>Ga0233431_1005250_pt1 | contig 12810 bp, 10 predicted proteins | sample SI_118_April2016_FD_179867 | JGI IMG/M metagenome (GOLD analysis project Ga0233431, IMG submission 179867) | Seawater microbial communities from Saanich Inlet, British Columbia, Canada - SI_118_April2016_200_MG | ecosystem: Environmental > Aquatic > Marine > Inlet | place: Canada: British...
ACAAAAAGTGCCTACAATAACATCCAAAACACACTCTAAAAACCTATGGCAGGCATTCTCAAATCGAAAAATTGGGCTGTTTTGAAAAAATTGACTTATTCGTTAATTATTGAAATTCCTGAATAGTTAATTTATTATAAGCTATTTGCCTTTTTTATAACATTGATAATATATTTTATTTCTATCTTAACAATAAATTTTTATAATCAATAAAAATTATGTACTCAAAATAATGCGGGAGAAAATTAATGAACTCATTACTCATCAAAAATGGTACAGTTGTAACTTTGGGAACTAATAACAGAATTATAGAAAATGGTGCTGTTTTAGTAGAAGGCAAAACTATCAAAAAAATTGGTAAATTTAAAGATATAACAATTCCGGAGAACTGTGAAATTATTGATGCAAAGGGTAAATTAATAATGCCTGGCTATATTAACCAGCATATGCATTTCTATTCCACATTTGCAAGAGGCATGATGCCTAAACAGCCTGCAGCAAAGAATTTTCAGGAAATTCTTGATAGACTATGGTGGCCTTTAGATAAAGCTTTAAATGAAAAAGATATTCATTACAGCTCAATGGTTCCGTTAATTAATGGAATTAAATCAGGAACAACTACTGTTTTCGACCATCATGAAAGTCAGGGATTCCAGACAGGTTGTATGGATGTCATAGAAAATGCAGTCCGTACAACAGGTGTCAGGAGTAACTTAAGTCTAGGTTTATCTGACAGATATGGTAAAGGACAAGAAGGAATTAATGAAAATATCAGATTTCTAACAAAACTTCAAAAACACATTAGTTCAAGTGATGATGATCTTGTTACAGGCATGTTCGCCTTACACGCATTATATACAGTAAATGATACATCATTAAAAGCTTCATGTGATGCTGCCAATGAACTTAATGTAGGTTTCCATGTTCATACAGGAGAAGCCGACACAGATCAAATTGTAAATAAAGAGAAGTATAATAAATCTGCAATCAAAAGACTACACGATGCAAAAGGTTTAGGCAACAACACAACTGCAATTCACTGTATTTATATGTCTGATGAAGAACTTGATATATTGGCCGAAACAGATACTCCTGTTATACATATTCCACAATCAAATATGAACAATGCCGTAGGAGTTGCTGATGTTCTAAAAATGATGGAAAAGAAAATATTAGTTGGAATTGGTACTGACGGAATGACTCCTAGAATGGTTGATGATGTCAGAGTTGCTAATATTGTACACAAATTAGTAAAGAAAGATCCAAGTATCTTTTTCTGTGAATCATGTCAGCTTCTACTAGAAAACAATGCAAAAATAGCAAGTCGCTTTTTCAAACAAAATGTTGGAGTACTGGAAGAGAATTCATATGCTGATATTATCCTTGTTGATTATATTCCACCAACACCACTAAATGAATCAACATTCTTGGGACATTTTCTATTTGGTATATGCGAAGCAAATATTGATTCTACCATAATAAATGGTAAAATTTTAATGAAGGGTGGAACATTGTTAAACCTTGATGAAGAAAAAATCATGTCAGAAAGCAGAGTTCAAGCCGCTGATTTTTGGAAAAGATTTTAAATAATATTAGGAATTCAATCCTCGTATTATTTATTACTTCTAGATAATATGAGGATTATGATTAACAAAACATTTAAACTATTTTTACCCGTTACAATATCGTGCTTAATAAGCATTACTGCATTTAGTTCTCCATCAAAAAACAACACCAAAAACACTACATACACAGGCACTGTAACACCGCTTATAGATACATATATATGTTACGCCTTTGATGATGACATGCCTGGACGTGTACAATATACTGCACGTGAAGGTACAATTGCAAAAGGTCCTATTTTAAAAGAAAACGGTGAAATCATTGAAGAAGGCACAGTGTTGGTCAAATTTCATCCTGGAAGAAGAGAAAAAATTTACAAACAGGCATTAGCTAACTTAAAGGCAACCAAAGCAGCTCTGCAATTTGCAAAATATCAATATGATAGAAATAAAAAACTAGTAAAAACAAGAGCGGTAAGCGAATCTTCACATCAACAATCCGAAGCAAAATGGCTTCAGGCTTTAGCTGATTACGAAAGAATACGTATTGGAGCGGCAAGAGCAAAAACCTGGCTGGATAATACTATAATTAGAGCAAATTTTGACTGTATTGTTACAAAGGTACTATTTCCTTATGGATTATGTACAGTAAGTGCTGAAATTCTAAGAATAGCAGAATTAGATCCGATGGGCATAATAGTAAAAATGGAAAGAGAAGATGCCTATAAAATTAACAATACAACTCCAATCACTGTATATTCCTACGGAAGTAATAAACCTCTCAGTGTATATAGCTACAATAGAATTATAACCGAAGATGGAATCATATTTAGAATTAAAAACAGTCTTTTCCCTCCTCCAATTGAAACAAAAAATCAATACAAACATATTAATACATGTTTTAGTGTAGAAACTTCTACTTATAAAAATAAGCAAATACTTTCGATACCACTTAATGCGATATTAGAAGATAAAAAAGGTAAGTTTGTATGGAAAGGGATAGGTGAAAATCTTCTTGCGGTAAATAAAGGTATTAATTATGTTTTTCCAGTTAAAAAAGTATACATAAAAACTAAAGACATGGTTAAGAAACTATCCCCGCATCAAAAATATATTGCAATAAGTAATCAAGGTAATTTACATGTAGGTGATTTAATTCTTAGAAAATCCGACTTACCCGAAAATTTACAGGACAACGATAAAGTATGTTTTTATCAGGAAAGATATTTGTTTATGCCTGGTGACAAAGTTAAAGTAATTATTGACTTTGATAAAACTGAAAAATAAGAACTCTACCATATGCAATATAGAAACTTTGGTAAACTTGACTTAAAGATTTCAGCATTGGGATTTGGTGCAATGCGGTTGCCTATCATTGATAATGACAACAGTAAAATCGACGAAGTTAAAGCTGAAAAAATGATCAGCTATGCCTTTGATAATGGTGTTAATTATATAGATACTGCTTATTATTATCATGATGAAAATAATGAAGTAACTGTTGGAAAAATATTAAAAAATGGCTATAGAGATAAAGTTTTTCTTGCAGATAAGCTCCCTGTGTGGGATGTAAATTCATATAGTGATTTAAATAGGATTTTCAATGAGCAATTGTCTAAGCTCCAAACAGATCGTATTGATTTTTATCTTCTTCACAATCTAACTGAGCGTTTTTGGAGACAAATCAGAAATGTTGATTTCATAAAATGGTTTGAAGAAAAACGTAGAGCAGGGCAAATTAAATATTTTGGATTTTCATTCCATGACACGACAGATACTTTCAAAAAAATAGTAGATTATTATGACTGGGATTTTTGTCAAATACAATATAATTATATGAATGAAACAGTCCAGGCAGGAAAAGAAGGACTTGAATATGCATATAAAAAACAATTACCTGTAATAGGAATGGAGCCATTATTAGGTGGCAGCCTTGCTGATTTTTCAGGAGATGCAAAACAATTATTTGATACTTCCCAAAAAGATCACATAGAAATAGCATTAAAATGGCTTTGGGATAAAAAAGAAATTTCTTTTTTATTAAGCGGAATGAGTTCATTTGAGCAGGTAAAGCAAAATATAGCCTATGCTTCTAATTCTAGGATAAACTATTTAACAGCTTCTGAATCTGCTCTAATTAAAAAAGTTCAAAAAGAACTCAGTAAAACAATTTCAATCCCATGCACAAAATGTAATTATTGTATTTCATGCCCGGTCAACATTAATATACCACATATTTTCAGTGCCTATAATGAAGCAATGAAGTATATCAATTCAGAAATAACAAATTATAGATTAAATAAGGTTATGTACAATAACCTTCCAGCTGAGGTTAATTCTTTGGCGTGCATTAAATGTAAAAAGTGTGAAATGAAATGTCCGCAAGGTATAAATATTACAGAGTTGCTGGAAAAAGTCCATAAAGAACTTTACGATCCTGAATTTTAATTGAATTGTTAGAAAATGTAGGACAAGCATCCTGCTTGTCAATGAACAAGCTAGAAGCTTATTCTACATTAAATTGTTAGTTTATTGTTAGTTTTTAAAATTTTTATTGTATTATGAAATATCATAAATTACATTCAGATGTTTTCATCTAATTATTATAACTCTATAAGGAAAGTTAATGGAACAGGAAAATAATGATACTGACAATCAGGTATTATCATTTGATGAAGCAATTAATAGAGTAAAGCTTAAGCCTCTTCATTGGAAAATTTGGGTTCTTTCAGCTATGGGTATTTGGATGGAAGGTTTTAATCTTTTTGTAATTGGAATTGCACTTCCACTAATAAAACACGAATATAATCCATCTCCATTTGTGATTGGCATGATTGGAGCTTCAGTTATAATAGGAACTATTGTAGGTGCTGCAACATTAGGTCGTCTGGCAGACATTTACGGTAGGAAAAAAATTCTTGTATTTAATGCCCTCGTAGTCGCAGTATTCAGTCTTCTCGCAGGAACATCAAGTAATCTGTATGCATTAATGATCTTTCTCTGTTTTGTAGGTTTAGGTGTAGGTGCAGATTATCCTATTTGTGCATCGTATGTAGCCGAACTTATGCCGTCAAGAATTAGAGGTAAAATGTTGATTGGTGCATTCAGTTTTCAGGCAGCTGGAATGTTAACAGCAGCACTTGTCGGATTTAGTGTATTAACAATATATCCAAATGAAAATGCCTGGCACTGGATGATAGGCTTAGGCTGCATTCCTGCATTACTAATATGTCTGTTCCGCTTAACTGTTCCTGAAAGCCCGAGATGGTGCATCGAAAATGGTAGAGCCAGAGATGCAATGCGTACAATTTCCAAGCTAAGCTATAAGAGCAAATCAAGAATTTATAAAATTGTAAAAAAAGAAGAAAAATCTATAATAAGATCTAAAGGAAAAGCACTACCATATAGTTCACTATTTTCAAAACAATATTTATATAAGACAATATTAGCTTCTCTCCCATGGTTTTTTATGGATATAGCAACCTATGGCATAGGTATTTTCACTCCTACTATTATAGCAACAGTACTTACAATGAAACACGGTTCAAGTTTAGTAGAAAGAGATATATTTTCTATTGGCGGTTCTGCTTTCACTTATATCTTTCTAATATTAGGTTTTGGTGCTAATATTTTGCTGGTTGAAAAATTTGGAAGAATCAAACTTCAGTTACTGGGGTTTTTAGGAATGACTGTCGGTTTAATAATATTAGGATTCTCTACACTTATAACTACAAATAATGCTCTTCATTTAGTAGCCTTGTTTACAGGTTTTATTGTATACAGTTTCCTAATGAATATGGGTCCAAATGCAACTACATTTATTTTACCGGCGGAACTGTTCCCGACTAAACTAAGAGCTACAGCTCATGGTTTTTCTGCAAGTTTTGCAAAAATAGGTGCAGTGGTTGGTATTATTTTTCTTCCAATATCACAAAGCCGTATCGGACTTTTACCAACAATACTAATAATAGCAGGAACATCGCTACTAGGTTTTATAATAACCTGGGTATTTAGAATTGAAACAACGGGTAAATCACTTGAAGATCTTTCTCATCAGGAAGCAGCCAGAACTATATTTAATAGGCAATTGACTCCAAATAAGGACTAAAGGATTATTCACTAAAACATAAAGTTGGTTACCTATAGATGTGCTCCACCGTTTAAATGTAGGATTTCTCCTGTGATGCTGTCGTTCTGAATTAAAAATTTACAGGAATCAATTACTTCACTCATAGCAACAGGTTTCTTCATTGGAACTTTTAGCATCGATTTTTCCATTTTTGATTTTTCCATTCCTACAGGCGGCATTACAAATCCAAGTGCAATTCCATTGACTCTGGTATTTGGTGCCCATTGAGAAGCCGCAAGTAAAGTAGCATCAGCTAAGCTTTTTTTTGAGAGCAGATAAGTTCCATCTTCTTTTGATGAATTAACAATTCTATAATCAAGCATATTTATAATTACTGTGTTTTCCCTTTGGGATTTATATAAACTTTTCATTAATTCAAAAGGAGCCCAGAAGTTAACATCAAACTCTTTTTTACCCATCTCCACAGAATCATCGGCAAGTCTATTATTATTAAAGATAGAAGCATTATTTATTAAAATATCGATATCATCAATAACACTTACCAAGTTATTTAAATCACTTATGTTAGATAAATCTGCTTTAACTATTCTATGACCGTTCTCTACTCCCCCGATATCATCTAATAACTGTTTTGCCTTATCACCTGAATGGTTATAATGAATTGTAATTTTTGCACCTTCTGCAGCAAATGCTTCACATAGTGCTTTCCCTACACGAACAGCACCGCCCGTTATTAAAATTCTTTTATCTTTTATTTTCATATTAAATTATCGCCCCATTTCTGCCTACCACTCACATCATCCTATAAATGAATGAGAAGGTAAATATATATAAAATGTTGTACCTTCATTTTTTTTACTTGTTACATGAATAAAACCGCTATGACCTGTAATTTCTCCATATACCATTGCCAAGCCCATCCCTGTACCTTTACCAACTTCTTTTGTTGTATAAAAAGGTTCAAAAATTCTCTTCAGTACTTTTTGATCCATCCCTATTCCATTATCGCTAATTTGTATTTCAAAATAGTTACCGGGAAGCGTATCAGCTCTCAACAGTTTCCAATCTTCAGGAAAAGATACAGGTTTACATAAACTCAAACTCAACTCTTTATTCTCCACACCTGAAGCCTGAAGAGCATCCATACCATTAATTAAGAGGTTCAAAAACACCTGTTGCAATTGAATAGAATCACCTTTTACAAGGCATTCATAATCAGGCATATTCACATTTAAAGTAAGTGTTTTTCGTGTCATAGGTAAAAACATATCTTTAGTGCCATTTAATAATTTTACTAAATCTACCGACGTTTCATTGTACTTACCTTTTCTAGCAAAACCTAACAACTGTGCAGTTATATTTCCTGCCTTATTAACCATATCGGTTACACTTTTCAAATGAGTGACAACTGATTCATCTTCTATTTTCTTAAATAGCAGCACAAGATCTATATGACCTTGAATTGCGTGTAGAATATTATTAAATTCGTGCGAAATACCACCGGCTAATCTACCCATTGACTCCAGTCTTTGAGCATGATAAAGTTGATTAGTCAGTTCCTCTTTATCCTTTATAAGTTTCTTTTGTTCCGTGATATTTCTACAGGCAACAATTAATACAGAATCTTTTCTGATATGTGTTATAGAAAAAGAAGCATCAACTTCTATTTTTTCATCATCATTCATTACTAAGCTTAATTGCCTATTTAATAAATAATTAGTGTCATAGTCACTTCCCATTCTTTCAATACTATCAGCATTTGACCATACAGCCTCCCACTGACATGGCAAAACTCTGAATGATTCAACAAGCCTAACAAATGACTGCCCCACGATATTCTTAAATTTTAAAATTCTTCTAGCTGCCGGATTAGCATCAAGAATTTTCCCTGCCCTGTTAACAATGAATATCATATCACTTGCATTTTCGACTACCATTTTATAACGACCTTCCCATTCAAGAAGGTTCTTTTCTAAAGCCTTCGCCCTCCCATAGCTGCCTAAAAAAGCAAAAAGAACATCCAGAGAGCTTTTACCTTCTCCAGGTATTTCCTTTTCCACTCTTGAAAGATAGACTGTCATTATTATGCTTATCCATATTGTAACAATTGCCTTTGCAATATAGGAAGAGCTTATTTGGCTCCACCATAATGGATCATTCCAATAAGTCACAGTAATAAAAATAAACGAATCTGCTATTTGTGTAAGCATCAAAGCCCCTAATATAGCAAAAAACAGTCTGGCACCTAAATTTCTTAATCTTTGATAAAATATTGGTATCAAAAGCAAGTCAACAGCCAGAGCCAAAATAGCTCCTGTCATACTTCTTAAACTCTTATCTAATAAAAATTCAAGAGAATTAGCTGTTGGACCCTGTGAAATTCTAAAACCGTTCCATGTACACTGTATAGCGGTGATGTAACTGATATAGACAAACAGGAAAAAACATAAGACTGTTCCAATAATTAACCGCTGTGCAGCCTGTGTCCCTTCAGTTATATACACAAGCATGATAGCTGCAAGTAAAGGCAGAAAAAGAACAACACCTGATATGTAGTAATCTGCAGCCTGAAACCCCACTATAACTTTAAGCTCAGTGGCAGCAATAATCTGCGTCAATACAAATAGCCCCCCAATCGAAAGGTAAAAAGGAACTTTGCCTATCTGATTTCTTAATCCATGAAGAATCAGAAGAATGACAGTAATAAATGTAGTTTCAAGAAACGATAATACTATCGCAACGGTTAACTCCAACTATACACCTCTATATTAATTTATCGTACTGATGTACGAGTTATAAAGTTATCATGTTAAAAGTTAAAGGTTTTTAAACATTAAAAACCTTCAACATTATAATTCTATAAACTATGAATTTAATAGCTATGATTTCAATTTTTTCCTGACTAATTCAGCTCTAAAAACATCTCTTTCAGAAGCCGTAAGCTTTCTGCCTGCTATTTTCTGTAAATGTGCATCCTGGATTGCAAGAAAAAGTTCATTTATCTTATTCAAATCTAAACTCGAAAACATTTTAAGAACAACTCCCATACGCAGTGCTGAAATTGAGTTCAAAGCTTCCCTTGCTGATAAGATATAAGAATAGCATAAAATTCCATAAGATCGACCTATATAATCCAACAAAAAATCTCTTCTTTTCTCTAATAAAACTTTTCTGGCATTTTTCTCATGTTTTATAATCTGAACAATAATATTTTCAATACGCTGAATAATAGCCTCTTCACTCTCACCTAAAGTACTCTGATTGGATACCTGATATAAGTTACCTAAAGGTTCAGAACCTTCACCGTACAAACCTCTTATTGCCAAGCCCAATTTTCCGGCTCCGTATATAACACCATTGATGTGACCTATTATTGTCAAACCAGGTAAATCCAGCATGACTGAAGCTCTCATCCCCGTTCCAACATTCGTTGGACAGGAGGTTAAATATCCAAGAGTACTATTAAAAACAAATGGGAACTCTTTACTGAACATATCATCTATTTCATTTATATCATGCCATATCTGTCTCAAAGAACAACCTGGTCTAAGAATTTGCATTCTTAGATGATCTTCTTCATTGACCATTATTCCCATTTTTTCGTCACTGCTTACGATTAAAGCACTGCCTTCAAGTCCCGAACAAAATTCTCTGCTTATTAAACGTCTTTCCAGTAAAAAACGTCTATCATGAGCAGATAGTTTATCAGCTCTGTAAAAGATAGAATTTTCATATTTTTTATTTTTAGTAACAGCATCAGTTACTAACTTTAATACATGTTCTCTTTCAATTAAATCACTGCTAATTGGAAAATTAATACCTGAGATATTTCTAGCTAATCTTATTCTTGAACTTATCGCAATATCTTCACTATTATCTTCTACAGATAACCAGCTCAAAGGTTTATGTAAAAAATTATCTATATTATATTCTTTATCCATTAACAGCACCAATATGACTTTTTAAATCATTTATCTGATCTCTTATTTTTGCAGCTTTCTCATATTCTTCTTTTCTAACATATTCATCAAGCTGTCGTTGCAAATTTATAATATCAATTGCAAAAAAACCTGAATCAGCAGTTTTTCCTGAAGGTTTTTTCCCTAAATGAACAGTTCCTCTATGCATATTAATCAATGTTTCTGATAAAATTTTTTCAAATACATTGTAGCAATTTTCACATCCAAGTCGACCTGTTTTTTTAAATTTATTCAAATCCATTTTACACTTCGGGCATATAATTGAGGATAATTTTTCTATTGGTTCATCTATGATGGGGTTCAAAAATTGATTATTATTTTCATCTAAATTGCCGGTATTTGTAGACAAATTATAGAGAATTTCAGAAATATTTATTCCTTGAGGTGCAACACCTTTTTTATCTGCACAATGCTGACAGATATGCATTGTTTTTTTTACATTATTACTTATTTCCTGTATATGAATAGTTGCTTGATTTTTTTTACATATTTCACACAACATTATCTATATCTCCAATGAATCGCACTTTGTGCGAGTTTAAAGTTGTCATGTTATAAGGTTATCAAGTTTTACAAAACCTTAAAACCTTAAATTTTACCGTCAATAACCTCAACAACCCTATCTGAACGCCGAGCAACACCCTTATTGTGTGTTACCATAATTATAGTCTTAGAACTGTCATCATGTAAGTGCTGAAATATTTCTAATATCTCATCACCAATTTTTGAATCTAAATTACCGGTAGGCTCATCTGCTAAAATGACTTCAGGATCATTAATTAAAGCTCTGGCAATTGCAGCTCTCTGCTGTTCTCCGCCGGACAATTCAGTTGGTCTATGCTTAAGTCTGTCCTGCAATCCTACACTAACTAGTAATTCTTCTGCAAGTTTATATGAGGCCTTACCGAATACTCCATTTATCATCGCAGGTAATTTTATATTTTCAAGAACATTTAATTCCGGCAGTAAGTGGTACGATTGAAAAACAAAACCAATTTTTTTACGTCTTAATTTTGTTTTTCTCTTTTCTGAAATATTACTAATATCTATTCCATCATAGAAAATTTTTCCATGATCAGGTTTTTCCAAGCAGCCAATCAAATTCAACAATGTTGTTTTGCCGCTGCCTGAAGCACCAAGCAGACCAATCCATTCACCTCTTTTTATTTCAAGGTTTAATCCTCTCAGAACACGAATATTCGTCTTACCTAATTTATAGGTCCGAAACAAATCAACAACTTCTATTATATTATCATTACTCATATCTTAAAGCCTTTGCCGGGTCAAGTCTTGCAGCTCTAAATGCCGGAATAACACCTCCAAGCGTGCATAAAACAATTGAACAAATAGCGATAAATAGCACATCACCAGTGACAATTTTTGCGGGCAGTTCACTTAAATAGTAAAACTGTTTTGGAAAAAGTTGAATGTTCAATATATTTGACATCAAATTCAGAATATCCATTCTCCAATAAATAACACAATATCCAAGCAGTAAGCCGACAATAGTACCTATCAGGCCGACAAAAAATCCCTGCAATATAAAAATTTTCATTACAGATCCAGGACTTGCACCTAATGATCTTAAAAGCCCAATTTCTTTTGTTTTCTGAACAACAACAGTAATTAAAGTATTAGTAATACTCGAAGCCGCAACGAGAACAATAAAAACCAGAACAAAAAACATCATATTCTTTTCAACAGCTAAAACATCAAGAAACTGTTTATTCATCTGCTTCCAAGTTACTATTTTATATTCAGGAAATGCCTTGGTTAATTTACTATAAATACCATCAATATGGAACGGATCTTTAGTTTTTATACCAATCATAGTAGCTGCTCCCCATGGATAACCAAATAAATCATCAGCATCATCTATATTTGCAATTATAACTTTTGAATCAAACGTATATTCTCCCATACTATAAATACCAGATACAGTAAACTCTGTGGGAAGATATATTTTATCAGCCTTATCTGCTTCAATTCTGCCGTTTTTTCCAATTTTAACCATAGCTCTAAGCTTAGCAGGAGAATGTACAATTAACTTAGAACCCGGATGTAATCCAAGCTGATTGGCTAAAACATAACTCACAACAGCCTGCCCCGGGCCCAAAGAATATTTTCCTCTAATAATTGCTTTAGAAATAAAATTAGTATCCGGTTCCTGTGCTGCATCAATTCCAACTAAATACTGCGGTGTAACATCCTCACCTTTCTGTACTAAAACTTCTCCCTGAGTCCTTGCAACTGCATTCGCTCCGAAAGAATCCACTTTTTTTATAATAGGCCCGGGATTAGCAATATACTTAGAAGAATAATTATATATTTCGATATGAGGTCTTGTGTCAATAATTTTACTTTTTATCTCTGATGTAAATCCTGTCATTACAGATAGGACTACCATGAGTACGCAAACACCAAGTGCGACTCCTATAACTGATATTAAAGTAATTACTGATACTGCATTTCTTTTAGGCTTAAAATAACGCCATGCTAAAAATAATTCTGTGATCAAATTCATTAAAAAGTTTCTTTGTTAGAAATTATGAAAAAAGAAAGCTAAATCTTCGTTTCTAATGGATATACTACAAAAATTTAGTAATTTCAACATTTAACTATTATTTATTAAACCTTTAATTCTGAAATCTTAATTCCATAGGGGCAAGACATCACTCACCAATCTATCCATACAGGTATCTAATCTCCAGTTCATGTTTATGGCTTTGTTGAATAGTTATACTTCTTCGTGTGTTTTGTCAGTAAATATTGCCAATAATAATTAACAGCAACTAAATATATAATTTCTATTACAATTACAAATTATTAATAATAGGAAATTATTTGGAACCTCATTGATAAAAATGGTAATTATTACGGACAGGAAGCATAATTCAAATGCTGGGAATTTCTTTAAACCTGCAACCCGTTGTCTGTTGCCTGTTGCCTGTTGCCTGCTGTCTATTGCCTGCTGTCTGCCGTTTCATAATATAAACACTTACAACCCTTGCAAAGATAAAATAGTTCGACTTAAATATACATATAAAACGTATCATATTAATAATCTGCGGTGAGTATTTAATAGAATGATATCTGCTAGTGACATCATTTTCAAAGCACCGCTTATTCTGTCGTAGAAATATTTATAACAATTAACACCAAGTTTTTTTGCAGT
>Ga0233431_1005251_pt1 | contig 12807 bp, 7 predicted proteins | sample SI_118_April2016_FD_179867 | JGI IMG/M metagenome (GOLD analysis project Ga0233431, IMG submission 179867) | Seawater microbial communities from Saanich Inlet, British Columbia, Canada - SI_118_April2016_200_MG | ecosystem: Environmental > Aquatic > Marine > Inlet | place: Canada: British...
TCGGCAATCCGAAAAGCACTAAAAGCCTGCTGTTGTCACACGATACCCCACCGACCACGATAACAGGTATCCGGGCAAACGCGGAAGGTTCCGTTCGTGCGGGTATTGAACATATTTTGTTTGCCCGGAGACCCGAGCACGAGGCGCGGGCGATCGATGCATATTTAAGATCCATGAAAAAAGTGCCGAGCCCGCATCTTGAGAACGGGAAACTGAACTCGTATGCGAAACGGGGCAGGCGGATATTCAGGAAAGCGGGATGTGTCCAGTGCCATCCGGCGCCGTTCTATACTGACATGAAAAAGTATGATGTCGGTACGGGATGGGGCGACGGGAAAAATGTAGGTTTCGATACTCCGACGCTGATCGAGATGTGGAGAACCGCACCGTATTTGTATGACGGGCGAGCGGACACGATGTATAAAGTATTGCGGACATATAACAGGCGTGAGTTTCACGGAAAAACACTGAATCTGAATCTGTATGAAATAAACGATTTGAATGAGTTTATTCTTTCATTATAATAGAGGCAGCCTCTTATCCGGCCTGAGAGAGATATACAGATTGCCCGCTTAGCGCTGGTTTATTGGGATCAGGGTCTGCGACCCGGAGCAAGAGTCTGAGAGAGTCTAGCAGACTGCCCGCTCAAAGTGCTTCGCGACCGTAGCTGATTTTTGGGGATCGATCAAAATTAAGGCACAACGGCACAACGGCAGAAGGCACAGAGGCGCAAAGCGGAAGTCTCCCGGAGGGGATTTAGGCTATCGCAGGAATTAAATCAGTGGTTTCGGATATTTGATATTTTGAAAAATTGAGTAATTAAGGGAATTTCAAATGGAAGTCAAGGGCGAAGCGATACTTTCTCTGCCGATATTTATTATTAATAATTTCGGTCAACGTGCGTATGACAGATGGTTTGAAGCTTTATCGCCCGAGGCACAGGGGGTGTTCCGCTCCTCGATCGATAAGAACGAGTGGTTCCCGCTTGGCCAGGCAATGAGCAACCCTACCATAAAAATCTGTGATCTGTTCTATAACGGAAGTCTGAAGGGCGCATACGAATGCGGACGTTTCAGCGCCGAATACGGATTAAAAGGCGTGTATAGAGTATTGGTCAAAATGAGTTCGCCAACAGTGCTGGTAAAAAAAGCAAGCGGGATACTAACCGGATATTACCGTCCGAGCGCACTCAAGGTGGTAGAGCACGGCAAAGGATTCGGAATCCTGCATATCACGGAATTCCCCGAGTGCGATAAATATATCGAGCAGAGAATAGCAGGATGGATTGCGCGGGCGGTCGAAATTTGCGGAGTGACAAAAGTCGGCGTCGCTGTGACAAAATCACTGACAGAATCGGATCCGTACACCGAATTCAGAATAACCTGGAAAAACAAACCCCTGTAGGGGATCTGCGATCCGGGCTAGAGTCTATGAGAGGTGTGCAGACTGCCCGCTCAGCGCTGGTTTAACGGGATCACCTGATTGAAAAAATTTCACCGCAGAGGTCGCAGAGAACGCAGAGAGTCGAGTAGGGGCATAACTTTATTAAAATTCAGTATTCCTGATGTAAAAAGATCTATAAATCTTATAAACACTTTTAACGAAAAGAGTGTGCAATCATGACAACAAGAAGAGATTTTCTGGCAGCTATGGCAGCGGGCGCGACTGTTTTGTCCTGCGATTCCGCGGAAAAAGCGGTTCCCGAGGCATCGGAAAAAAAATTCGGTTTCGGAACCGGAGAAACGATCACGTTCGGACGGACAAATCTTAAAGCGAGCCGCATCGGCCTGGGCGGCGCTCATTTCACCGGAGGTAAAACGATCGAGGAAGGCGCCAAATTCATTCATCAGGTGCTCGACAGCGGAGTAAACCTGATCGATACGGCGTGGAATTATGGCGCGGATATGGCAAGCTGGCGTTATATCGGAGCCGCCCTGAAAGAGCGGAGCCGCGACGATTTTATCCTATCCAATAAATTCGAATGGAAAGTGCGGTCGCCGTTCGATAAATTATCTGTCGAGGAACAGGTTGACGAATCTCTGAAGATTCTCAATGTCGATCATTTCGATATGTTTCTGTATCATAACCTTAATGCGCCCCAGAAATATTACGACATCATAAACAGAGGTCTCATCGAAGATTTTATCAAGGTCCGCGAAAAAGGCAAGGTTCGGTTTATCGGTGTATCCGGGCACTCTCATCCCTATATGATACATCTCTGCAAACGCTATCCGGAGCTGGATGTCGTTCTCGGCGGTATGAACGTCATGAAAGAATACTATTATTTCGATCAGGATGCCCGCCACATGAACGATTACGCAGCCCGGAACAATATCGGAATCCTGTCCATGAAACCGTTCCTCATGGGGGCGCTGACCCAAAACCATTCGCTGGCGCTGAAATATGCCATGACCCAGCCCATGAGCGTTCCGATCCCCGGGATGACAGAGAACGCGCATATAGTCGAAAACACAAAAGCCGCACGTGAATTTTCCTCGCTTTCACTCACCGAACAGAAACGCTATGAGGATCCCGAAACGCTCCTGGACGGGCCGGCATGCACCGGATGTAAATACTGTACGCTCGGCGAATCGGACAATATCAACGTTCCCGAGCTTGTTATGGCAGCGCAGTACGGCGAGCGGTTCGGGCTGCAAGCATGGCAGTCGAAAGAACAGCGCACAGGCAAGAAACTCGCAAACGATCTCGAAAAGATCACGCCCGAAATGGCGAAACGGTATTCGATGAAATGCCCGCGGGAACTTCCGGTCGAGGAGCTTCTGAAAAAAAGCGCACGGTACGTATAGACTATGAAAACAGAAACGTGTTTTAATGAATGGATATGAAAAATGAATGATACGGATGTCAAGCATGTATCAGAGCTAAAATCTCCCGGCCGCCGCAAAATGTTTCGAACGGCAGCAGCCGGCGCAGGCGCATTGTCTTTTGGTGCGGCACTTCCCGATCCGGCACATGAAGTGATCGCAGCCGAGGCGCGTTCCCATGCCTCGCTCAAAATAACGGATTATGATGTCAGAATGATCAATGTGACGTCGCGGAGCAAATGGGTCTTTGTCGTTCTCAAAACAAACCTCGGGCTGACCGGACTGGGCGAGGCATCGTTCAGGCGTAATTATCAGGCTGATGAGCTCAAAGATTTCTTTCCGCTCATCCGCGGCACTTCACCGTTTGATGTTGAAACGTACCGGCAGCGTGGATTGGCGGCTGCAAAAGCGGGCGGACTCGCGACAGCGGCGGCATTCTGCTCGCTTGAAATGGCGATGTGGGACCTGATCGGTAAAGCGCTCGGTGTGCCTGTGTACAATCTTTTCGGCGGAAAACTCCGCAGCAGCGTGCCGGTGTATGCGAATATCAACCGCGCGACACGCGACCGGACGCCCGCGGGATTTGCCGCGAATGCCCGCGAAGCTGTGAGGCTGGGCGATACTGCCCTAAAAGCCGCGCCGTTCGACGGGTTCCCGAGGCTGACATCGCCGAAAGCCGAGATCGATAAAGCTGCCGACCATGGAATCGCATGTATTGCCGCGATGCGCGAGGCGGTCGGGCCGGATGTAAAAATTCACATCGACTGCCACAGTAATTTCGATGTGGAGCTTGCGGTCGATATCGCCCGGCGGCTCGAGCCGTATAATCTCTTCTGGTATGAGGAACCGGTAAATCCTGAAAAGGTTAAGGAAACCAAAGCGATAAAAGATGCTGTCAAACAGACCATTGCCGGCGGTGAGATGCTGTTCGGCATGGAGGGATTTGCGACGCTCTGCACCAATGAGGCGGTGGAAATCATTATGCCCGATCTCGCGTTCTGCGGGGGAATAAAGGAGTGTATGAAGATTGCGACGATGGTGGAACTGTTTGACGATATCATGGTTTCGCCGCATAATCCTGTCGGCCCGGTCTCGACCGCGGCAACCATGCAGGTATGCGCCGCGATCCCGAATTTCAATATTATGGAGCGTCAGTGGAACGAGACAGAATGGCGCGGCGATCTTGTCGATCCGCCCGAACGGTTCGTGAACGGCGCACTCGCGGTACAGGACGGCCCGGGGATCGGCGTTACGCTGAACGAAAGCGTGGTTAAGAAACATTTGGAGTAAAAGAAATCACGGTTTCAGCAGTTCTTCCGGAGCCAGCGCAGAACGTGTGAACCGTGCTTTTCTGATCGCGCCTTTGAACCAGTGGACCTGATTCATGCGGACGCCGATGGATGTTCTGCCGTCCTTGTGCGGTGTGAACTCCGGAATTTCCGCGGAAAACTCAAGCTCGCCGTTTACGTATTGACGGGCCTCGGCGCCGTCGAACACGAGCGTGCCGTTGAACCATTCCCCGACAGGATGAAGATATTTCTCGTCGCGAAGCGTCTGGTTACCGTCAGCGGAGCTCATGAACGTGTCGAGATACCATTGACCGTCGCCGGTCAGGCGGGTTTCCACAAGCAGGCGGTTATCGGTGCCGTTCTCCTGAAGATGAAAAAACCGCTGCTCTTTCAGTCCGTCCGCATACGGGCAGAAAATTACCTCCAACGTAAACGCCTCGGCGCCGCTCAAGGGATGACTGAGCACCTGAAGGCCGTCCTGAACGCCGTCGAATTCGACAGCTTTGCCGTCCGGTGTGTCGATCAAATGCGGAAATCCGGTGATAACGGTTTCGACTCCTCCGATTACCGCGAGATTATTGATGTTCCATACTATCTGTCCGGTTCCCATCTGCGCTTTCTCCTGATTGCCGTTGGAACAGGAAACAACACCTGTAAGAAGTATACACAACGCCGCAATCGATATATTTTTCATGACTCCCGTTCCTTTCGTATTAATAATTGTCATTTGCCGAAAACTGATGTTTCGATTCTATGATATATATTTTTGTGAGATTGTGCAATCGATAATATGTATTGAATGGTCTTGTACAATAAAAAAACTCCGCCGTGAAAAATGTAAAAGCGGCGGAGTTTTTTTTCAACCTTTGGGAGTAAAGGTGAGATATTTATTTATAAAAGTCAGCTATTCAAGCGTAATGTCCCCGAGATCGGTTTTTGTGCCGACTGTAACTGAGGTGCCCGGGGCGGAAAAGATTTGTCCGAGAGTATCTGTGATCGAAATTTCATACGTGCCGTCCTCGAGAAATCCGAGCGTGAATTTTCCGTTGTCGGCGTTTACATATGAGGACGTTACCGTATCGGTTCCCGCGATCGCATAGGCAACAGGAAGATTTTCGGGATTTGTCACCGTGCCCGCAATGGATCCGGTTTCGACTTTATTGATGAGCCGGATCGTCGGTTTGAGTTTGTAACTTTCATTATTTTTGTTGCCGGTTTTGTTGACAGACCGTGCGGCGTCAAAATCAACGACCAGTTCAGTCTCTTCACCTTCGACGATATCAAATCCGCGGACGAATTTCAGTGTGCCGCTCGGAATTGTCAGCGGATAGGATGTTGTGGAATCTATAACAACCTCGGCATCGGCAATCTCAATCCTGATCTGTGTATATCTGCCGGCCTCAAGCTCCTGTTCGCCGAGAAGCGCTGTCACGCCGTTGGAAAGCTCGAGAAGGTTGAACGTCTGCTCCTCGCTGCTTATGACAATCCATGTTTCCGCGATTTTAGCTGCGGTGGAATCGTCATCTGCGCCGTCGTGGTCAACATCTGAGCTGTCATCATCTGCCGTTTCGCCGTCACCGTCGACATCGAGGCTGTCATCGTCACCGCCGGCGAAATGCACGGCAATTTCAGAGAACGTGATGTTCACTTCCTCATATTCGGCAGGTGCATCGGTCAGAAGCATTTTCAACGTGCCGGTTTGCGGTTCGGTTGTGTTATCGCCCTCATCGTCCGAATCGTTGGATGAAAAGATATCGCTGCAGCTCACAACCACAAGTAATGAAAGTGCAAGAAATAATAAGAGTCGTGTGTGTCGCATGGTGTTTCCTTTCGGTAAATTTAAAAAGTAGTAATCATCTCTACCGCTAAACATACCGATTTTCAGTTTTTGATAATGTGACCGGGCACACATGGGTAGGATTTTCTCAATAAATTTTGAAGAATTTGTGTTTGGTTGTGAGGGAAAGCAGTTCCATCTGTTTACGATCCCTCAACCGCCCTTTTCAGCGCCGCCCTTGCGAGCAGACGTGTGGAATCGAGCGTCGGCAGCGGACAGTCGTCCGGATCGACGATCAGCGGGATTTCGGTGCATCCCAGAACGACAGCCTGGCAGCCGTTATCTTTCAGTTTCGATATGACCTCGTTGAAAAACAGCCGTGAGGATTTGGGGAATATACCATTGACAAGCTCTTTGAATATGATCGTATTGATCCGTTCGCGGTCGTCCGCATCCGGTATCTCGGAAGTGATCCCCATTTTATTCAGCGATTCGGTATATACCGGCCCGGTCATGAGATATTTTGTGCCGAGCACGCCGATATGTTCTGCGCCGATCCGTTTTGCTTCCGCGCCTGCGACCTCGGCGATATGAAGCCAGGGAATCGGCGATTCGGCACGGACCGTTTCGAACGGCTGATGGATCGTGTTGTCCGGGCAAATGGCGAAATCGGCCCCGGCGTCGGCAAGTTTTTTCGCGGAAACAAGCATGAGACGGGCAACCTCGTTCCAGTCATCCGCATAAATTGCGTCCATATATTCGGACAGCGGAATCGTGTGCATGGTGATCTCCGGGTGATTATGTTCTCCCATAAGCGCGGGACCCTCGGCGCAGATGGTTCTGTAGCAAAGAGCCGCACCCTCGGCGCTGCATCCGACAATACCGATATGTTGTGCCATAATGTGTCTCCGTATTTCGTGTTCAATAAGAGTCCATACACGTTTAAGTCGCGTAATCATTTTAACTTAAGTTTTACATTATATAGGTACGATGAAAGAGAGATGAAATCAAGGAAAAAATTTCCCAAAAAAATCTTAAAAAATATGCATTTTTCCCTTGACCTCCACCACAATATATAGTATCATGCGTTTTATAGGCTACAAGATGTAATATTGTAGCGTGTTTACTGCGTTTAACAGGAAAGAGACCTTTAATGAAGCTATCCCGCCTTGAAGTTTACGGTTTCAAATCATTTGCCAAAAAGCTCGATCTCAAGCTTTTGGGCGGAATGACCGCGCTTGTCGGTCCGAACGGCTGCGGCAAGTCGAACGTTATTGATGCGATCCGATGGGTTCTCGGCGAACAGAAACCGTCACAGATCCGGCTCGACAGGATGGAGGATGTGCTTTTTAAAGGGTCAGGATCACGCAGTCAGCTTGGAATGTCTGAGGTGTCGCTTACAGTGGAGAACACGTCGGGAATTCTGCAAGTCGATCTTCCCGAGATTACTGTGACACGGCGGTTGTTCCGCTCCGGCGAATCGGAATATATGATTAATCGTAAGGTCTGCCGGCTTGCCGATATCAATGACATGTTCATGGATACCGGAATGGGTTCGGAATCATACAGCGTTTTCGAGCAGGGAATGATCAATGCCATCTTGTCCGATAAAGCCGAGGACCGCCGTCATATTTTCGAGGAAGCTGCAGGCATAACGAAATATAAATCCCGCAGAAGGTCTGCGATAAACACGCTCAACAGTATCGAGGGCGATCTGAACCGGCTCGGCGATATTGTTTTCGAGCTTGAGCGCCGTGTCGGATTTCTGAAACGTCAGGCATCCAAAGCCGCGCGGTACCGCAGGCTCAAAAGCGAACTGAAATCGAAAACGATTGCGCTCGGATCGTATGAGATCGAGATCCACAAAGAAAAGATCGTATCTGTCGAATCGGAACTTTCGTCGGTCCTGTCGGCATTGGAGATCTCGAAAGTCAAATCGAGCAATTTCGCGTCCGAATGCGAGAACATCTCCGCCGAAATTGTCACTACCGAGAAAAAACTTGCCGAGATCGCCGGACAATATGAGGCGAATGTCCGGGCGATTGCCGAAAAAGAGAACGAGACCGTGCGTCTCGAATCACGGCTCGAATCGCTTGAGGAAATGGCTGTCCGTGCGAGAGAAACGGCGAAACGTAATTCCGAGGCTCTCGAAAAGCTCGCACAAACTCATAGCGAATGTGCAAAAGAGCTGACAGGCGTCGAGAAACGCCTTCAGGTGAATGATTCGAATTATTCGTCCAAAGTAGAGCGGTTCAGGACGCTGGAAACGGCCGTGACAGAAAAGACCGAACGGCAGAAAATTCTTGAACGCGATTTCCGGGCGATAGAAAACGAGATCATGTCCGGTAAATCCGCGTTGGAAAACATCCGTCTGCGCAGAGAGGACGGCGAAAAGCGGCTGCTTGAAATATCTGTGCGCCGCGAAGAGCTGACCGTGACACTTGAGGAGATCACAAAGAAACACGAGGAATACCGACAGCGGAAATCACAGTCCGGCGAGATCAAAAACGAATTATCAGTTAAGCTGGCCGATCTGAAGGCCAAACTCTCGGAATTGAACAAAGAATCCCGTTTGTGTGACGAAGAGCTTCTTCTTGCGCGGAACAAACAGGTGTCGATTAAAGCCGAGGTTGATTTTCTCGGCGAGCTCATACGGTCGCTTAGGGGATATTCCGAGGGTGTGAAGAACGCGGTGAAATCCGATGTGCTCAAAGACCGTGTGCACGGAGTTCTTGCGGATGTCGTCTCGACGGACGATACCTATCTGAAAGCGGTTGAGACGGCGCTGTTCAGCTATCTGCAGAATATCGTTGTCGATTCGCCCGAAGCGGCGCGTGACGGTGTCGCATATCTCACCGAGGGCACCCGCGGCCGTGCGGTATTTGTTCCTCTGAATGAGGATGCCGATACAGTTTCGGAAACACTTCCCTCCGGGGACGGCGTTGTCGGATATGCGCTTGATTTTGTGCGGACCGACAAGCGGTTCGGGGCTGTTGTCGCGCGGTATCTCAAAAACACGGTCATTGTCGATTCGCTCGAAACGGCGATGGAGCTTCATGAGCGGTATGCTCAGTTCAATTTTGCCGCGCTTTCCGGCGAAATGGTCACGTCGAACGGCGATATTCACGGCGGAGCCGGTAAGGATGACACCGGCAAATCCTCGATAGGCCGTAATGAGAAATTCAACGCCAGTAAGGCGGAGCTTGCCGAAGCTGAAAAACAGGTCGAGTTTCTCGCGGAAAAGAAAAAGAAACTCACCTCCGATTACAATTTCATGCGCGGTTCGATTGAAACGTGCGAGAAGCAGTTCGAGAAGGCAGGTGTCGAGTTTGCGGAGATCGTCTCAAAAGAAGCCGGCGTTAAGGGAAAAAAAGAGACGACTCTGGGGATCCTCAATAATCTGAACGAAGAATCAGCAAAAATTACCGTTACGCTTGAGGATTTTGACGGGAAAGACAAGGAACTTAAAGAGCGTGTCGACGCGTCGATGGAGAAATTTGCCGAGCAGGAAAGTATGCGTACGGAGATTTCCGATGAGATAAACGAGCTTAACACCGAGCACGGCCGTCTGCGTACCGAAATAAATACGTATGAGATCGAGCGTGCCGCGATGAAAGAGAAAAAGGCGGCGCTTGAGCATGAGATCGAGGAAATGAACAACCGCAGAGAATCGCTTGCAAGCACCTCGAAATACACGATTAAAGATATCAACGATGCCGAGGCCGAAAGCCTTCTTATCGGCGAGAAAAAGAAAAATATCACTGAAGATCTTGGGAGCCTGAATAGTGATCACAGCCGTCTGGAAAGCCGGAAGATCGAACTCGGAAAACAGTATTCGGGATTAAGAACGTTCAGAAATGAGAAAGAGAAAGAGCTTCAGGAGCTTCGCGAGTCTAAGGTTGAGCTTTCGAGAAAAGAATCGTCGCTCACCCTTGATAAGGACGAAGCGAAGATGATCATGTACAATATCATTGAAAGAATTACCGAGGAGTATTTTATCAGCCCCGAGGAAATTCAGTCAGCCGAAATTGAGGACGACCCGGATTTCGAGCCTGCGCAGGAAAAGCTCATTCTTGCGGACATCCGAAAGAAGATCCATTCTATCGGCGATGTAAATCTGACCGCAGAAAATGATTATAACGAAGAGAAAAAACGGCTCGATTATCTCGAGGAAGAGCGAAATGACCTTGTCGAGGGCAGAGATGCGCTCATGGAAACGATCACAAAGATAAACGATATCGCCAAAGCCCGTTTTGTCGATACGTTCGAATTGATTAAAGTGAATTTCCAGAAGACGTTCCATGACTTTTTCGACGGCGGCGTGTGCGGTCTTGATATTGCCGAGGGTGAAGATCCTCTTGAGGCGAACATTCAGATCATCGCGCGCCCTCCCGGAAAAAACGTACGCTCGATCAACATTCTTTCAAGCGGCGAGCGCGCCCTCACCGCGATCAGTCTTCTGTTCGCGATCTATATGGTAAAGCCCAGCCCGTATTGTATCCTCGATGAGGTTGACGCGCCTCTCGACGATGCCAATCTGAACCGTTTTTTACGTGTCATCAAAGAATTTTCAAAGAAAATTCAGTTCATTATGGTGACGCATAACAAAAAAACCATGGCACAGGCGAACAACCTTTACGGCATCACAATGGCCGAGCCGGGGCTTTCGAGCCTGGTCAGCGTGAGACTGTCGGAAGTCGACTCTTACAGCGAAAAAAATACCACGCCAAACACCGCTGAATCCGGCGGTAAACCCCTGAATGCGTAACTCCGCTTCCAGACTGTATCTAAAACATAATCAGCAGTAATGTTAATCTTCCCCGTATTCGAGAAATCACTATCACTATTCCGGCACAGGGCAGGGTGCTGTAATCTGTTGAAAAAAATAATCTTGCGCCCTGAATCCTTTCCTCGAAAAATATCTGGTAAAATGTGAAAAAAATATATATTGTGACTTATCGCACATTATATTTCTCTTCAATGTTATATAGTGCATTCTGGGGAGTAGCATGTAACTGATTTTTTAATTATTTTTTCTTGACATCAGACGATAAAATAGTATGTTTTTAACACTTACCTAAAATCCTTAAATAGCCGGGAGGATAAAACATGAAAGTAATTAAGATATTCTCTGTCGTTATTCTTCTTTTGTCGATGGTGATCGGTTTTGCATCGGTTACGCAGGCAAGAGTGATGATGACTGCCGCAGTGAATCAGTTCAGTTTCGAGATTTTACCCACTGCAACGTTTACCATTGACGATTGGTTGACAAATCCGAATCTATGGAGATTGCTCATTACAGCCGATAAAAATGTCATATCGATGAAGGTGAGAGTTGCAGTCAGTTCCCCGCAGGAGACTATAGCGGAAGGTATCGTTACCGCTGTCGGAGCAAAAGGATTTCAAGAGACGCTTCTCGCGGGATCTACATTTTATTTCGATAACACAATGTTTGCGGATAAAGGCGGTACAGGTGCGGTAAGCGGCGGTGAATTTTCCAATGAGTTTGAGGACAAAGTGCTTGAGATAGGATACCTTCCCGAGGGTATTTATTACCTTAAATTTTCTATCGAAAGCGGAATTTACAGCGACGGAACCCAGTTTGATGCCGATGATCTTCAGATGATCGAAGAAGAGATCGAAGTGAAAAACCCGTTGCCCCCAGAGCTCATGACACCGGATCAGGACTCTGACGATGTTGTTACAATACCGCGTTTTACCTGGCAAAGGCCGGCAGTTACCGATCTTTCAAAGGTAAACGGCAGAGGATTAATAATATATTACACAATTAAATTATGGAGAATGTTCGAGGATGACGGTTCGGTTTTTTCCGAGGAAGAAGCTATTAACCGTGTGCCGATCTGGCAAGTGGATAACCTTACGTACGAGGCGATCGATTTCGATCCCGGAAGCTCCCGCTATGATCTTATCAGCGGCCGTAAATACTGCTGGCAGGTTCAGGCGTTTGACGAGCAGGGACGAGTCATCAGCCAGACCAACGAAGGTAAGAGCGACGCATGGGTATTTACCGTGCAGTTCTCTCCGCCGAGCCTGAATGAGCCGCAGACATTTTTCCCGCTCGCAATCTCCTGGTCCCCGGCGTCTACCGGCGGCGGACAGGTTTATTACCGGATTCGTCTTGCGGAAGATCCCGATTTCACAAGTGCATACGAGGAATTCGGACTGATGATGACGTCGTATAATTATCCTTCCGACGCACCGGCGCTTCAGCGTGGAAGGGTTTATTTCTTTGAAGTTCAGACGACCGACGATAGCGATATTCCTCTCGGTGAACCTGAAATTATATCCTTTGAGATCCCTCCCGTTGAGGTTTCTCTCATGTCTCCGGATGACGGATCGGCTTCACCGTCGATGGCGCCGACGTTCACCTGGACGGGTAACAGCGAATTCTATGTCGTGTCGATATATGATGAAGCAAGCGACCGGACGCATACCTCGAGTGAGATCGCAGATACCCGATGGATATATGAAGGCGAAGATTTACAGCAGGGTTCAACGTATGTCTGGACTGTCACACCGACAAATGAGAACGGCGATGCGATCGGGGACGCTTCCGAGGCATGGAGCTTTACTCTCCCGTCACAGAATGAGGCATCTCTTATCAGTCCTGTGAACGAAGCTATCGAAACGATACTTCCGTTATTCACATGGAATGAAATTCCGCCGTCGCCGAACCAGAGAATTGTGTATGACGTTTCCATTATGGACAACGATGATACTGTGATTCACTCTGCTACGGTTTCCGAGGCGCAATATCAATATCCTCAGGATGGCGCACAGCTTGAATATTCTTCACGGTATACCTGGATGATTGTCGCCCGGATAGAGGGCGCTGCAGCATCATGGGAAAGCTCGGCCGCATGGTTCTCGACACCGTTTGTCGTTGTTGCGGGTG
>Ga0233431_1005253_pt1 | contig 12804 bp, 7 predicted proteins | sample SI_118_April2016_FD_179867 | JGI IMG/M metagenome (GOLD analysis project Ga0233431, IMG submission 179867) | Seawater microbial communities from Saanich Inlet, British Columbia, Canada - SI_118_April2016_200_MG | ecosystem: Environmental > Aquatic > Marine > Inlet | place: Canada: British...
ATGATAGTTACCCGGTTCATTACTTATTATTTCCAGATCATCACCAAGTGAAATAGTTACTGGAAGCATATCTTCAAATTCCGGTGCAAAGTTACCTTCATAGTGTCCTGTAGGATCAACCACATTATCAAGCGGATTTGAATTGATGTATCTAATATCTGACCAAGTTGCACCATAATCATCAGAAATAATTATTGCAATTTCAGGTTGTTTTACCCATCCATCATATCCATCTTCTGCATAATATGCAGCTTGTACTTTTGCTCCATCATGCCAAGCAGCAACTACCCAGTTACCATTTGAAACAATTTTTGCATTGCTTTCATGAAAATAAGCATCTTGCCAACCACCATCACTATTAAAGAACCAGCTTGGGCAACTCATAGGAATTATAGGTGCTCCATCAGCATCAAATTCATCAACCTGTCCATCATCGTCCAGATCAAAAGCAACAGCCAAATGATCATCTGCTGGATCACTATCCTGAATATCTATATCATAAAAACTAAATTCAAATGTATCGGTATCAAAAGTAAATATTTTAGGATATATATATGCTGGCCAATATACACCTCCATCCAAATTTTCCTGAGAATTATAGTTTACAGCACTCATCCATATCACTTTGGTATTATCATCTGTAAATGTGGCATTATAATGATTAAGATCACCTGAAGGAACTATATACATCTCAGAAGGTGTTACCTCATCATCATCATACCAAACATATGTTACACCATCTTCGTATAAAGGATTGCCCATTGGTTGTTTAAGTTGCTGACTGTATCTAGTGAATGTTTCACCGTAATCGTTACTATACATTGCTATAAGTGAATCACCAAGAGAACCAATATATACTACTTGTCCATCATTCTCGCTTACAACCATATCTTTTGTTGAACGTTCAATATCGTTATAATGCATATAATCGAAATATGGAAATGTTGTTACTGTCCAATCAAGATCAGATGTAGCTAAAAGATCTGCATCATCAAAATCTGCATACAAGTAGAGATTATTATAAAGCATATTCCCGCCAGAATTAGTCGTATAGTTATTCCCATAAGAATGAACTCGTCTTTTACCTGCTTCAGGAGATGGTCCGATCCAAACTTGTGGCCAAATAAATTCATCATCTGTATGTCCTGTAAAAGGTTCACTCATTTCCGGATTATCCATTAAAATAAATGGAGATCTCCACGCACCCGCAGAACCCGTTGCATGAAATAAAGCATATGACATATTACTATCATAACTTCCATCTGGTTCTGTTATTGAGTGCCATGCTACAAATGGATCACCAGTTACCGGGTCAATATCAAGAGAAGTAAAACCTTCTCGAACGACTTCGGAATTAATACTATTAGTCTCTCCAAGTGTTCCATCGGCATTAATATAGCTATAAAATGCTCTTCTGTCTGTACCAATATTTTGTGTTTCAGATCGCATAAAAGAAACATACCATCCACCAGCAGCATACCCATAAGGTTGTGAAGTTTCTGGCTGCTTTCTCAAGTTGTAACCATTGTAACTGAACGGCATGTAATCATAATACGAACTTGTAAGGTAAGTAGTATTTTCACCATCACCATTTGGAATAAATGAATACTCTGGTGCGGGATCTTGTTCTCTTGAAGAACTCCTCACTCCAAATCTCATTCCAGAATAGTAGCCACCTTTTGCAATTATGTTTGGTTGCATAAAGTCTTCTGCTACAAGCGTACACACTAATAAGCTTAAACCCAAAAGAATTAACATCTTTTTCATTTTCCCTCCCTTAATAATTGATTCTTCAATTTTTTAATACTAGTCATGCCCTAACATAATTAGTATACTAAGCACATTACCTATGCTATTTAATTAATCTACAATTAATTAGAATTTTAGCAGGTTTATTGTAAAGGAAAATATTAGTTTGGCTAGAGCACTTTGAATAATTAATTGGCTTACAAATAAATTGAACAAGCCCCTTCAAAGAGTTAAAGGGGCTTGTTGCGTTTATTTACTATTTTAGGAGAATAGTTGTTTTGTCAAAAAAAAATACCCTGTCGGGAAAGGTCGGATAAAACCGACAGGGCTTCTTCGCTTGATCAAAAAGAAAAGTTACCTGACCACAAGCAAGTGATCAGGTAAAATTCTTTTATTTCATAAGGATCATTTTCTTTGTGCTAGTGTAGTTTGAAGATTTCATCTTGTAGAAGTACATACCACTTGATACTTTGTGGCTATTATTATCTGTACCATCCCAAACGATTGTGTGATCTCCAGCTACTGTATGTTCATTAATAAGTGTTTTCACTTTTTGCCCCTTTATGTTGAATACTTCGATTGAAACGTTACCATCTGCAACCATGTTGTATGCTATTGTTGTTGTTGGATTAAATGGATTTGGATAATTTTGAGCTAGAAGATCAGCATCAGGTGTTACTGTAACTTCATTAGTTGATACACCATCCCATTCTTCTTGGAACTCAATATCAAATGCTGCGTAACGAAGAGCACTGTTTGTTAAGTCTCCGCCGCCTGCAGTCTGACCAGAAGCAGAACCGTAATCTTCATCATCCATAAATACAAAATTAAGTTTTGCATGATAATTGCCTAGCTCATTACTGACTATTTCAAGTTCATCACCAAGAGAGATACTTACTGGAAGCATATCTTCAAATTCTGGTGCATAGTTTCCGTCATAGTGATTTGCAGGATCTATTACTGCATCGTTTGGATTTGCATTGATGTATCTAATATCTGACCATGTTTCACCACTGTCATCTGAGATTACTATACAAAGTTCAGGTTGTTTGAACCAGCCATCATATCCTTCTTCTCCATAATATGCAGCTTGAACTTTTGCACCATCATACCATGCAAGTACGATCCAGTTTTCATTTGATGCCATCTTACAATTACTTTCATGAAAATATGCATCTTGCCAGCCACCATCAGTATTAAAGAACCAACTTGGGCAACTCATGTTAACAATAGGCTCGCCATCATCATAATATTCATCAACAACACCATCTTCATCGAGGTCAAAAGCAATTGTCATAACATCATCTGCAGGATCTACACCTTGAATATCGAGATCATAAAAATCAAATTCATGTGTTACTGTATCAAATGAGAATATTTTTGGATATTGATAAGCAGCCATATAAAGTTGACCATCGATATTTTCTTGAGAATTATAGTTCACGCCGCTCATCCAAGTAACTTTTGTATTATCATCTGTAAATGCGCCGTTATAATGGCTAAGGTCATTTGAAGGAACAATAAACATTTCTGAAGGTGTTACATCATCATCATTATACCATAAGTATGTTACACCATCTTCATATAAAGGATTAACAAGTGGTTGTTTTATATCTTCAGTATATTTTGTAAATGTTTCACCGTAATCATCACTATACATTGCTAAAAGAGAATCACCGATAGCTCCAAAGAATACAACCTGTCCATCCTCTTCGCTAACAATAAGGTCTTTATTTACACGATCAACATCATTGTAGTGCATGTCGTCAAAAAATGGGAATGAAATTGTTGTCCAGTCAAGATCAGATGTGCTAAGAAGATCTGCATCATCAAAATCAGCATACAAATATATACTGTTATAATTTCCATTACCACCTGCGTTGTTTGTAAAGTTATTACCATATGCATGAACTCTTCTTTTTCCTGCTTCTGGTGATGGCCCGATCCAAACTTGTGGCCAGATAAATTCATCATCATTATGCCCAGTTAGTGGTTCACTTACTTCTGGATTATCCATAAGAATAAATGGAGATCTCCAAGCACCTGCAGAACCTGTTGCATGGAATAATGAATATGACATGTGACTATCATAAGTTCCATCAGCTTCTACGATTGCATGCCAAGATGTAAATGGGTCACCTGTTACAGGATCGATTGCCAAAGTTGTAAAACCTTCACGATAGATCTCTGAATTAACACCATTGCTTTCACCAAGTGTACCATCAGCATTAATATAACTGTAATAAGCTCTACGGTCTGTTCCAACAACTTGTGTTTCAGAGCGCATATAAGTTACATACCATCCACCAGCTGCATAGCCATATGGTTGTGATGTGTCTGGTTGCTTTCTTAAATTATGACCATTGTAACTGAATGGCATGTAATCATAATACGAACTTGTTAAATAAGTTGTATTCTCGCCAGCACCATTAGGAATAAAGAAATATTCGGGTGCAAGATCCTGATCTCTAGAAATGCTTCTCGTTCCAAATCGCATCCCCTTAGTATAGCTGTCTTTTGCAACTTGGGCAGGTTGCATAAAATCTTCAGCTACCAGTGTACATACCAATAAGCTTAAGCCCAAAAGAATTAACATCTTTTTCATTTTTTCCTCCCATCGTTTTTTGGTTACATCACTATTAAAGCAAGAGATGTGCCATTCAATAGATAGAGAGGATTTCACAGTTTTAAAAGCGTGTTAATTGGTTTATTTACAATAAAATAGGAAAATTTAAATTTAATTTCAAAAAAATATTATGCTTATATTTAGAATTTATAAAAAAAAGCAACCTGCGGATTTAATTCCGCAAATTGCATGCAATAGCTTACAAAATTTTATTCTATTCCAAGTCCTTTTAATTTTGAATAGAGTGTATTTCTATCGATACCCAGAATTCGAGCGGCTTTAGATTTATTATATTTAGCTTCAACTAAAATCCGTTTTATAAGGACGCGCTCCATCTCTGCACTTACAATTGCAGTAACTTCAGATATCGTTGAACCCTTTTTTATGATCATTTCATAATACTTATCAAGGGACTCTTTAAAAGGACTTCTAGGTGCTTTCCCAAATTCAAGATCTAGCGCATTTGGCGTTATATGATCTGTTTCTTCCAACAAAACTGCCTTTTTTATTACATGTTTTAATTCACGAACATTGCCAGGCCACGGATATGACTCTAGTATACTCATAGCTTCAGGAGAAAATCCCAAAATATTTTTCTCTAGGTCAATATTAGATTCTTTTAGGAATTGCTCTGCAATAATAGGAATATCATCTTTTCTTTCTTTTAGGGTTGGAAGAGAGAGTGAGAATTCATTTAACCGGTGGAACAAGTCGTCTCTGAAATGGTGTTCCTGAACTGCCTTGATCATATCAAGATTTGTAGCAACAATTATTCTTACATCAATGTTTATAGGTTTGGTTCCGCCAATTTTTGTTATCATTTTTTCTTGAATTACACGCAATATTTTTGCCTGTGCTGATGGGGGCAGGTTTGTGATTTCATCTAAGAAGAGTGTTCCACCATTTGCAATTTCGAACTTACCCTTTTTTGCAGCAGATGCACCTGTAAACGCACCTTTTTGATAACCAAACAATTCACTTTCCACTAGTGTATCAGGTATGGCTCCACAATCTATTGGAATAAATGCTTTATTCTTTCTTTTACTTTTCTTATGGATTAAATTAGCTATAACTTCTTTTCCCGTACCACTTTTACCTTGTATTATCACACTCATATCTGTACATGCAACAAGTTCAACTTGCTTAATTATACGCATGATTGTAGTACTATTCCCCATTGTAATTTCATCTGCTTTCTTTGCCTTCAGTTGCTGACGCAGAACCTTTACTTCCTGTTTTAAATCATTTGTATCAAGAGCTTTTCGTATGACTAACTTTAATTCTTCATTTACAAAAGGTTTGGTAATGTAGTCGAAAGCACCTAGCTTCATAGTTTCTACAGCTGTTTCCACATCTCCGTAAGCAGTTATCATTATTACAAGTATCTCTTTTTCCAGTTTTGTGATCTGTTGCAAAATGTCTATTCCATTCATTTCCGGTAGACGTATATCCAATAAAACAAGATCCGGAGATTCTTCTGTTACTGCCTTCAAACCATCTCTTCCGTTAGTTGTAGAAATTACATTATATCCTTCATCAACTAATAAATTCTGTAGAATTATCTGCATATTTTTGTTATCATCCACAATTAAAATTTTAATCATTTATTCTCCGTTTATGTTTGAATTGGAATCTCAACGAGCACATTCGTTCCTACTTCTTCTTTGCTTTCTATCTGAATACTACCGTCATGATCTTCAAATATCTGATGTGTTAAACTTAAACCTAAACCCACGCCATCTTCTCTGGTTGTAAAGAATGGGTCAAATATCTTTGTAAGATTCTTTTTAGAAATCCCGTGTCCTGTATCTATAAAATTCACTTTTATTTTACGAGTTAACTGTTTTACAACAATTTTAAAGTCTCCGCCATCTGGCATAGCATTAATAGCATTCACCGCAATGTTTAAGAATGCTTGCTCCAACCATTTTGCATCAATAATTGAATCTCGGATGCTCCCATTACTTACTAAATTTATAGTAATATTGTTTTCCTGACACCGGGCATCGATTCTTTTAATTACACTTTTTAGTACTTTTAAAAGAGAACCTTTTTTAAATTTCACATCACGCGGATTGGCAAAATCTAACAAACCTTTTATAATGGAATTTGCTTTATCAGAGTCTTCCTGAATAATTTCAAGAAATTGCTGAACTTCTTTTGGATGCTTAAATTTACTTAGGCAGATCTGTGCAGATGAGCTTATGTTTCCAAGTGGATTTCGTATTTCATGAGCAATTCCTGCTGCTAATTCTCCCACACCTGCAAGTCGCTCTGAACGCATTAATTGATTCTGAAGATCTTTACGTTCCTGAATCTCTTTCTTTAATTTTACATTGGCTTTTTTTAGATCACGAGTACGCTCTTCAACCTCTTTTTCTAGTTTTATTTTTGCTTTTTTACTTAGTGTATAACGATAGAAAAATACAAATCCGATTACCATTAAAATTACAAGCCCAAACACAAGAAGAAGTAGTGCTAGATTTTGTTTGTCAGATCTCAATTTGTAAATTTCATTATCTTTCTGAAGAAGGACAATCTCTTTTTCCTGTTCTTCAAGAAGTAGCTCAACCTCGTATGTAGTCTCCATTCCAGAAATTATTTCCATTCTCTCTTTTGTGAAAGTACTATCCTTAATGTTAGAATAAAGTTTATAATATTGAAGAGATGTTTTATAATCTTTCTTAACTGCATAGATATCAGAAATATTTTCATAGATCTCTATCTGCAGATCTCTAACTTTAATATCTTTGGCTATTATAAGTGCATTATTAAAATATTCTAATGCTTGCTGATATTTTTCTGTTTCTTTATAAACTGAGGCAATATTATTCAGGGCAGCAGCAATTCCTTTCTTTCTTCCAATTATCTGGTAGGAAGTTAAAGATTCCTGAAGATATTGCAGAGCTTCATTATATTTTTTCTGATTCTTGTAGGCAACTCCAATATTATTAGATGCATCGGCAATACCATTCGGATTAGAAATGTCTTTGTAAATATCATGAGAATCTATGTAATAATCGATTGCCATATCATATTGTTTCATATCATCATATATGATTCCGATGTTATTTAGTATGCCGGCTATTCCAAACGAATTCCCCAATTCCTCTTCCATCTTGAGAGATCTATGGTAATAATCTAATGCTTTTTCGCGCTCACCAATATTATCATATATCATTCCGATATTTCCCAGAGTTCTAGCAATGCCGGTTTTATCATCTGTTTCTTCATGAATTTTAAGGGCACGCAGGTGATATTCTATTGATTTATCGTAATTTGTGAGTACGCGGAAGATTGAGCCAATATTATCAAGAGTAAGAGCTTGTCCGTATTTATTGCCTATCTCTTTGTAAACATCTTCTGCTCTGCGAAAATATTCTAACGCTTTATTGTAATCTGAAAGTTTTTCATAAACCATACCAATATTATTTAATGAACCTGCTATCCCATCCTTATTCCCAATTTCAGATTCGATATCCATTGATTCTAAATAGTATTCTAAGGCTTGCTCAAAATTGTTTAAACTTTCTTGCACAATTCCCAAATTATTTAGCGCATTTATTATATCTGTATTGTCACCGATTTCTTTTCTTAGTTCTAAAGATTCTACAAAAAGTTCAACCGCTATATCATAATCACCTAAGAAGTAATGAGCTCCGCCAATATTCTTAATCGCTTCAGCTTCACCTTTTTTGTAATTCAGTTGTTCCGAAAGTTTCAGAGCACTATTTCCACTCTCAATTGAAAGTTCCAGATCTACCTGCCAGTAAGCTTTTGCAAGCATATTCACAGCATCTATTTCTTCAGTACCTGTTGTTTTTTCTATCACTGTTTTTAAGCTATCTATCTCTGCAGTCTGGGCAAAAAGCGATATCATTAATAAAAACATTAGCAAGAACATTAAATTATATTTCATGAACTTAACCTCTTTAAGAACCTTGCAAAAAGCGATGTGGGTCTTGCCAAAAATTCACCAATTACTTTTGCAACTTCTTCATTTTGCAGATAACCATAAACCTTATGCGGATTATTTTGTCCATTATATTCATAGGTGTTGTTGATGATAACATCAACAGGTTTAATGTTATGCCTGTTTTGTGAATAGTCATCAGCCAGATCATAATTCATAGTAATTTTATCATCAAGATCAGAAAAATTGTGCCAGCCAGATAGTATATTATTGGGAGTTGGTGGCTTAGCATTGTAATTAATTTCCAACTTCTGTTCCATTAATGTTTTCTTGATGATCAGTGGAAAACCAAGTGGAGATCCAATAGTAATAAAAGTATCTACTTTTAGCTCAGGAACATCCTGAGTTAATGTGTCGTAAGAAATTATTGAGCCCATAGAGTGTCCGATGAGTAATATTCGATCATATCTATATTTTTGTAGCACTTCTATTAATCTGTCTCTAAAAGTTTGTTTGGCTATCTGTTTTTCATCAACTTTACAAAAGCCATGATAATATACATCAAGATCTGTGAACATTCTTCGTACTGTAGAATCAACAATCTTCTCGATCCCACTAATTTTTTCTTCCTGCAGAATTATTTTATCTAAACCATCTTCCAATTTATCGAGTATTTTTCTTTTTATTCTCGGTTCTTTCTCATTAGATTCTGGTTTGCAAATTGGTGCATAAGGATGCTCTATATATGATGAATCTTTAGAATCTGTATTTTTTGGATCGAGTGGTATAAAATACTCAAGATCTGCCCAATAAACAAGCTCAAAATCAAACTCTACATTTTGCAACCCAATGTTATTTAATCCATCAATAATAGAACTTTTCCACCAATCTGCAAGAATTTCTTTTGGTGGTTTATTCTTTAACCCGTGTATTCCTATTATTATGTTTTTCAATTAGTAATAACCTTTACTATTTTAGCAGATTTCCCAAGCTTTTCTGCACAATCCATTGTGTATTTTGTTCCTTCACATTCTCCATCCCAAAAAGCAATTATTTCATCACATTCTTCAACGATCAATTTATCACGAATATGCTTTGCTTTGTCACCAAATTTTTTATAATCGGGTGGGAATTCAAGGAATATTATCTGATTTTGAAATGCAAATTGTTTGGCAAGTGTATCGGTTCCCGCTGCACCACCACTGATAATCACTGTGATATTGGGAATTTTTGTTAGAATATTTGAAAGAAAATTGAAATCACTGAATTTCTTGGTTCCAATTACTGCCAGTTTCATTTTAAAAGCAGCATCTTCTTGGTTTGTTTTACTTCTTCACCTACTCGTAATTGGTAAAAGTAAACTCCAGAACTTACAGGATCGTTATTTTGATTAGTTCCATTCCAGATAGCTGATCCTTCATTTCCACTCAGGATAGTAGGAATATTTTTAATATTCTGTCCTTTCAAGTTATAAATTATTACTTCTATGCTCTGAGAGCTCTCTGTGGATAAATTAAACCAGATAGTAGTTATAGGATTAAATGGGTTAGGATGATTCTGTAAATCGTAGTTCATAATTGGAAATTCATAATTTTCTGTGTCTGTGTAATCAGTTAAAAAATATGCTCCGCTTTGTGTACAGGCAAGAACCGATGGAGTATCAATAATTGGAAAATCTACTATGTTGAATATATTTTGATTTTCTAATCCGGTATTCATCATGAGTGGATCAACCATCGGGTATTCCCAGAAACCGACACCTTCCTCTTCCCAACCTGTAAAGATATTATCTTCACGATCTAAAGCCAATGCAGAAAGGTTTGTATCCCAAAAACAAACATCCCAATTCTCACCCAGATCAGCTGATGAATGAAGTCCAGAAGAATATGATTCTCCTGGCATATAGGCATATAAAGTTCCATCCGATGCGAATTGGAATCCCCTTACAGATGTATAGTCATTTACCAATTGCCATGAATTTAAATCATAGAAATAGAGATGTGCAGGAAAGTAGGAAGCCGGTTCTTCGCTGGTTGTAAAATAACCGTTGCAGTGGGGCTCCCAGCAAATTGCCTCACCTTGCGGTTCCAACATATATGTAACACTATTATAATCATTTTGGAATGCACCCACTAAAGTTTGATTCTGATGCCTTTTCCAATAATAAACGTGAGTATAGGTTTTTATAAGAATTTCATCACCAAGTGGAGAGATCTCACCTGCAGTAGCACCGTGATATGCACCTCCATATGGATCAAGTGAAGGTGGATAACTTAAGTCTCCGACATCTTCCATAACTATAGTTTGTGTTGTAGATTGTGGAAATTCTGCTCGATATACTTCATCATGCCCAACCGGTGATCCTTGAAGTCTTTTTGTAACGATGTAAAGATCGTTCGTAAGCGGATCGTGTAGAAGGGTTTCTGCATCATAATTTGCAGTTGGATATTGAACTGAAATAGTTTCTGCATCGTAAATCGTTTCGGTTACTGGTGCTTGGCTGTTACTTACAAAAGGTTCTTCAAAACGATAAATATATTTTGTGTCATATTGATTATTATTATCTCCGATATCTGCAACATAAATGTATTGCCCATATTCCGGTCCACCACCAATAGCAATATCTTCCCAATCTCGGTTGGAAACTCCGTCTATTGTATAAATTCCCAAATGTTCACCTGCTGAATTAAAAGCATAAACTGCAGGATCTCCACCGGAATCGTTAATTGCCCAAAATACATTTGCATTCAACCTGCTGGCAACAATACCTGATGCTTCATCGATCTCATCAAGTTCTAATAACCCAAGATCTTGCTGAGGAGAAAAATTAGGTGTTTCGGTATATTCCCAATTATAGATATTCTGATCTTGACTTAATACAAAATTCTCATCCTGGTTATTCATTGAATTAACTGAACCAGTATCAAATGAATTATCTTTCACCCATTTTAATCCGTTGTAGGAACGGAATAATCCATCATACGAACCTAAATAATAAAGGTAGTTTGTTGAGTTGTAATATAGGAACTGCGGAGCAAAAAACCAATCTATCAGCTCAAATTCGTATGTGTTCATGTTAAATTTATAAACGCCATCAGAGTTTGAATAAAGACCAAAAAGAATTAGAAGATTTTCATCATCCAACCTTATTGCATTTAGTGCACTCAACCCATTGCTATCATAAAAATCCCATTCACTTTCTGTTCTAATAAGTAATCCGTCAGTACAGAGAATTTCAATATTTTCAAATTCGAAGTTTGCATTATAAATTGGAAGATCAAGCGGACAATATTCATTCCACTGATATGAAGCAAGACATGTAACAATTAACAAAATAATTATTATAGAAACTGATCTCATAACACACCTCCAGAAATCTATAATTATTTAAAGAAGCTTATCTATATTATCCTTTGCAAGTTTTTCAACAATGGTCTTTACATCTTCACTGCGATCTTTTTTTGCTATAAGAAGTGCGTCTTCGCTTTCTACAATTACCAGATCATCAACTCCAATTAGAGCAACGAATTTGGAGGAATTTATATAATTATTGTTGCTGTCTATAGTCTGATTATCACAATTAATAACATTATTATTTTCATCTTTATCGGAAATATCATAAAGTGCTTTCCAGCTACCAACATCACTCCAGCCATAATCAACTGGTATTACAACTCTCTTTTCTGCCTGTTCCATAATTCCAATATCTACAGGAATTCTGGGCATTAATGCATATTCGGAAGAGATATCGGCTGATAGTCCATTTTCATCCCAACGTTTATTGATCTTTTCTAGAACATCTGCAACTTTTGGCAAGTAAGCTTTATAGGCATCTAGAATTGTTTCGATCTTCCACATAAACATACCGCTATTCCAAAAGAAATTACCCGACTCAATAAATTGCTCAGCAGTTTCCAGATCTGGTTTTTCTTTAAACTGAATCACCGAGAATTTGTTATCATCAATTTCTTTACCGGCTTCTATATAGCCATAACCTGTTGCAGGATAATTTGGTTTTATTCCAAATGTAACCAGATCATCTTTTTCTGCAGAGCTTTCTCCCATATCCAAAGAAGCCAAAAAATCGTCGTTTAATGCAATCAAATGGTCAGCTGGCAATACTATCATTTTTTCTTTTTTATCGTACTTACGGGCAAGGTATTGAGCACTGAGAGCAATGCAAGGTGCTGTATTCATTCCAAATGGTTCAATTATTATATTCTCCTGTGGAAGGCATGGTAAATGTTTACTGATAAGTTCAGCCTGAGAGCCTGCAGTAACAATATAAATATCATCTACTTTTATTTTTGGTCGGAGACGTTTAACTGTCATTTGAATCATAGAATCGTCAGAAATAATATTTAGAAATTGTTTCGGATTTGTTTTCCTACTTAGCGGCCAGAAACGAGTTCCAACACCACCCGCCATGATAAGCGCAATCATAATGTCCTCCAAAGAATAATATAATCTATATTTTTAATTTTAGTTTATTTATTATTTCGCGTGTCGAAAATGT
>Ga0233431_1005255_pt1 | contig 12799 bp, 12 predicted proteins | sample SI_118_April2016_FD_179867 | JGI IMG/M metagenome (GOLD analysis project Ga0233431, IMG submission 179867) | Seawater microbial communities from Saanich Inlet, British Columbia, Canada - SI_118_April2016_200_MG | ecosystem: Environmental > Aquatic > Marine > Inlet | place: Canada: British...
GCCTCCTCCGGTAAATAATCTGCAAGGTTAAAGTTTACTGATACACCTAATGATGAAAGAAGGCTTATTAGAACCAAAGCAGTATATATAATAATGATTAGAATTTTGCGATTAACAATGAATCCAGTTATTTTGTTCAAAATGTCCTCCAATATATACACGCGTTTTAAACACGCGTTAGCAAAACTAGTATATATCAATAAAAAAACCCTGTCTACTATGTAGAGGGGTTTTTTATCATTGTTAATATATTGTTCAAAATTAACTGTTTCTACTCGTTATTTTATGGCTGCATCAACATTTTCATTAAAGAATTCATATAGGAAACAAAGTTCTCTTTCTTTATTACTTGTAAGAAATAGTTGATAAACCCTTCCTTTAGCGAAAACTGAGGTTGAAAGACAGGCATTGCTAATGATGCAAAGAATATCATGCATCTGTTTTCAATCTCTTGTTCATCTTTAAGCTTAGTTGTATTTTCTATCAATGAATAAACAAATTTTTTTAAAGGTCCGTTAGTAATCTCTTGGTTAATGTGTTTTAAAGAATAAGGTATGTTTTGATCGACAACGGTTCCACCGACGAATTTAAAGAATCCGGGATTTTCACTAATGAAATCATAAGCTTCCTCGATAAATAATTTTACAGCATTCGAAGGAGATAAGACTTTTACTTCAATCCTAAATATAAATTCATGCAATTTCTCAACCATGGCAAGCTCAATTTCTTCCAATAGATTTTCTTTACCGCCAAAATAATAGTTTATTGAAGCTACGTTTACTCCTGTTTCTTTCGCTATTTCTCGTATTGTAACATTGCCTTTATGTGCGAACATTAATATAGCAGCATCTCTTATGCGTTCCTTTTTTTCTTGTATTGATTCTCGCATTTAATAAACCAGCCTTTAATATGATATATTTTATTATATCAAACTTTCTACTTACAAACAATTATTAGATCATTTTTCACTTTCTTAAGTCGAGCATCTTAAAATAAACCCTAGATTTATATTTTGACCTTCTCCCAAAAAACTTCTCCACTCATAATGTTAGTCTGAGTAGTATATGAGAGTTCCCCAAAAAGGTATCCAATCATAATGTCAGTATTTTTGGCTATGTGCCGGTTAAAAGTCTTTCAGGCTGTATCTGCCCTGCAAAGTCTTTTGGTGTTATGTTCCATATGGGGTTCTGGTACAAAAATAAAGATTCCCTCTCAAAACTTGACATTAAGATTAATCAATTCTCACTAACTGGCTGTTGCTGTACAACACAATGAATCATTCCACCATACTGATATAATTCTCTTATATCTATGCCAACAACCCTTCTATTTGGGTAAAGTCCTTGAATAATATCATTAGCAATAGCATCATTAGGATCGTTGTAGTTAGGAACTAGAACAACACCATTAGCAACATAGAAATTGATATAAGAACCTTTATACCCAAGATCTTTACCGTTTTTAAGAATGACATTTTCATTGGTAAGCGGAATATAAATGTACTTATAATTATCACTAGCTATATTTTTAGCCTTAAGTAATATATCAATATCAGTATCAATTACACCCCAATCTAACAAATCACTCTCATCCAAAGTAAGTATTGTTGATTTATTATAAAATTTTGCAAAACCATCGATATGAAAATCTGTAATATCAATTCCCTCTACTCCATCTAACCAAATAAAATGACTAACACCATAAATTTCACTTAAATACTCTTCAATTTCTTTTTCAGTTAAACCTGGATTTCTATTCATGTTATTAACAGAGCTACGTGTCGTCATTAAGGTACCATTACCATCAAGTTCAATTGCGCCACCTTCTAATACGACTTCTTTCAAGTTTACAACTTCAATATTCAATCTTTGCCCCAAATTTTTGCGTAATGCTTCATCTTTTCTATATGGTGCTTTCTCACCCCATCCATTAAATCCCCAATCTAAAATTTTAAGATTCTCCTTCTCATCAAAAGCAAAAATAGGCCCATTATCTCGAGCCCAAACATCATCCGTTGGGAATGTATAAAAATTCACACGGTTCATTTCAACGTTTTCTTTAATAAGTAGATTCTCTATATAGTTGACTTCATCCTCATCATATGCAACTATATGAACAGTTTCATCTAAAAATAATGCTTTTGCCATCTCTATCCATATTGATTCAAGAGACTCTTTGTAACCCTCTCCATACGTATAATTATGTGGCCATTGCAGCCAGGTTCCTTCATGTGTTTGAGACTCATCAGGCATATAATAATTTCCTTTTATTATACTAGCCCTATTATCAAGTTCATTAGATTCAACTGAGATGTCTAAGTTTTTTTCTTCAAGCTCATCCCTGTAGCAACCAGTTACTAAAATCAGAATCATTGACAATAGCATTACAGTTATAATTATTTTGTTCATTTAATGAATCTCCTTTTAAATTCTTCTCATAATAAAGTATCACACCTTTTGAATGTCAAGCTTGAATTCTGGAACGCTACTTTCTGTAATTAAATTTATTGAACCTGATTCTGCAAAACCGTCGACGTAATAAGTTTCAGCATATATTCCACCTAAATTCCACATGCATTATTAATTAGCTTTATAGAATACTGCTTTATGAAGAATTTAGATTGTTTATTGGATAATATAACATTTACGTCGCCTCCATTCAATCCTTTTCGATAAATTATTATTTTTAACTTACCGGTGATAATATTTATTAAACTCTATAGATTATCCACAGAGCGACATTCAATTTTTCGGGCAATATTCTTGTTCTACAATGTTTTTTTGCACCAGAACCAAATGTATCATATATGCGTAAAATAGTGGATGGTTTTGAAGCATACAGCTGTTTATAATTAAAAAATCAGGATAAGAATGGCTTGAGTATTTTTAATCACAATGAATAATATAATAGGTTTGCTAAATCACTTCAATATCTTGTGTTCGAAATATTTTTTACACCAGAGCCGGTTTCTAAAACTGTCCAGCATCAAAGCGTTTCCGGAGAGACGACGTAGCACGAGAGAAAATATAGCATGCCCAGCTGCGTGGAATTAACTTATACACTAACGCGGCAATAACTCGATTTTTGAAACCGGGAATCATAACGTTTTTATGCCCCAACTTCCTAAGTGCTTCCCGTGCCACAGCTTCGGGTTTTTGCATCGGCGAAACACTACCTTTGGTAATACTATCCCTATAACCAGGTGTATCAGTCGCTCCGGCTACACAAACCATCAAATCGACACCTTCCGATTTCATTTCTGTTCCAGCACCTTCAGCAAGATTTATATTCCATGATTTTGTTGCTCCATAGGCTGATACATTTGGCGTCCCCCGAAAACCTGTCAATGATGATAGAAGCATTATTCCTCCCCGTTTCCCAGTCTGCTTATATCTCATTCTTAGCTCATTACCTGCACCATGAACCACGTCCAGAGGAGATGCAACATTTACGGAAACTGTTTTACGGGCAGACTCTAAATTAAGATCTAGAAATGAGCCAATTGGACTAGCTGCCGCGTTATAGATTACAAGTCCGTATTCCTCCTCCTTAATCTCATCCTTTATTACTTTCCATGGGTCTGGGCGTGAAAGATCGATGACTATTCCGACAGCTTTGATACCAAAACGCGCTTGAAGATCTGCTGTTCTTTTGTCCAGGGCAGATTGTCTTCTAGAAATCATATAAAGATTAAAACCACTTTCAGCCAACTCCTCAGCAAAAGCCCAACCTATACCTTCAGTAGCTCCTAATATAATAGCCGTTGGACCATATTTAGAAAATATCTTAGATTTCCCTGCAAAAACCTCTTTTGAAAGGGCTGCTTCAGTCTTCTTTATCATCTGTATTTCAACCTCCTATAATTTTACTTATTTACCTACTCTAATATTGCATAATATTTTTAAATAAGCTTTCAGCTATTCTATAGTTTGAATTTGACATGATGATGTTGGAGCAGGTAACTAAGTATGGTTCTGGTGCAAATAATTTTCGAATCACAACAAACAGTATATTGACCTTACAAAATTAACACTATACCTTGTAAACAAAATATTTTTGCTCCAGTGCCTAAATGCAGATGGGTCACTCTAAAGCTCAAAACTATCTCGTTTTTAAGATTTTTCATTTCTAGTTTTTTCACAGCTTTAACTAGGCTTGTTTTCTTTCTTTTCCCTCTTAGCAAGTAATCTTATTATAGGAAAGATAAAAATACTTGCAAATCCTCCAACTATATAACCACTAGAAATAGATATTTTTTCTGACAAAAAACCATATCCAACTTGTCCAAAGACACTTCCGGTAGAACCAATAAGTGAGTCAAAAGAAATAATAGTAGCGCGATGTTCACTCGGAATTAAACTATGTAAATAACTTTGTTTCAAAGGAAAAATTAATCCAAGCGTAGATGCAAATATGATAAATGCAATTACCGCAATAATAAACGAATTAGTGAATCCTACAACTAAAATCGTAGCGGTTTGTATTGAATAAGATAAGAAAAGGATAGACGATCTTTTCTTAAATAATTTTTTAAAACGATTAAGAAGTAAGCTGCCGATAATTTGTGCAATAGTTAACATAGCAGATATTAATCCGACAAGCCAAACAGCATTCTTATTGCCGTATAAATCAAGAAAATATGGCTGCCATGCATACCAACCCCACATCATAAAGCTCGAAAAGACAAATGTAATCATCATTAAATAGCGAATAGAAATATTTTTCACCCCAAATTTAACACTTTTAGAGGCTATGCTCTTCATTTCACTTGGTATAGTCCTAATTGTAAGTGGTTTCTTCTTATATCCTAAATCGTGCATTGTGAAAAAGGCAAAAATGAATACAAAAAGCTGAATAACTGCTCTTAGAACATAAGGAAAGCTTAGATTGAGAGTGCCGATAAAACCGCCAGAAGTTGTTCCTATAAGCATAGCAATACTACTCACAATATTCCCCTTGGCAAAAACTGAATCAAGGGTACCTTCAAAATGTTTTTCATGTAAGGCATCGACTAGCCATGCTTCCACAGCACCGGAATAAAAAGTATATGCAAGCCCAAGAACAATAGACATGCTGCAAAAAAGCGAAAAATTATTTGGGAGTCTTGCAACAAAAACATAGCCAATTGTCCCTATCATCATAACAAACGTACTAAATAGAAAAGACATCCTTCTTCCAAGTGTATCTGCGAAAACTCCAGTAGGTATCTCAAAAACTGCCATACTAGCTGAGTACACAGCATTTATTATAAAAACCTGAAATATATTCATACCTGCATCAAGTAAGAACAAAGTATTAATTCCCCAAATCAAGGATGTTGATAAAGTGTACGTGAATGTAATAATAATAAATGTTCTAATAATTTTACTATTTGCATTATTCATAATATTATCCTAACTTGCTTATTAGCTTAAAGTACAGAGTCTAGACCACCATAAACGGCAGCACTTCAGCGTTATAATTTTAATCTATTTTAATTTAAAGACACAAACTTTTTGCATACACTTTTACTCAGTTGTTCCCAAATTGATATTGAAAAATTATTTTGACTTTCTATTAAAGATGGCTGCTATTTGATATTTAAAATTTCCTTCACAACAAATCATTTTTCCTTCGATTATCGAATTATAGAGTATTATAGTAAATTATAATTAAAAACTAAATAATGAAAGAATAATTTTTAATATCATAAGAGGCTTAAGCTAAATCAAAATAAGAATTATATCGATGACGTAGAGAATGAATTCACCAGCCATGAGCTTGTCAATGTGCAGCCAAGCAGTGTCTTCATTAAGCACAACTATGCCGTAGTGCGTATAACTGTGAGAGATGACTTCTTAATCGCCGAAGCGTATCAAAGAAAAGTTATAGCATCCATGCACTCTTGACATAAAATCTCTGCAAGAAAAGATGCTGTAATCTGCCTTCTTCTATACTTTTTCCAAAATGGCGACGGTCGTTTCTATCCCCTGATCGGCTGCGCCTCCTAACAGTAGATTGCACATGGAAAATCCTCACTTTTCGAACAGAGGTACACCGCTTTATAGAAATCCTGTCTTTAATATTCTTCACGTATTCCGAACTCAGCAGATTCGACCTATTCATCCAGGCGGCTAATCAATTTAATTATTTCTTCAAGTAGTATATAATGCTCTTTTTCTTGTTCAATAAGTAATATGCATATATCTCGATTTTCTTCGGATTCGGAAAAAAGCCTACCATTACTATTATTACATAGTATATCATTATTTCGAATGGATGTGTTTTATCATATAAACAATAAAAAACTAATAAGTTAATTTTCACATACTCAGAAATATAAATTAAGCATTTCATGTCGCAAATATGTCACGTGACAAACGAGATCGTATGAAGGTCAGTGTTGCTCAGTATAATGAAAGCACCCGATTTTACGCTTATTTAGGGCAGAGACGCGCATGTATGAGGGTTGGTGACACTTAGTGAAAAGAAGCAGATGCGACTGGAAATCGTGTTTACGTTTATACACTCACGGATATATAAATAAATTTCATCGATTATAGTGATATTAAAGCATCATCCAGACAATTATCATATGGCACCTTGTAGTCAAGTGCTCTTAAAATATCATATCTCCATCTGGAAGGGTGTGAAAGCATGGTAAAGCTCTTGCTGATTACTTCACCAGTCCTATCTGATTTCAATAATCTATGCTGTAAAATAAATTCTATTGATCGTGCCTTCATTGTAATCAACTCTATAAGAATAGTTATGGTTTTGATACTCTGATATGCCCTCCAGTAGCGATATTGTTGATGGATATCTAACTTTAATGTAAAATAAACTTTATATGGTATAATAAAATATATTCAGTATTTTAGGAGAACAATATAATGTTAAGACCTCCGATAAAAGAATTATTGATCGCACCTTGTGGTATGAACTGTACAATCTGTCATGCTTATCTACGTGATAAGAATACCTGTGTAGGTTGTCGTACTTACGATGTTGATAAAAGTGCTTATTGTCAAAATTGCTATATTAAAAACTGTGATAATATAAAGAAAAGCAAGTCAAAATTCTGTTATGAATGCGTGGATTTCCCATGTAAGAGACTTAATCAACTCGATAAACGTTATAGAACTAAGTATCATATGAGTATGATAGAAAACTTAGAAAATATAAAGCGTTTAGGCGTTGATGCTTTTATTAAAAATGAAGAAAAACGATGGACATGCAAAAATTGTGGCAGCTTGATTTGCATACATAAGATTAATTGTTTAAACTGCAATGAACCTTGGGCGGCTGACTAATTCTTATAGAAGATTTTACCTCTCACACAAACAGATGCAGCTTATTTTTTAAACTCACATTATCAATAAATAAAACAGGCTCTCACATTTTGTAAGAACCTGTTTTTATATCTTCTAAATTAATAGCTAAGCGCTATTTTATACCTTCAAAGCTTGCTTTAACATGCTTATCATCAAGCTTCGGCTTACTAGCCAATTGTACAACTACTATAACAATAATTGATATGCTTAATGAAATAATCAAAGGATCAACAAATTGAATTATTGCATCAGGAGCAGACAACATAGGTTTGTTAAATATCAATTGACATACCTTTAATACAACAGATTCTTTAGAATGAACAAACATCATCCACAGTAAACTACTTGTAAATCCAGCCAGCATACTTGATATAGCAGCTGCCTTTGTAAGCTTTTTGCAGTATAATGCTCCAAAATACATAGGTAAGAAAGAAGCACCACAAAGCCCAAAGAACAAACCAGTACTGATAGCAATTGCACCGTCCCAAACAGTTGGAAGAACGTAAGCTAAGAAAATTGTAAACACGATTGCGACTAAAACGCCTAATCGTGTGATTAGTAATCCTTTTTTACCGGTAGAATCGTCAACCTTGAATATATCGCGACCAACAGCTGTTCCGATTGCATGGAATTGAGAACTTATAGTAGACATACCTGCCGCCATAAGGACAACTAAGAAAACGGTAACAAACCATGCCGGCATAAAGTTATCCAAAAACATTGGTATAATACCATCTGTACCACCAGCAGCTGCAACAGATATCAGGCCTTGAGATTCGAAAAACATTACATTAGAAAGCGAACCAACAATAAATGCAACACCAGTCATCAATAAGATAAATACACCGCCGATAGGGATCGCTCTGTTAATTTCTCTATCAGATTTAACAGTCATAAAGCGAACTGCTAATTGTGGTTGTGCTAAAACACCGATACCAACACCCATAACTATGCTAGATACTACAATCCACCAATACTTAGAGAAAAGAGCGGGCATGGATGTCCATCCTTTAAATCCACCTGCTTGTAATCCGGCTATCTGCTCTGAGACTGCCGGGTTGGCTGCTAAGTCAGTCAGCTTTTGATGTGCTGCTGTTACTCCGCCAAGTTTTGAATATACAGCGATTAATAAAATCGTCATACCAACCAGCATTAAGCCTCCTTGGAAAGCATCAGAATACATTACACCCTTAATTCCTCCAAAGAATACATAAGCTGCAACAATTAAAGCGAAAACGAGCAATGCGACATTATAATTCATGCCTAATGCATTTTCAAGTATCTTTGATACACCAATCATAACCGCAGCGGTATATATCGGCATAAACAAAAAGATAACAATCCCTGCAAACTTTTGAATAAATTTCGACTTAAATCTTTTTCCTAAAAGCTCTGGGAAAGTATGAGCATTAAGGTTATGTCCCATACGTCTTGTTCTTTTACCAAAGAAAATAAAGGCAATAAAGACTCCAAGAAAAATATTTAAAAATGTCAGCCATAATAAACTGAATCCAAATACGCCTGCATTACCACCAAACCCAACTATGGCCGACGTCGATATGAATGTCGCTCCATAAGAGAGTGCCATTACCATTGGATGGATTTTACGTCCACCAAGTAAGTAATCCTTTGTGTTTTTTGTTCTGTTATAGCCTAAATACCCAAGTATAGCAACTACAAAAAGATAAAGAACTATAACTACTATTTGTACAATATTAATTTCCATTTAACTTCTCCATTCCTCTCTTATTTAGATATCCAGCTTTTCAGCCATATCTTGTTCTGTTTTATCCCACTTCTTATCTGCCTTGCTCTCTGTATCAGCGCCCTTGTTCCAGTTTATAATACCGTAAACGACACAAGCAATTGCTGATAATATGCATAACGCATATGCTGCAAAAATTGAAAAATCTCCTAGTCCTAACACTAATCTCACCTCTCCTAAAAATATTTTTTGAAACATAAAAAAAGCCATATGGCAGATACCATATGACAACACAAAGTCTAATGACATCAAATTAAAGATGCCCCAAAGACTATAATATTCTCCTACAAATTCTACCATTCTACCATATAATTATATTCATTATACCCTTTGCTGTCAACTGATTATTAATCTACAAATTTTTGTTTATTAAATATTTGCTTTTAAACTAACAGTTAAACTAGTTGTAACCTTTTTGACAAATAAGTTTCGTCATTATATAATTAATTATACTATTAAGTTCCATACTAAAGGAGGAATTATGATGCGATTTATAATATCAAAATTCAGCTTAATTATTATTGTTATTCTAATTCTTGCAATGGTTTCAGGCTGTGGAGTGCAGAAAGATAAAACGACCGACTTACAAAACTCAGAGACTTCCTCAGAAACTGAAGAATTAAGTCTGTCTTTAACACTTGAAGAACTCACCAAGTATGATGGTAAGGGAGAAAATCCTGGTTACATAGCTGTCGATGGTATAATTTATGATATTTCCAAAGTTCCACAGTGGGCAGGAGGAATGCATAGAGGTTTTTCAGCTGGGCATGATGTAACAGAAGATATCAACAACTCACCTCATGGCGTTTCTAGGCTAAAAGGTATTCCGATTGTAGGCATGCTTGAATAATAAAATGCTGCTGATCTAAATAAAATCACTATCGCTAACGTTCACTTTTCGAAGATATTATATTTTTATAAGCAGGTTATTTTTAGTAGCCTATTTAATCCAAAAATATCTGCATTTCTAAATGCTATTAATTTGCTCTTTATCTATTAATGAAAATTCATTTTTCAGGAATAAGGTGGAATTATGAAAATAAGAGATTTAGCATCAAAATACAAAAAACTTTATTGTGTGTGCCTTGAAGATTGGTCTGATGAAATGAAAGAAGCAGGAGACCATAAAGCAAAATGGTATGACCAAATGAAAGATAAAGGTTTAAGGGTAAAACTTGCCGAAGATGATAATGGTGTTATTGGAGGAATGATTCAGTATATACCGATAGAACATTCATTTGCGCTAGGTAAAGATCTATATACTATTCTTTGTATTTGGGTACATGGACATAAACAAGGCATAGGTGATTATACGAATAAGGGAATGGGCAAAACTTTATTAAAAGCGGCAGAAGAGGATGTGAAAAACCTTGGAGGCAAAGGTCTTGTTGCATGGGGGCTCACTATTCCCGCGTTTATGAGAGCTTCATGGTTTAAAAAACAGGGGTATGAGATTGTTGATAAAGATGGTATAACTGCCTTGCTTTGGAAGCCGTTTTCAAAAGAAGTCCAAAAGCCAAAACTTATACATCAAATTAAGAAGCCTGAAAAGATTAAAGGACAAGTTACAGTATATGCATTTAAAAATGGCTGGTGTCCAGCTTCTAATCTTGTATATGAAAGAGCAAAAAGATGCAGTTCCAGTTTAGGCGAAAAAGTGGTCTTTATTGAGTTTAATACTACAGACCCAAAAGTATTTTCCGAGTGGGGAATTATGGATGGTCTGTTTGTAAACAATAAGCAGATTAGAACAGGCCCTCCCCCATCTTATGATACAATATATAAAATCATACAAATACAATTAAGAAAACTCTAAAAGTTTTTACCAGCTTAAAACAAAAAAGACATCTTTGAGGATGTCCTTTTTGTTCCATGTCGAAGATAAGGGTCTAAGTCGACTATACCGATACCTAATGGTTTCGCATTAATACTTCATAATATGTTGCCTGTTTTGTTTTTTATATTATTCGTTCTCTTAAGTATTTTTATGTTGCTTGCTCAGCCCACGCACATAATATAAGCCTGCCCAAAGGGCAAGCTTTTTCTATGGTGCCGAAGGTGGGGGTCGAACCCACACGGTATTACTACCACTGGATTTTGAATCCAGCACGTCTGCCAGTTCCATCACTCCGGCGTAATTTTATGCAAGACCAATATTAGCATAAATTATATCTTAAGTCAATATTCTGAGCTGTTAATTATGCCAATAGAAATCCATGTTTTGCTCCCAATAATTTTATTTTCGTACGGCTGTTTAAACATATTGATGTTTTTTTACAAATAATTTCTTACTAAGTTTGATCACAATTTATGTTCTAAAAGCTCTTTACTATATCGTTAATTTTTATCTATTTATTAATAAAATAAATCTTGCATTTTATATCAGTTATGTTATAATAACTGTTGCGACTTTGAAAATCTAGGCGTAAAAGCTATTATTATATTAAATAGAGGTGAGAGAAATGAAGGAAGGAATACATCCGAAGTATTATACATGCAACGTAAAATGTGCTTGTGGAAATACATTTGAAACAGGTTCGACAAAAGAAGAAATGAAAGTGGAAATTTGTTCAGAATGTCACCCATTCTTTACAGGCAAACAGAAACTTGTAGACACAGGCGGACGTGTAGACCGCTTTAATAAAAGATATGCTCAAAAGTAATATTACTTTTAGCATGCTTTAACGTATTAAAAGATAAGACCGAAAACGCCTTTTTTTAAGTTAGGGTTGTTGTTTCGGTCTTTTTGTTATTTATTATGGTGATTTTGAAAGGAAAACTTATGAGAGTATGTGAAATAGGCGGACAGGGCGTTTTAGAAGGCGTCATGATGCGTGGGCCAAAGGTTTCTGCACTTGCGGTTAGAAAATCTACAAAAGAGGTAGTTTTAACTAAGACTGATTTTGTTTCTAAGACAAAAACAAACAAGTTTTATGGGCTGCCGGTAATTCGCGGTATTGTCTCTTTTGTTGAAATGATGTTTTTTGGAGTAAAAACAATATCTGATTCAGTAGAACTTTTTGATGAAGAAGGTACAGACAATGAGCCTTCTAAGTTTGAAAAATATATTGCAAAAAAAACCGGAAAAAGCCCTATGGATGTTATGATGTTTTTTGCTGTAATTTTGGCGATTGGGTTTGCTGTTCTTTTGTTCTTTATTCTGCCAAACTTTGTAACAGGGTTTGTTTCAAAAAATATAGAGTCTAACATATTAAAAAACCTAGTTGAAGGTTTAATAAGGATTAGCGTTTTTGTTTTATATGTTTTTTCAATCAGTTTTATAAAAGACATAAAAAGATTGTTTATGTATCATGGCGCAGAACATAAAGTTATTAATTGCTATGAACATGAAAAAGAGCTAAACGTTAAAAACGCACAATCACTTACAACACTTAATCCAAGATGCGGAACAAGCTTTTTGCTTATTGTTATGGTAATTGCAATATTGCTTTTCTCTCTTTTTGGTTGGAGTGATGTATGGTATATAAGAATTGGTTTAAGGCTTTTACTGCTGCCTGTTGTTGCAGGAATATCATATGAAATTTTAAAGGGCATGGCAAAATCAGAGCATATTATTGTTAGGATTCTTCGAGCACCAGGTATGGCTTTACAGCGATTAACTACTAAAGAGCCCACTGACATGATGGTTGAAGTTGCCTTATTAGCATTCAAAGGTGCAGAAGGAATCACCGCAGAAGAAGAGATGGAGCAGATGCGAGTT
>Ga0233431_1005259_pt1 | contig 12791 bp, 11 predicted proteins | sample SI_118_April2016_FD_179867 | JGI IMG/M metagenome (GOLD analysis project Ga0233431, IMG submission 179867) | Seawater microbial communities from Saanich Inlet, British Columbia, Canada - SI_118_April2016_200_MG | ecosystem: Environmental > Aquatic > Marine > Inlet | place: Canada: British...
CCCTAAATTCTTTTAGCTTGAAGGAGCTTCGCTCTCGATAACGGATTTTTGAAAACTACTCCTTTCGTTTCACTCCAGTAGTCCCCGCTGCGCTCTCCCTTTGGTCGGGGAAGATAACAAGAATTATCTACAATTTTCTTTGAGTTTAAATAAGCACTAATCTAAAAACTAAAAAGGGGGCAAAAACAAATTTAATTAATAATACTTTGAAAAGAATTTGATAGAAATCTCGTTAAATAAACCTTGGAATTGGTACACCTTGACCCGCACTTGCATGGACTAAATATCCTTTATTCTTAAAAAACTTTGCCCATTCTAAAAATTGGTTTAATTCTGGTTTGATGCCGCCTCTGAATATTAGTTTTATTTTATGGGGGATAAAAAAAATACGCACTGTATCTTCTTTATCTCCATTTTCTAAATAAATGGATCCCACATCTTGGTGTCTCATTTCTTCTGGAAAGCTTTCAATAATATTTTTCACAATCTGTTTTATTTTTTTATTAGACATCTGATTTAAATCATGACTTATTCTTTTATCTTGGTCATAACCAATATTAAAAATAACTTTATCATTCGATTTAATAAAACAATCAATGATATCCATAAATAATTTATTAACGTTTTTATAAGGGAAAATAATTTCACTATTCTCTGGAATAGAAATATAGTGTGGATTTTTTCCAAATAATTCATTCAATAATTTAAGCATTCTAATATGGATGTTTTTACTTTCATTATCAGTAAAATCCTGTAATGTTTTTTGGTAATCGAATATGTGACCCCTAATATGTCGGAGATCAAATGTTTTCATTAACAACTTGTCAAATTCAGATTCTCCTTTAATATTCTGATTAAATTTTCTTCTAACTTTTAAAAATCTTTCAATTGGATATCTTGCAGGATCTCCTAAACTTTCTAAAACTCTTTTTGCTTCTCCTGGAGTATTTTTAATGTTAGCGTCGATTTGACTTCTGGGTAACTTTGCTATTATTTTCTCAGTATTCTTTAAACTTACTTCTAAAGCAGCAACCCATTTCTCTACATCTTCAACTTCCTTTTGGATTTTATGAATCATATCTAATAAGGAGGTATGAATTTTCTCGGCTTTCTTACTAGAATGTTCTCCTTTTAAATCAGCCAATAACTGTGCTTCTGCCTCCGCTTTAGTTAATTCTTCTTTTAACAATCCCTCATAAATTGAAGTATATTTAACTAAAGCATCATGTTCAATACCAATTTCTCTAATCATTTTCATAAGTTCATGTTTAAATGAGAAATCAAAGCCTAGATGTGTAGACAATTCTTTATAAAGTTTTTTTAAATCCATTTCTACTTCTTCTTCAAACTTTGCTGCTCTTCTTTCTGCTTTACCAACATATTTTAGAACTTTAATTGCATTTTTTATTTCTTTAACTTCTTTATTAATGTCATTTTTCCCCTCAATAACGGATAAGTGACCTTTTAATATTCTCACATGCCACCATTCAGCAGCAGCCCAATCAATAGCTTTAACCAAATCTTTATTCCATTTCTTCACTTCTTTTTTTGTAGGCATTATATCCAAAGAATAAATTACCAATTAAATACTTTTCCATAATCTAAAACTGTTTTTGCCCCTTTTCTAAATCTCATTTTTAAACTATTAGTGCTTTTTAATATTACTCTGCCATGCAGTTATTTATACAAACTCAAAGAAAACTACTCGCTGCGCTCGTCCCCCACGTAAAGTGGGGAGAAGATAACATCGTTAAGTCCAATTGAGTTTAAGAGAATTGATAAATCTTGGAACCTTCGAAGATTTTAAATACCTTCTTTTATTACTAAGTGCTATGGATCATACATTAATAGGTCATCTTTATAGTACCATAACAAAAATACCACCTTCTGAAAAAGTATTTAGAAAAATCAATGATCTCCTTTCTTTGTTCAAAAAAAATAAATCAAAAATAAAAATTCTTGATGCAAGTGGTGGAAAAGATGCAGCGACCACAATTTATCTTGCAAAGAAAGGATATGATGTTTTCTATACAGAAGTTGATAAAAAATTTGTTAGAGATACTCAAGAAAAATTATTCAAGTTAAATCCTAAATTTAAAAAACCAAATAATCGTGTTTCTTATTCTTATTTTCAAGACTTGCCAAAAATATACAACCAAAGCTATTTTGATGCAATTCATAGTATTTTGACATTTCATCATGGAAAATGGGATGAAATTATATCTTATGTTGATGATTTTTACAAAGTTCTAAAAAAAGAGGGTTATGTCCAATTAGTCTTTCACTGTTACACTCCTAATCATAAAATGATTACCGGAAATAAGAAAAAAGTGAAAGGACCAATACAACCAGGATTAAAAGTTGAAGAAGTATTACCTATTAATCCAAAACATCTTCATGATAAGCATACTTATTACTTTGACAAAAAGAATCACGATTATAGAAGAGGTTACTTTCATTTATTTACAAAACAAGAAATTAATGAATTATTCAAAAAATTTAGGACTATTAAACTTGAAAAAATTAGAATTTTCTATAGTATGGATGACTATTGGCACTTGATAGTACAAAAGAAATGATTTGGTTCCAAGCTATCTCTTAAACTCAACTTCTTACATGCGTAAGACCCAGACATAAAGTCCGGGGGACTTAACATCGTTAAGTCTAATTCCCAAAGAATATAATAAAACATTATTCATTAATAGAGATACTTTTATAATTGAATAATCATCCTAATAGAATATTGTAACACAAAGAATGGAATTTAAAGATTTAAAAATAATAGAACCGCTTCTTAAAGCAATAGCCCTAAAAGGATATACTGTTCCCACACCAATACAAGAAAAATCTATTCCTGCTCTTTTACTAGGTAAAGACTTAATTGGTATTGCTCAAACAGGTACCGGAAAAACTGCTGCATTTGTTCTACCAATATTACAAAGAATAAATGAAAAATGTTCAAAAGGTATTAGTACACTAATACTAGCTCCAACTCGAGAACTTGCAGCACAAATTGGTGAGAGTATTACTACCTATGGGAAATTTCTTGAACTTAAACATACAGTTATTTTTGGAGGAATGGAACACAAATCACAAGTTGAAGCCCTGGAAAAAGGCGTAAATATTGTTGTTGCAACACCAGGTAGATTGTTAGATTTACTGAATCATGAAAAACTTACATTAAAAGAGATTGAATACTTTGTACTTGATGAAGCTGATAGAATGCTTGAGATGGGTTTTATTGATGATGTCAATAAAATAATAGAAAATCTACCAAAAAAACGACAATCTTTGTTCTTTTCAGCTACTATGTCGCCGCAAGTTAATCGACTAGCGAAGACATTACTATCTGATCCGATCCATATTGAAGTTGCTACCCAAGCTACTCCTGTTGATAATGTCAATCAGCAGCTTTACTATGTTGACAAAAACTCAAAGCAGAAATTATTACATAAGCTTATCAGAAAAAACCGAGTTACAAGTGCATTAATCTTTACAAGAACAAAAAGTAAAGCAGATCATCTTACAATGTTCCTTAAAAAATATGATATCCCTTGTGATGTAATTCATAGTGACAGATCACAAGAAAAAAGAACCAAAGCTATTGAAGATTTTAAAGCTGGTAAAATTAAAGTTTTAATAGCAACTGATATTGCTGCAAGAGGTATTGACATAAATAATATTTCTCATGTAATTAATTATGAATTACCTAATGAACCTAAAGTGTATGTTCACAGAATTGGCAGAACTGCTAGAGCAGGAGCTAAAGGAATGGTCTATACTTTTTGTTGTGCTGAAGAAAAAAGTTATCTAGTTAAGATTGAAAAATTAATGAAACAGGAAATTCAAGTTATTAATCATAAATATCATTCAGAACAGGCAAAAACCGCTGAAGGGAAAAATGCAGAGCCTCCAGTTAAAAGAGGAAAAAATGTTGAAAAAAGTAACAAAAGAAGACCTAAACCAATTCATAAGAGTAATAGAAAATCATTTTCTAAAAAATAAAGAAATTAACAGATGTTAAGTCCAATTGAAAAAGTGCGCCTATAGAATGGTTTATATATCTAATATCATCTTAAGAAAATATGGAGTTAGGAAAAACACTTTATGTGGTTGATAGAAAAAAATGGCGTTCATGGCTCGCCAAAAACCACAATAACGAAAAAGAAATTTGGCTCATTTATTATAGAAAATCATCTGGCAAAAAAAGAATCCCATACAATGATGCAGTTGAAGAAGCTCTCTGTTATGGTTGGATAGACAGCACCATGAAAGGAATGGACAAAGAAAGATTTGCCCAAAGATTTACTCCAAGAAGATCAAATAGTGTACTTTCAGAACTAAACAAAGAACGAATTTATATGCTTATTGAACAAAAGAAAATGACCCCCAAAGGTCTTGCTGCAGTCAAACATGTGTTTGATAATTCACCCAGGAATTTGAAATGCTTAATTAAAACAGATATTCTCCAATCTTTGAAAGAGGATAAAGAAACTTGGGAAAACTTTCAAAAATTTCCTGAAAGATATAAGCGTATTCGTATTGGATGGATAGAAAGTGCCAGAACCCGCCCGGAATTTTTTAAAAAAAGACTAATGTATTTTCTTAAGATGACTGCAAAAAATAAAAAATATGGGATGATGCAATAATAAAAAGATTTAATAATTAAATAAAAACTTAAGACAATATGAAAAAATATATTTTTGATAACGAACTAATTCAAGGATTAATTAAATCAAGACCTAACAGGTTCATAATGTTGGTTGAAATTGATGGCAAAATAGAAAAGTGTCATTGCCCATCAACTGGTAGAATTGGAAATATAGAATTTAAAGACATCCCTTGTCTACTTTCAAGATCTAATAGCATAACAAGAAAAACCAAGTATACAGTAGAAGCAATTTCTCCATTATCAAAAATGTGGGTTGGAATAAACCAAACAAAAGCAAACAGCTATATAGAATTTTTTCTTAAGAATAATCTTCTTACGAAAATGATTAACGCTAAAGAAATAAAAAGAGAAGTCAAATTAAATGATTCTAAAATTGATTTTTTAATAAACAATAATTGTTTCCTTGAAATAAAAACTCCTTTAATAAATCTTCCATTTGGAGACAAAAAAGATGATAATAATTTTAATTCTTTTGAAAGATTGGGCAGACATTTTCAAGAGATTTCTCTCCAAATAAAGCAAAACAAAAAAGCAATAGTACTTTTATGTTATTTGTATAATGCAAACAAGTTTGAAGTTCCCGAAACACCAAATGCAGAGATAGTAAACATAGTAAGGCAAGCTACTTCAAGAGGCCTCGAAAACTGGCAAATTAATCTTAAAGTGGATAAAGAAGGAATTTCATTAATTGATTATTTTAAACTGGATTTATTTTAAACAAGAGACCATTCTTTTCTTTTTACAATGAAAAATTAGAGACTTCTCGCTCGGCTCGATCTCTTAACAGTGAGGATATAACATCGTTAAATCCAATTTTAAAAACTCTAAAGAATAAAAACAAGGGGTTTAAAAATTAAATAAAACAATCAACATAGTCTAATAATAAATGCATAAAAATACCAATAAATAAGAAAGAATATTTTTTAATAAATAATCCTATTAAATATATTGGAAACATATACCATGAATGTAGAGGATGAAAGTTTATACTACATCTAGCGGCATCAAAAATTGGTGTTGCAAGAAAATGGTCAACATCTATAAAATTTGAAGAAATTAATAATACACTTGCAAATTTCCAATTAAAATCTTTTTTAATTATATATTTTGAAAATAAATAAATTATTCCTACAATAATTAAATTAGATGCAATGTGAATTAATATGTTTGGCATAACTTAATTGAGATGTATTTATTTATATATATGGTGATTTTGAAAAATATTAAAACAAAAAACTCCCCTGTCCCACTAACGTTTATATCCAGAGATAAACTCTAAAAAACATAAACATCGTTAAGCTCAATTAAAAAATAAAAAAAAGACTTAATCTAAAAGAGGAGGGACTTACCACCAAAGCTTATTATGCCACCATTACATTTTCAGTTCTAATTTGGGAAGGATTGTCTTCTTGAACAAGCTAATCAATCCTTAGGCTTTCAGCTAACTTATTACAATGACTTTTTGTGAACACATCAACTGCAGCTAATCCGCCAACCCATTTTTCCTCTGTTAATTTTGCACATTCTTCACCAACAGCATCTAAATAGGTATCAAATAATAACCACGCATTTGCAAACCCAACTTCTTGAGCGATAGCATTAAAATCAACTGTTTGTAATGCTTTAGCTGCGTTAGCTTGGATGTCTAAAATATATTCTTTTTGTGTTTCAACATCTTGCTTTGTGCCTAAACGTCCTACATGCCCGCTGATTAATGTTTCAAAGTCATAACTAAGTACCCAATCATGCGCTTCAATGAATGCATGTACATCTTCTGCAACAGCTAACCATTTAAATGGTGTCCATCCAGGAAATATTACATCAATAAACATCAATACTTTTTGTTTAGGGGCATATATGAAAATATTACCAGGCATGTGAGCGGGTCCCTTGTATTCTAATTCTAATGTTTGTGTACCAACAGTTAATGTATAAGTATCTGAAAAAGTAACAGTAGGATCTGGAACATCAGAACCTCCTACAAATAAGCCAAATTCAAATGGTCCTTCTCTAGCTAATCTGACAGCGGTTTCTTCATGAGCGATGTATATAGCATTTGCTGGATACATACTTGCTGCAGCTATATGATCTGCATGTGAATGACTGTAAATAACATGAGTTATAGATTCGTCAGTTGTTTCTTCAATAGCTTTCAATACATTTTCTCCAATAGATGGTGGAGCATCAACAACAATAACACCTTCTCCAGTTGTTAAGAACATCATATGATATGCACCTTCAGTTATCCAGTAAAGACCATCACTAATCTCTTCAACATGATATCCTTTTTCTGAAATAGATGGTCCAAAAGCCGAATCCGGAATTGGTGCTTTAGCAGGCTCAGTTGGAGCACAAGCTACAACAAATAAAAAAATTAATCCGATAGATAAAGCAGTTATATTTTTATTCATAACAATCACCTCTTTTAATCTATAGTAATAATTCTAACAATATAAAGTTTTCTTTTAAAAACAAGAATTATATTCAATAAAATTTATATTTCAAGAATTAGCTTACGTATTTTCCATTGACAATTATCTCATTATCTTCAACAGATATGTTATATATCCTTTCGCCGATTTCTTTTTTCCACACCTCTTCTGCACCATCTGAAGTCCGTCCAATAGCCGCTATTGACTTAAAATCTGGAGTTGGAACTATTAACAAATATCTTCCTTGTTCTACTATAACACCAAATAACTCTAAATTTCTTGATCCAATGGTGTGTGTTGAATATCTTTGAATAGAAGCAACCTTCACTAATTTATCATCCTTAAGTTGAAAATACTCTACTTCTTTACTAACATGTGGCTTTGAAATATCTACTAACTCCCAACCACCATCTGGACCAAAAGGAGCAACAGTTAAAGCATGCCTCCACCCAGAACTGAGAGTATCAGACGAAGCAATTTTATCACCCATTTGATCATAAACCACCAATTGTGCCCCTGCTCCATTACCACTCAAAGTAGCAATTATCTCTTTTTCACCATCCCCATTAAGATCTCCCAATAAGGGATAAAGACCTTCAAAAATTTGGGGTGAGAATTCAATTTTAGAGATATTATTCCCTTCTATGATAGTCAAACTTTTAGCTTCAATTGTATCACCCAAAACACCATGTGTATATTCTAAAGTAGGATCAGTTAAGACATATTCTTTACCATTATCAAAGACAGATATTGCATCAGGCAATGGATTTATTTCAAATTCATCCTCTTGCTCTATTTCTCCAAACCCAGAATCCACAGGAATTGGTTCATCATATTGGCTAATCTCTTCTATCTCAGGTAATGGGGAAACTTCTTCAGGACTAATCTGAGGTTGACAACCTATAGTAAATAACAATAATAAGAAAATAAGCAAATATGTTTTCATATTAATTTGAGATACTTAATTCATATTTATAATTATTGATTTTATCGAAATAGAAATTTTACTTCTTCGCTACGTCCCTCATCCCAACATGAAGTCTGGAAAACTTAAGAAACGTCAAGTTCAATTTAATTCTTACTTATTTTCTGATATTAAATATTACTTTAAATTATCATTTAGAAATTCAACAGTCTTACCCCAAGCATCTAATGTTTCTTCAGCAGCATAATTGCTTCCAGAAGGATTTGCAAAAGCATGACCAACCTCAGGATAGATATGAATCTCATTATCAATACTTAAATCATTAAGTGCTGACTCAAAGTTTCTAACAGATTCAACAGAGATACTAGAATCTTCTTCTCCAAAAATACCTAATACTGGCCAATTAATATTATCCAACTGTTCTTTATCATCAATCAAATGCCCGTAATAAATAACAGTCGCACCTAAGTTATCATTCAAAGATATTGCTAAAGATTGTTGTCCACCAAAACACCAACCAATTGAACCTAAAGAAGTTACACCTTGTTCCTTCAAATAAGAAATTGCTTTTTTCATGTCAGCAACTGCTTCCGAAGGATTCTCTCTAACACTTGTTGCAAGCTCTCTTGCTTTCGTGCTATCTTCCGCAACTTCTCCATACAAATCAACTGCCAAAACAACATACCCTTCGTTAGCCATAATTTTTGCCATCTCTTTAATATTGTCATTTAATCCCCACCATTCGTGGATCATGATTATTCCAGGATAATCACCTTCAACTTCAGGTTTTGCTAAAAAGCCAATTTCAAGTTCCTGAGTTTGAATAGAAGAAAGGTCTTGCCCAAAAAGATCAGCGTTATTCTCTTCAGCAATTACACACTCGCCATCAATAATCTCAGATTCTTGGCAACCAATATGATTCAATTCTTCTGGAGAAACTTGATTTTGTTGTGAACAGCCACTAATAGATATAGCTAAAACACATAGTAGTATCAAAAATATTATTTTTTTCATTTTACACTTTAGAAAGAAAATAAATTATTTAAACATTAGTGTAACCTTTTAAGTAATAAAAATAAATACACTAGCTAAATTTTCTTATACTATTTCACTATTTCTTTGCCAATTAGATGAGGGTTATCTTCCTGAATATAATGAGTACACTTTCCAATATTACCTGAGATATGAAAAATTGCAACTAAAATTAATGCTGTCTTAAAATCAAAAAAGAATAAAGCAATAGGTAGAAAAGTTGATAAATCACAAATTAATTTTTTCCTGTGTTTCAAAAATGTGAGAAACAAGTTTCTTACCTAGGAATTAAGTCCTACTATTTAGATAGTTCAAACCAATAATATTTATAATACTATAACCTTTAAAAAATTTAAATGAAAGTAGAAACCATGAGTCCTGAGAAATTACAGAAAGCATTGGCTGTAACAGATCTAAGTGACCCAAATAATGGGATTCATGCGATTAACTTGGTAGTTAGTGAAATTGAAAGAGTTCTTGGAAATAAAGCAGGATGGCCAACTCCAGAAATAATTAGAAGAAGTCCAATATCTACTATTGAAAACGAGTTTGACAGGTTATATTTTCCAGCTGACAACCCTAGCAGATCTTCTACGTACACAAGATATGTAGATCAAAACAGAATTCTAAGGACCCATACAAGTAGCGCCATTCCCAACATTATTGCTGAAAGAAGCAGACTTGATTTACAGGATTATTTAGTCCTCGTTCCAGGAATATGTTTCCGCCGTGATGTTGTTGATAGAGAACATACAGGAGAACCTCACCAAATGGACATTTGGCGTATTAAAAAAGGTGAGCCTAAGTTGAAAAGGCCTGAACTGGTAAATCTTATAGAAACTATTGTGGAAGGATTATTTCCTGGCACAGAATATAGAGCTAATGAAGTTAAACATCCCTATACAATAAATGGACTAGAAGTAGAAATTAAAATGGATTATGGTTGGCTTGAACTTCTTGAATGCGGAGAAGTTCATCCAAGATTACTTAAAGATTCTGGTCTTGATCCTGATCACTATTCAGGATTAGCAATGGGGATGGGTTTAGATAGATTAGTCATGGTTGTTAAAGAAATTGATGACATTAGATTATTGAGATCACAAGACCCTAGAATTCAGGAACAGATGCAGAACCTTAACCCTTATACACCTGTATCTAAATTTCCTCCTATTAAGCAAGACATGTCAATTTCAGTATATAACCACGTTAAAGAAGAAGACATTTGTGAAAGAATACGTGACACACTAGGTTCAGAGGTAGACGTACTTGAAGAAGTAAAAATTCTTTCAGAAACACCTTACGAAGCTTTACCACCAAAAGCCGTAGAACGTCTAGGCATTTTACCTGACCAAAAGAATCTCCTTGTACGTATTATGTTAAGATCTCATGACCGTACTCTTCTACAAGAAGAAGCTAATGAATTAAGAGACACCATTTATCAAGCTATAGACCAAAGTAAAACTGGTGGTTACTTAAATATAAACACTTAAATGAATTATAAGCTTTCTTCTGATACATTTAAGAATTTACAAAATCTAACAAGTTACTAATCTGTTTTCTATCACCAAAATTAATCAATGTACTTAACCTAGGACCACCTTTCTTTCCAAACAATAATTGATATGTATTTTGAAAAAATCCTTTTAATTCTCCATCAGATTTACCTAACGAATATATCCTCGTTTCTAAGTCCTGAAGAGGTATCCGTTCATCATCCACTAATACTCTTAATTTAGCAACCTTACTCATTGCCGACTGACTCAAACCCTCATAATAATCCTCATTTCTTTCTGACAACAATATTGTTGCCTGTCCAGGATTATATTCGTTTAACCAAACCTTTGCTCTTTGAGATCTTGATTCAATACTTTCTGGAGAACAACCAATACCCGATTCAACCATAATTTCTCCAAGCCTTGTCGTATTAAAGTCAACAATCTGACCAAACCCCACTGCTTGTCTAAATGAAATAGGATTATCTTTTTTTACTGCTTTTAACAAACTTAATTCTACTGCTTGCTTTTCAACTTCATTTGCATCTTGTAAATGTAATAAAAGACGATCCAACTCACTATATTGCCTAATAACTTCAGCATCAAAAGAAAAATCAAAAGCAGAAGTAGGACCAATTCTTGCAAACATCAACCTAATCATTTCTGGTTCATAAAGTTTTAATAATTCTTTAGGTGTTATAAGTTCACCTGTAGAACTAGACATCTTACCTTCAATACCCCGTATACCCACAAATTCATATCCTTGAAAAACTGGTGCTGCCGAATTAAAAATTGTTTCCACTATTTGTTTTCCTGAAGAATAACTTCCTCGAGGACCTGCATGATCCTTACCTCCTGGCTCAAAATGTACTTGTTGTTTAGCCCACCTCATCGGCCAGTCAACTCTCCAAGGTAATTTAACTACTCTCTCTTTAGTAATATCAATTACATCCCTTTTACCAGTATCTTGACAAGAATAAGTAACATTAGACTCACCATCAAAAGCTAATACAGTAGTATTATCCTTCCCAGTAAACCTTGAATAAATCTGTAATGGAAAATAACCTTCAACTTCTTCTTTTGACAAACCTTGAGTTTTAAATTTACTAAGTATATTTGCTATTTCTCGTCTATGATGTAATGCAACTAATATTGAATCGTCAAAGTCTCCTCTTTTGTAAGCATCAGTCTGACTTACAATCCTAGCTGTGATACCTAATTGAGGCAAAACATCTTCAAGCTCCGTTTCAAATCTTTCCGCATAAGAAGATAATTCTCCTAGTGGATCAGGCACCGCAGATAAAGGCATTCCAATATATTCTTCAAATGAATTTGGAACACCCTTAGGAACTTTTCTAAACCTATCAAAATCATCCCAGGACAAAACTAATTCTGCTTCTAAACCACTATTCTGCAAAGCTCTACACACCAAATCCGAAGTAATTATATCTCTAAAATTTCCAATGTGAACCTGTCCTGAGGGACTAAGCCCCGTAGCACAAACATACTTAGAAGTTCCTGGAAAATTAGTAGTTACCGTTTCGGCAAGATTATATGCCCAATGATCTTTTTCACCCATTTTTATCTTTCTGAGGATCACTAACAACTACATATTTCCTGATACATGAAGGTAACTTACCGGATTTTCCTGCATCGCATCGATAATCACACGCATTAATATTACCTGTTTCTGCAAGCATTAATCCTCTACAACCACCCTGACATTTCTGGTCTGGACAATCTTCATCTCGATCAAGATCCCTATTAAACAAATTCCAACGTTCATTTGTTGCTGACCAAATATCAGTAATACTTTCATCCATAATATTCCCTAAAGAAAATGCTGTATGATTAGGAGTTCCGTATTGTGAAAATCTAACACATGGAAATACCTGTCCAGTAGAGTATATCAATGCGTTATTTTTCCTATCAATCCTACAATGAGAGTGCGCTTCATCAACCTCAGGTTCAAGATATCCTTTTTGTATTTGAACCTTTGTATGAGGAAAACCATGAGTTTCAGCCAACTCTTTTACTTCATCAATAAATTGCCCAACATAAGCAAAATTTGGAATTAAATGTCTAATGTCTTGGCCCCGACCCATTGGTGACAGACATAATACTGCATGTACCGCTACTGGAAGTTGAGAAGTATATTTCAATAATTCCTGTAAATCATCCTTATTTTCACTAGTTAACACTGAATTTATACGCGTAAAAATATCATGTTTTAATCC
>Ga0233431_1005261_pt1 | contig 12790 bp, 8 predicted proteins | sample SI_118_April2016_FD_179867 | JGI IMG/M metagenome (GOLD analysis project Ga0233431, IMG submission 179867) | Seawater microbial communities from Saanich Inlet, British Columbia, Canada - SI_118_April2016_200_MG | ecosystem: Environmental > Aquatic > Marine > Inlet | place: Canada: British...
TGGAAAACTTGGACCACCCGGTAAAATAAGTGTTCCCATTAAAGATATCTGGGTGTATCCTCTTGCTAAGAAATTTCGAGTTTTGTTGAAAAATTGACCCAGGAACGAGCAAGCCGAATATTTACCCGTATGAGAATTGTTTGTTATGCATTTCGGGCAGATCCACCCATTAGCCCCGTTTCCCCTTTTTCATCATACTGCCCTGTACGACGACACCTACCAGAAACAATATCGCCATGACGATTGGGGAAGGGATTCCCAATGGTTGAATCGTTTGAGAAATAAAGGTAGCGCCTGCAAGAGACGACAGAACAATAAGCGTCCAGTCGAAAAGGAGATATAGCAGAACGGCACCCAAAAGACCACCGATGATGAACGGCGCCCAGGGCAGGGCAGGTGGGGGCGCCATATTCAGCGTGGTAAACAGGGAAACCGCCAGATATCCCCCGGCATAAAAACCCACAAGAAGGATCGCCAGCTTTTGAAAAAAGAGTGCCAGCAATATGCCCAGAAGACCGGCCCCAAGTGATATAATGAGAATCTGCCAGTCCGGTAACCCACTGAAGTGCGTTGCTGCCGCGTCGCTTGCGGCCATAAAGCCGATGGCGCCCACAAAAAGCCAGAAAAGCCTCTTGCCAAGGAGCAGGAGTGCAAGACCCACCAGTATATTCGCGATGACCATTGTTTGCTTATCCTTTCTGTGAATGTGAAATATGGCAGGCCAAAAACCCCTCTATTTTTCCAGTTCTTCTTTAACGGCAATCGCTATCTTTTCCATCAAGAACGGCTTTTTGATATATGCTCCCGCGCCTAATCCTTGAAGCCCTTTGAGACGGTCTGTTTCGGAAAACCCACTGGCTATGAGCGCCTTCTGCTCGGGATGCAGTTCAAGTATTTTCTTGTAAGTGTCGAGGCCGTCCATCCCCGGGTCCATAATCATATCCAATAGCAATAAATCAACTTTGCTGGTTTTCAGATATTCAACAGCCTCTTCTCCACTTGATACCATTGCGACCGAATAACCCAGCTCTTCGAGCATTCCCGAGGCGATGTTCCGTTGTTCTTCCACATCATCTATGACCAAAATGGATTCCCCGTTACCGCTATAAGCCCCCATGGCGAAATGGGATTTGACCTCAGGCAATTTTTCACGGGTTACCGGGAAAAAAAGGGTAAAGGTCGTTCCTTTGCCTTCGGTGCTTTGGACATGGATATATCCGTTATGATCCTTTACCGTTCCCCATACCACCGCCATGCCGAGGCCCGTTCCGCTTCTTCCCATCTTCTTCTTGGTATAGAACGGTTCGAAGATCTTCTCCATATCATCGGGAGAAATGCCGGTTCCGGTGTCGGAAACAGTGAGAACCACGTAATCGCCCTCTTTTATATGGTCATAACCGCCTATGGGTCTGTCTATGTACCGGTTCTCCGCGGATACCGTCAGTGTCCCCCCTTCGGGCATGGCCTCAGCAGCGTTGGAAACCAGGTTCATGACGGTCTTGGAAAGGTGGGTGGATGATCCCAGTATGTTAAGGGTGTCCTTTTCAAGATGGGCCTCTATGTGAACTCCGGGGTGGTATGATTGAAGCTTTTCATGCTCGGGGCTTTTCAATTGTTCAGCGATAACATCATTCAGATTAACCACTTCCGTGGCAACAACGCCTCTCCTTGCCAGCGTTAACAGATCCTGAACAACCGCTGCCGCTTTATCTCCCGACTTTTGTATGGTTAAAATTGATTTCCGTAAAGGGCTGTCTTCGGGGAGTTGCAGCAATAACAGTTCCGGGTAGCTTACAAGACCCCCCAGGATATTGTTGAGATCGTGGGCCACACCGCCTGCGAGGGTTCCTATGGCTTCCATTTTCTGCGCGCGTTGGAGCTGGGTTTCCAGGTTTTCTCGATCTTTCTCAGCCTTTTTTTGTGAGGTAATATCCCTGGTTATTCCTTCAACACCCTTAATGTTCCCGTCCTGGTCTTTGTAGAAGTGTGCATTTGTGGAAACCCACCAACTGGACCCGTCTTTATGTTTTAGCTGTGCCTCAAAATTTTCAACATACCCATCTTCTTGAAGTTTTGCTAATAAAAGGGCACGTTCTTCAGGATTTGCATAGATCTCTTCAGCCATTTTCATCCCAGTGGCTTCTTCTACCGTATAACCGGATAATTTGTGGACTGAAGGAGATACAAAAATAATCTTTCCTTCCATATCTGTACGATAAAAAAGGTCAGCGGTGTTGTCCACAAGATCCCGGTATTTCTGTTCGCTGTTCCTCAGTGCCTCCTCTGCCAATTTTTTCGTTGTTATGTCCCGTCCTTCCGGGATCAAGTATTGCACAACGCCGAATTCATCGTGAATTGGGTGCATGCTGAATTCGATCCACATCAGGGATCCGTCCGCTGTCTGAATCGGAACATCATGGATTAGGGATTCTCCGGAGGCACATCGCTCAATGTCGCGCTTGATCATCTCCCGGACTTCGTCAGAATGTGTCCACCAGAAGGCGTCGAAAAACTTCTTCCCTCTTATATCTTCGAGTTTGATGCCTCCCACCGTGAGTGGCGTGTTGTTAACGAAGATGACGTCTCCGCTCGGACCCAACACCGCCACAAACGTTATCATGTCGTTGAGTAGTCCCTCATGAAACCGCTCTTTCTCGCGCAAAGCCTGCGTCGCCTGCTTCTGTTCGGTAATATCTATCGTGATCCCGTTATAATATTCAGGTTTACCTTCTGAATCAAATACAGGGTTTGAAATTACATGAAGCCATCGCCATTCTCCCTCCAAACTCTTTAATCGAAACTCTTGGTCCAACGGAACTCCGGATTGAGCACTCTCGTTTTGGGCGTTAATAAGAGACGGTAAATCATCCTCATGAATATTCTTGAACCACTCGCTGAATTGCTCTTGTGGTGATACGCCGATAATATCTTTGAGACTCGGGCTCACAAAAACCACATGCGCTTTGTGATAATCTTTTGGATCAATTTCTAATCTGTAGACCACGAAACCTTTGGCACTTTCCATGAACGAACGAAGGTGCTCCTCGCTTTCCCGCAGCGCCTCCTCAGTCCGTTTGTGCGCTTCGTTTTCTTCTTGCAACTGCTTATTTGCTTTCTCTAGCTCTGCGGTACGGCTTTCCACACGTCGTTCCAACTCATCATGGGCTTCTTCCAGTTTCAGTTCCAATTTCCTCTTGGAAAGGGCGATTTCCACAAAGGCATAAATCTCTCTTTCATCAAAAGGTTTCATCACATAGCCAAAGGGGGCTATTTCCTTTGCCGCTTCAATGTGCTCTGGATCATCGTGTCCCGATACAAAAACAATGGGGGTTCCCAACTCGGCCTTGATCTCCCTGGCAGCGTCTATGCCATTCATCTCTCCAGGCATTTCCACGTCCATGAGAATAAGGTCGGGGTTCAGCTCCCGGGCCATGACAATGGCTTCTGCACCCGTTTCCGCCTGCCCGGCCACGTCATAACCCAGATCGGTGAGCATCTCTTCGATTTCAAGCCTTGTGAGCCATTCATCATCTACAATCAGAATTTTGGGCATATCAATTCCTCATCTTACGAACCGCTTGAGCCAACCCTTGCAGCCATGAATATGATCCCTACTTTTTTGCGCTGATTTCCCCTTTGAGGATATGCATCGCTGATAATTGATAAAAAAATCACTGTTCTGAAGAAAAGCAATATGGAAATTCAGATTGTGTGTCAAGCTAAAAGAACCCACCGCATATGTGAAAACATAAATCGGTTGACAATACCCCTGTGGCCTTATACTAGAAAAGCACCACCGGGTTCCATCGGTTTTTCGTTTGTGCCGTCAAGTAAACGGAGGATGCCGTTTTGGGCAATGATTCAAGTTCTTTCAATGATTTAAAATTAGATTCGCAAATAAAGCCACTTCAGCCCGATCCGCGCTGTATTCATTGTCTCAAAAAGTTGTCAGAGGATGTGGCCCGCATGGTGGGGGGCAAAGCGCTGACTTTTCAGTCGCACATACAGTCGGAAACGAAAAAAATTCTGTTTGATGCGGAAAAAAATGGCTGGTCTTCGCCGGAGACCGCCAATGAGATCTTGAGGGTAATTCGAGGCGTGTCGGGGGTCGCAGACCCCTATAATACCGTTAAAGCAACGGAAATGGCACAGGCGGAATTGGTTTTTTCCCAAGTGAAGGACCGGGTGCCAGGTGATTTAAGGTCTTTGGCCAACCTGGCCCTTTTGGGAAACAGTCTCGATTTCTTTCGCTCCCCGGACGATGCCCTGGCCAGCGTTTCTGAAGATGCCGGGAATGACCTGGCCTATTTTCATGACGATCTGGACCGATTGCAGGATTTCCTGGCGAAGAAACCGGGCCTGATCCTGTACCTGACGGATAATGCCGGTGAGGTGTTCTTTGATTTTCCACTCTATCAATACATCCAGAGTTGCGCTTCCCGGACCGTGCTGGTGGTCAAGGGAGGACCGGGACTGAATGATTTGACCGGTGTGGAGCTTGAATCGATCTCCATCAGCGGACTGTTCGGTGAAACCATGGATACCGGCACGGACGGCGCCGGTGTTGACTGGCGTCACGTATCTCCTGAGTTTGCATCGCTGGCGGAGGAGGCGGATCTGATTCTTGCCAAGGGCATGGCCAATTTTGAAACCGTCTACTTTCGGGAGTTGACGACCCCGGTATTTTTCCTTTTCAGGGCGAAATGCCACGTTGTGGCGGAATACTTCAAGGCGCCCATGGACGGCATGATCGCTTTGTGGAAGGATGATCCCAATGGCAAACGCTGAAAGCCGATTCTTTTAACTCAAAGGAGTGAGGTCAATGACCAACTTTGAAACCATATTGCTCGGGATCGTTCAGGGGTTGACGGAATTTCTGCCGGTCAGCAGTTCCGGTCATCTGGTCATCTTTGGCAATCTCTTGGGGTTCAAAGAGCCTGAAATTTTGCTGGATACTTCCCTGCATCTGGGGACCCTGCTGGCCGTGTGCATTTATTTCCGGTCGGATCTCAGGAAGATGATTCAGGAACTGTGGGCCTGGGTGACGCCGGGAGGAGAGAGCGGGGTCGGGATTGGGTCCCATGCTTTGCTCGCCCTGATGGTGGTGGTGGGTTCCATTCCCACGGCGTTTATCGGTTTGATTTTCAAGGATCCCCTAGAAAAGCTGTTCGGAGCGGTCACCACCGTGGGTGTTATGCTGGTGGTGACCGGCATCATTGTGGGTCTTACAAAATTCATTTCGCGAAGCCATGGCAAATGGGATCAGGTGGGGGTCTGGATGGCCCTTGCCATTGGAACTGCCCAGGGGTTGGCGATTGTCCCGGGGATTTCCCGCTCGGGTTCCACCATCGTGTGTGCGCTTTTGTTGGGATTGAAGCGTGAAACCGCCGGGCGATTTTCTTTTTTGCTCTCCATTCCGGCAATTATCGGGGCTGTGGGGCTCCATTTGGAATCCGATGCCATTGAGCGGGTCGGGGTGACGCCCCTGACGATGGGTTTTATTGCTTCGGCACTGGTGGGATTCTTTGCCCTTAAACTGCTGATGGGGATGGTCAAAAAGGGGCATTTTTACTATTTCGCCCCTTATTGCTGGATCGTGGGAGCGTTGACCATTATTTTCTTGTGATGGGGAAAATCATGAACAACCGTTTTCCCTCAGTCCTCTAAACTCCTGAAACGCTATTGGAAATACAATGAAATTTAATAATGGCAGATCTTTTGGGGCATACCTGCTCCTGACCGCCAAAGGGTTTTGCATGGGCGCGGCGGATGTGGTTCCGGGTGTTTCCGGTGGAACCATGGCTTTTATCCTGGGTATCTATGAGGAACTCATCGACGCCATACGGTCGTTTGATTCGAAAAGCCTGAAGCTGTTTTTTTCCGCTAAAATCCGGGATTTCCTGGGCCACACGCACTGGCGTTTTCTTCTGGCCCTGGGATGCGGTATTCTTCTGGCTATTTTCAGCCTCTCAAAAGCCCTTTCCTGGCTGCTTCAAAACGAGCCTGTGCTCATATGGTCCTTTTTTCTCGGGTTGATCCTGGCATCGGTGGTGACGGTCGTAAAGCGCGTCCAAAGCTGGCGGTTCCCCACCTGGTGCAGCCTGGCATGCGGCCTCGCCGGAATTTATCTCCTGGTGGGAATGGTACCCGGAGCCACTCCCAACGCTCCCTGGTTCCTTTTCGTTTCGGGGGCGCTTGCCATCTGTGCCATGATTCTTCCCGGCATATCCGGCTCTTTCATCCTGGTGCTTCTGGGAAAATATCAGTATATCCTGGAAGCGGTCAACGAAAGAAACTTCCTGGTTCTTATTATTGTGGCGGCGGGGGCATGTGTGGGTCTGGCCGCCTTTTCGCGCCTGCTGGGGTGGTTGTTGACAAGATACCACGATTATATGGTGGCGTTTTTGACGGGCCTCATGTTGGGTTCCTTAAGGAAAGTGTGGCCGTTTAAAGAAACTCTGGAGAGCATTGTGGGCAGCGGGGGAAAGGTGGTTCCCATTGTTCAGGAAAACATCCTTCCCACACAATGGACCGGAGAAGTGACGTTTGCCATTGCCCTTGCTGTGGTGGGATTTCTGGTTGTCCTGGTACTGGATCGAATGGCCGGTCCTGCCAAAGCTTAGGGTGGATTAGGGTTGCCCCTGCACCCTGATTTACCAGCTTCCAGCGGCCCCCAACCCCACCAGTCGAACGGCCACGATAAAGGTGGTGTCGCCACTTTCTGCTCCGGCACCCAGTTTCACACCCCAGCACTGTCCCTGGTAGCCCAACCATCCGGCGCTGGAAATATTCTTTTCAACTTCCAGGTCCCTTTGAAGTGACCCACCCACGGAGAACCCGTAGGCCAGGTTTATATTGGTCCTGAAATTGATGTTGGCCTGGTCATTTTCCTCGTATTTGTAGTACTGATAATTGATTTCATAGTAATCCCGCCTGCCGCCGTATCTTTGAAATGTGAGTTCTCCTGAAAGGGTTGTCTGGGTGAAGGCATTCTCGTAGTGATTCCAGCCGGTACTGCCCCTCAGGTCCAGTGCTGGAAAGGGCGTCACGATCAACTCTGCTGTCAGGGGGGTCAGCGGCTCATTTTCACCGTCCTCATTTGCCTCCTTGATATCGTACCCCTGATTCAGCCGAAAAATGGCCCATTGGTTGTAGTCGATATTACCTTTTTTGTCCTCCATTCGTGCGTCCAGGAAGTTTTCAAGGGAAAACGTCACCCGGTTTCGGTCCTCGTTTTCATCACTCGGGCTGAAGGTGTTGTACCAGGGTGTTCCGTAGTCGTCCTGTTCAATGGGATTGAACCAAGGGGTATCTTCTCCGTCATTGTTATAGCCCTGGTAGGTGTAATAAAAGGTTGGGGAGATTTTGTGCCGCAGTTTATTGGCGTTTCCCAGGGACACGTCAAAGAATTTTTCAGCGTTGGTGCCCAGCCTGGCGTTGGCTTCATAAAGGGACTGATACTGATGGTCTTTGTCGCCCTGGTTGTTGTCAACCCACTGGGAATTGTAGGTATAGCGAAAAGAGGGTTCAAACTCCACGTAGGGACCCAGCCAGAAAGGGAAATTCACCTGGGGAGAAAGGGAAATGCCGTGTCCCCTGTTGGCCTCATCGCTCCAGATATAGTCATAATCCGTTTCAAAATTAAAGAACACCGGCCATCCCATTAACTGTTCCTGTAGAAGATCAAAGTTCAGTCCTCCGACGGGTTGTTCCTCGAGATCCTTGGTTTCGGGATTTTCCACCTGCTGGTAATAGCTGGCAATGCCCTGAAGGGTATAGGATTCTCCGTCCCGGCTGAGCCGCAGGGCGGACCTTCGGGTGGGAGACCGTTTTTCCTGAACCGGTCGCTTCGATTCATCCTGCAGGTTCGACCGTACTTCGAACCCGCGGAGTTTTTCTTCAAATTCCCTCAGATAGTCCTGATCGCTGACAAAATCCCCGTCGAGGCGGGCGATGACCCCTTTGGGAAGGTCCTGGTCTGCTCGTCCCCTCAGCCAATAACGGGTTTGGTTGGTGCGGGCATAGGGGCTGATATCCAGTGCGTCACCATCGGTCATGTTTTTAGGCGTTTCCTTGTCTGAAAGGATGTCGAATTCCAGAATGCCCACGGAGTTCTTGCTTTCAAGGTAACGAAATTCCACCCCCTGCATATACCCCCGCTTGGTCAGGTATCGCTGGTAAAAGGTGGCATCGGTCTGGTCGGAAATGGCCCAGTAAAACGGGATCTGCACCTCTGCCCCATTGAGGGTGGAGTAACCCAGTCTGGGGGGAAGCAGGCCGCTCTGACGCTTGGTTTTTGCCGGGAAGATCATGTAGGGGATGTAGATAACGGGGAGATCCCGAATTCGAAAGGCGGAATGCTTTACCGTTCCGTACCCTTCAATGGTGACCCTGACTTCCGATCCCGTGATGGTCCAGTCGGGGTTCTGGCCGTCGCAGGTGGTGATGGTGCAATCGTTGATGAGGTAGGAATTTTCTCCCGTTTTCTGCATCTGGCTGCCGCTTAAGTAGTAATGGTTCGCCTTCATGAACAGGCTTCCGTCGATGATTTCTCCGGTCTGTGTGTTGAGGTTGAAGGTGCCTTCTTTTCCGGTGATGATGTCCCCGTCTGTTTCTATCCTGACGCCGCCTGATACGGTGGCAAGGCCGGTTTTCGTGTTGAAAACAGCCGACTGGGTGTACAGGGCCTGGCGCGCTTTTTTGATGACCACATTCTTCCGGGCATGGTAAGTGCCATCCTTGTCATTGTAGCTGAGGCTGTCGGCCGTGATTTCCCAGGGGGTATCGTCGTTTTCAAGGGTTTTCTTCTTGGATGAGAGGTCGATTGCGAAGGTGTCCTGGACCCAAACGGGCGCAATGAAAAAGAGGTTCAGGCATAACGCCAGTCCCATTGCCAGGATCCATGGCGAAGGTCCTGCGGTCAGGGTGTTGTTTTTTCCTGAGATTTTCCGATACACTTTCATTTTTTCATTCACGCAAAGCCAAAAAGACGCTTTGCGTCTTCGCGCCTTTGCGCGTAACATTTTGTTCACGGTTTTCCAGGGGAAAATCCGTTACTGAGGTCCATCCGGTTTATAACGGACCGGATCAAAAAAGGTCAAGGCTTCACCCACCGTAAAAAGGGATCCGCAGACAACGATTAAATCCCCGGGTGAGGCGATTTCTTGGGCTTTTACAAGCGCCTCCCTGATAGAAGGGACCACCTCGCCGGGAGTGTTCAAGGACCTGGCTTTTTCCATCAGGACACGGGGGTCCGCCGCCCTCGAATAAACCGGCCGTGTATAGAGCACCCGATGGCTGATGGGTACGATGGCGCGAAGCAGGGTCGGGATATCCTTGTCCGCCATGACGCCCATGACCAGGATCATCCTATGGTAGGAGAAATCCGACTGGACGGTCCGGGCCAAAGCCCTGATGGCGGCTGCATTGTGGGCGCCATCCAGGAGGATGGTGGGATTTTCCCGGATAACCTGCATCCGCCCGGGCCAATCCGCTTTTTTGAGGCCCTCCCGAATCTGACCCGTTGTATGGGGAAATCCTTTTGTTTCCAACCGTTCCATCATGCCCAGGGCCAGGGCCGCGTTGCGCGCCTGGTGGATTCCCCTGAGCCCCAGCTGCAGCCCCTTCATACGGCGGCTTTGGCCAAAAAAATGAAACCCCGACCGGGTGGTGCGGTATTTCACGTCTTTACCCACCCGCAGCATGGGGGCGCCTCTTTGTTCGGCAATGGATTTGAATTGTTCGATGACCTGTGACTGGGTAACGGCGGTCACTACGTCAATGCCTGTTTTGATGACACCCGCCTTTTCCCGTGCAATGTGGGAAAGCCGGTTCCCCAGGTATTCCTGGTGTTCCATACTGATATTGGTAATGCCGGTTACCAGCGGGGTAATCACATTGGTGGCATCGAGTCGCCCCCCCATGCCCACTTCCATGATGGCCACATCGGTTTTTTCCCTGGCAAAATGAAGGATTGCCATTGCGGTGACGGCTTCGAAAAAAGTGGGTGGTTCGTCGGGGTTGATGACGGTCCGCAATTCCTTAATCAGCTCAGTGGTTTTTTTCTGGCTGATCTCTTCACCGTTGATCCTGAAGCGTTCCGTAAATCGAACCAGGTGGGGTGAGACATACATGCCGACCCGGTAGCCTGCCGCTTCAAGGATTGATCCCATGAAAGTGGCCACCGACCCTTTGCCGTTGGTTCCGGCGATATGGATGTAGTGCTGTCCGAGGTGTGGATTTCCGAAGGCTTTCAGAATGTTCTCCGTTTTTGACAGCCCGAATTTTATGCCGAATTTTTGAAGGTTGAAGAGATATTGAATGGCCCTTTCATAGGGCATATTATCTTTGTTATGGGATTTGATGGATGTTTTCATGTGCCGCCTGTTTATGATGGAGACAAGGTGCCATTGATCATTTTTTCTGCATATTTGCTGGATTCCTGTCCATTTGTCAATTCAAAACAGGCTCTCAGATCTTTTCGAGCGTTGTATACGACATGTGCAGCAGTTTTTTTCCGGCGGTCTTGAACAACACCTCAACCTTGTTGCCGGGAACGAATTTGGAAACGACCCCGGTACCGAAGGCCGGATGCCTGACCTGGTCACCCCGGGAAAAAGGTTGCGATGAACTTTCCTTTGCCGGTATGGTTTTCTGTTGGTGCCAGGCCGGTTTTCGAGGGGTGTTGAACCGTCGTGTTTTTCCCGATTCATGGAGATAGACTTCCGGGGGAAGGGAGGTGATGAAAGCGGAAAGTCCTTCTCCGCCGGGGCTGTGTCCGGACCAACCGGAAACTTCCATTCCGGGATAGGAGATCGTCAGCCGGTCCTTGGCCCGGGTGGTTGCCACATACATGAGACGCCGTTCTTCTTCCAGGTCCAGGGGGTTGTTGTAGGCCCGGGCGGATGGAAATTTTCCTTCCATGGCCCAGATGACAAAGACCATGGGCCATTCAAGCCCCTTTGCGGAGTGGACCGTGGACAGGGTCAGCTTCTCGTTTTCGGTCCCTTTGGCCATATCCGCTGAGCTTCCGGGCGGGTCCAGGACCAGATCGTCCAGGAAAGTCCTGATCTTTTTATAGCGTTCAGCCATGGGTGTGAGCTGTTCCAGTTCTTTTTGCCGCCTGGGGTGGTCGTCGTACCGTTCCTTAAGAATGGGGATGTAGTAGGCCATGACGTGCGAAACTGCTTCTGCCGGCGTCAGGTGCTGGTGTGAAAGCCGTTCAAGGAGGGCACCCAGCGGTTGAAGCCCCGTGTCCCTTTTCCCGAGTTTGGGCCATTTTGCAAGATTGTGGGGGGCAATGCGGTTATCTTTCATCCATTTGATGATTTTCTGGCTCTTCCCTTGCCCGACGTTCTTGATGAGCCTCAGAATTCGGAGCCAGCTAACGGTTTCATCCGTGTTTACCACCACCCGCATGTGGGCCAGGAAATCCTTGATGTGGGCGGACTCCAGGAATTTGAAACCGCCGTGTTTCACATAGGGGATCCCCTGTCGGGTCAGTTCGGCCTCCAGCTCAAAAGAATGATAGGCGGCGCGAAAAAGTACGGCAAAGTCCTGAAGGCTGGCGCCTTCCGCCACGGCCTTGGCCAGGTATCTGGAGATATACGTGGCCTGTTCCTGCTCCGTATGGGTGTCGATGACTTTTGGTTTTTCGCCCCCTTCCCGTTTGGTGAAAAGGCACTTGGTGTATTTTTCCATGGCATGGTCCATCAAGGCGTTGGTGAGGGCCAGGATGGGTTGGGTGGAACGGTAATTCTCTTCCAGTTTAATGACTTTTGTGTTCGGAAAAATCTTTGGAAAGTCCAGCATGTTTCTGAAGTTGGCGCCCCGAAAGGAGTATATGGACTGGGAATCATCGCCCACCACCATGACATTTTTGTGGTCATGGGACAGCCATTTTACAATATCCGCCTGGATGCAGTTGGTATCCTGGTATTCATCAACCATCACATAGGCATACCGTTCCCCCAGTTCCTTTCGAACGGTGGGATGTTCCATGAGAAGCTGCCTGAAACAGATGATGAGGTCGTCATAGTCCATGAGTTGATGGGTCTTCTTGTAATCCGCATACAACGCCCCCAGGGTTTGAATGTGGGGTGCCACTTCCATGAACTGCCCGAATTCGTTCAGCATGAGTTCTTCAACCGGTTGCTCCAGGTTGGCGGCTTTACTGATGATGTTGGCCAGTGTGCCCCGCTTGGGAAACCTGGGCGGCTTTCGATCCATTTTGAGGTCGGGCACCAAGGTGCGGAGAACTTCCTCCATGTCCGAGCGGTCCAGGATGGTGAAGCTGTTATGGTATCCCAATTCTTTGGCGTGGTTTCTGAGGACCTTGAAAGCCAGGGCATGAAATGTGCCGCCGGAAACAAACCGGCATCTTGTGTCGGATAATTCCGATGCCCGATCCAGCATTTCCTGGGCGCTCTTACGGGTAAATGTCAGCAGCAGTATGGCTTCCGGGGGAACGCCGGTTTCCACGAGACGGGCCACCCGGTAGATCAAGGTTCTGGTTTTTCCGCTTCCAGCCCCTGCAATGACGAGCACCGGTCCCGCCAGTGTCGTTACCGCTTCCAGCTGTGCAGGATTCAAAACATTTTCGTAATCAATTTTTCGGGTCAAAACGCATTTCCTTTATGTGGGTTGTCATGGAGGGGTTAAGACGCCCATAAGGGCATTGGTGTATCCACGGCGGAGATTTCAAAACAGAAGCACCAGCAGGGGGCCCAGGGCCATAATGATCAATACGAAAAAAAAGAAAACCGGCAATAAAAACGCCACAATGACCCTG
>Ga0233431_1005274_pt1 | contig 12773 bp, 12 predicted proteins | sample SI_118_April2016_FD_179867 | JGI IMG/M metagenome (GOLD analysis project Ga0233431, IMG submission 179867) | Seawater microbial communities from Saanich Inlet, British Columbia, Canada - SI_118_April2016_200_MG | ecosystem: Environmental > Aquatic > Marine > Inlet | place: Canada: British...
ATTGGAGAGGGGTTAGAAAGATAAAGTTTGTTTAGTTTTTAACCCTCCAAAGATTTTTTTCAAATTTTTATTTTTTATAATACAATGTCATCATAGTCAATATCGCCAATGTCCTCAGAGTTAATATCGCTAATGTCGCTAGGAAACATCAATTCATCCGTATCTATATCGTCGATATATTGTTTCGTTATGTGTTGATTGTGTAGATTTTGTAATATATCTTTTTTATGTTTATTATACTGTTTTTTACGGAATTTTACATCGTCAATCGTATTCCCTTTGAATATGTCAATATTACTATGTAGCAAAAAATCCTCCTCATAGATATTATCTTGTATATCCCATTCTAATTTTATTTCTATATTTTTTTGTAATTTGCTCCGACATATTGGACATTTTGGATTATGTTTTTCTATATCATTATAACACCCATCACATAAGAAATGAAGTGGATGACAATCCAGAACCCAACACACCGTATCAGAAAAACAAATCGGACATTTTGCTTTGATTGTCTTTGGTAATGGTTTATAAGCATCAACCAAATATAATAATTCTGTTTTATATTGTCGATTATAAAATACTCCATAATTATTATCTCCCAATCGGTCATATTCTTCTTCTTCTATATCCACTGTATCTGATAAATCTTCTTCATATAACCAACTTAAATCAAAATTTTCATTTATGAAATCGATTTTATCCACTCCTAAATTATTCAAGACGCGATTTAATGGTTTATAATCATACATCTGATATTTGAATGAACGTTCTAAAAAATAATTACTGTAATTGTAATCCACTTTAATGTGAAAAATATATTCTAAAACCATTCCCAATGTATCGGCAACATATATATCAAACTTATTGTTAATAGTATATACATATATAATGTTAGAATTCAAACATTCCATACTGTCCTTGTATTCAACAAGATTATTATAATAGATTTGTAATTGTTTCAAAATGAGGATACTCTCATTCTCAAATCCCTTTGAAAAATCGATGTAATCCATATATAACGCTAAATCGCTAATTGCTTCCATAATCTCTCGTAGAGGGGTTAGAAAGATAAGTTTGTTGTTTTTAACCATCCAAAGATTTTTTCCAAATTTTTATTTTTTATACGGGTTTCCGCCGTAGTTTATCTATTTCTTCTTCAATGAAGAAGTGATATTTACTACCTCTCTTTTTGTGTTTTAATCCTGTCTTTTCTGCTTTTGCTTTTGGAATATTTCTCGTCGATTTCACGGATTTATTAAATAATAACACAATTGAAATATAACTACCATCATTTTTAATCTTATCGTATTCGAAACTCATATGATTGAATATCGTTATTCCATTATCCACTAACAATGCTTTTTGTTCGTAATTAATATAAACGGTCGTATCTTTGTATGGTATATTTTCTAATGGTTCTTCTGTTGGTATATTTTCTAATGGTTCTTCTGTTATAACTACTGTAAGTCCTTTTTGTTCCAAATATTTGATGAACCTTACACGATGCTTGTATAATGGCGTATTCATAGTTTGCGATTGGGATTGGAGAGGGGTTAGAAAGATAAAGTTTGTTTAGTTTTTAACCCTCCAAAGATTTTTTTCAAAATTTTTATTTTTTATACGGGTTTCCGCCGTATAGCACTACTTACTACTTTTACTACTTGTGTTTTTTCAATGTAGTGAGTACTACTTACTACTTTTACTACTTGTGTTTTTTCAATCTACCCAAGTAGTCGGGACTACTCACAAAACGAAAATTGAAAATCGGCGAAAATCGGAAAAATTTTTGAGCCACTCGATTTTTTCGCATTTTCTCGAAGTTGTAGAGGGGTATGGTTTTAGAGAAAAAATTGTTCTTTCCAGAAAATCCAAGTGGCTCAAATGGCTCAAAAAAGACACTTTTTTCAAACCTTTTTTGTATGAACGAAAAAAGCAAGAAGTACTGGGTAGTACTTTTTTAAAAAATACAAAATAACTTTTCAAAAACGTCTCAAAATGAGCCATTTGAGCCACTTGGAAAAAAAAAATGAGTATAAAACGATATATAGAGAGCAAATAAAATACAAAAAACCACTTGGTTTAGTATAAAACGATATACCGAGACTAAAAATTAGGTAAATTTTTCTCTTTTCTGATCCTCTTCAAAAAAAGACAAAGTAGTCTGAAAAGTAGTAAAAACGATATGCGTAGAGAACTTTTGTAGTTTTTTTCGTGAAAAATAGTACTTCGAAAAAAAAAAGTGTTCAAAAACACCTAAAACGATATGCGTCTCCAATTCAGTACTTTGGGGTCGAAAAAAAGTAGTCCCGACTACCTGACTACTTTACTACTTGGTTTTTTACAATGTACCCCAAGTAGTCAGAATGAAAAACTACTTTACTACTTGGTTTTTTACAATGTACCCCAAGTAGTCTCGATTGAAAGTCAAAAAAAAAATATGGAATGGATTTAGATTGGGACATCTTCAACCTCATCAGGTTTGAGTTTGAGTAAAACGGCATTCTTAATTCTTGAACCACTAAAAACGGTTCTATCAATTATGATATTATAATGGTTTTTGATATAGGATACGAAAGCATCTTTTTTGTATTTGGATTGTTGGTCTTTACTATATTCTGAAAGTGTTCTTGATGTTCTGAATTTTTTGAATAGAGCAGAGATTGATGGAGGGACTTCGCCTAATCGACGGAGTTCTTCTATTGTGGTGGGTTCATAGGTATCATCAATATATTGACTGATTGCGTTATTAACAAAATATCCGTTAATCATAGTTTGGACACGTTGTGGGATAGATATATTTTTATGATTTGCGATAAATTTATTGTATTGGTCTTTCATTATATCGAACAATGCAAATTTCAATTTGTCGCGTTTCTCATCAGTATCGATATCGGGGTCTGCTAATTTTTGATGAGGTCTGGATGGGTCGGGATTATCAACAAATGTAGTATCGTATGGAATAATTAATACTCTACGTCGTAAAGCATCACCTTCCATCTCATCGAATGGAATTAAATAATTCATTTGAAGGGTCATTGATAACCTCATTGTTTTTTGTGTCTCGTTAGAATACAACATTCTCGCATCAATTGATTTCTCACCAGTTATTGTTTTGAGGATACTTGAATTCATATCTTTATTGCTATCGCCTTCGGATGAATTGACATATCGTTTATTATCCAATCCTGCTAACGCGGGATTTGCTGAATTTGTTGCTATACCTTGTAGATTTGTCATACTGATAGATGAATAGTAATTGCCGAGCATTGCTTTTACCAAACGGTCTAAAACACCTTTGCCATTACCTCCGTTCCCCACACTGAATATTAATTTTTGATGGATGTTGCCGTCCATTCCCATACATAGTGTTTGTAAATAAAAATCGCGGATTTCAGGGTCGGGAAATATGTCGTCCAAAAGTTTATTAACTTCTTCTAATGACCTATCAGATGGTTCTTCATAGTCGTATCCAGTTGTTAAATAATGATGATACATTTTTTTTGGTTCAATCTGCTCTCCGATATTCAAATCGAATATTGTATCATTGAAGAAGAATAGATTTGTATTTGTTTCCCAAAATGATGCTTCATAGTGATCGACGCGAACTCCCTGTAAGAAGTATTTCGTCGTATGTATCAATAATGGAGGATCAGGTTTAAAATCCAAGACGGGTAGTATATCATTGGTTTCTTTATCAGTGTCTATAAAACACGATAAGTCATATAGAAGTGTTCCTTTATCAGTTTGTAGTCTCCAATACACACCCGTGTATTTATACAATTGCTCACCGATATAAATATAGTCGTCGCCGATTTTTTCTTTAAGAATGGATGATAGTTTTAAACATTTATTTGCTCTTGATAATGTTTTTTTAACTTTTGGGATTTTTGGAATTTTGAATGTGCTATTTTTTATCAAGTATCCTGCTTTAAAATTACCATACTTGCCACTCCAAATTTGGTGTGTTCCGACAAAATCAAGGGGGGTGTATTTGTCTGATTTTTTAGACCAATCTTGGAAGATGGTTTTTGCTTGTTCGTCGGGGAGACCAACATTTTTACAAGCAGAACAAACATTCAACCATTTTTTACGGTCATTAAAAAATTCATCAGGCAATCCATTCAAAAGACCAACTAAATTATCAGCGGACAATTTCGGAGGTGTCGGAGCAGGTAAAGCAGGTAGAGCAGGTAGAGCAGGTAGAGCAGGTGTCGGAACAGGTGTCGGAGCAAATGAATTTTCTTTTTTTTTTCCCTCTTCAATTGCGGTGATAACCGCTTGTGGTTGTTCGAGTGTGAATATCTCGTATTCATTACGAGACATATTACTTGTTATCATATGAGTTTTAATGTTGGCGGGATTTGTTAAATCGATGATAGAACCATTTTGATTATACATAACATATGACGGAACGAGTGTTTTATCTTTATTCAATTTAGTTCCTGTTCCTAAAACAATCCAAGCATTTGTTTCACCTTGATAGATTGCCAAATCAATCGCAGGATGAGTTAGTTTTAGGTGTTGAGCGATTAGTTTATTGGTATAACTATTAGTATAGACACCCATAGACAAATGAATTCCGAAATGTTGTTTGCTATTTTGGATATGAGTTCGCGACCCGTAGATATATTTGATATTTTTTGTGGGGAGAGTTGTAAAATTTTTTTCTAACCATTGGATTGTATCGTCATATAACTGTTTTGCTATTACATCTGGATAAACTTCTGAACTCAAATCTACATCCAAATCGTGATAACAATCGTAATCAAAATGGAGATTTACGCTCTTGTTATCACGAGAATAAACTTCTTGTATGGATAGGGGTATTGCTTTATTTGTTTTTGCTATCAAGGAACATAATTTATCTACATCTTCCACCTCTACATAATAATTACCGTTTAAAGAACCATATGAACCAAGATTACGTTTGGATGTATCGGTCTTTTTAGAATACAAAAATGATTTTAACTCTTGCGACATTTTAGATTTTCAATATACTCTTAAACTATGATAAAATTTTTGAATATTAATCACTTAAATAAAAATAAAAAAAATAAAAAAGTCAATAAAAAGATGATATAAAATGTTGGAGGGGGGTATCATTTTTTTTTTTTTAAAACGCGATTGTAGATGAATGAAAAGGTAGAAAAATATAGTAAAAAAATGATTTTTAAATTTACATTTGAGCACGATTTGCTTGGACGGGAGCGGATGACAATTCACCATTGAAGGTGGAGCGAACGAGATTGTCAGTTCCGATTTGGAATTCGATGTCATAACATCCGAAGATATCGACGGTTGAATTTGCGGTGAAGTTGGAAGTTGCTTTAAGTGTCAGATGCTGACTGGTGACGTCGATTGTGTTGATACCTGATTTCACGAGAGAACCGTCATCATTGACTGAGGACAATTCAACGGGGAAACAAGTCAATGCTTCGTAGTATGCGGTTTCAGTGGCAGGGACGATGATTACTTCGGTGAAACGTGGTTGGAGTGCTAATGTGGAACGGTCGTCGAAGTATGCCAAAATTTCGTTCATAAGAGCACCTCTGTTGGTGGTGGCGATTGGAACTTCAAATCTTGGGAACGCGTCATTGCCGAACCAATACTGATAAGAAGTTGTTCCATTTACAATGAAACGTTGTTGCTTACGGGTGGAGGTTAAACTGATAGCGTGCATAACAGCGATACAAGAACGGAGACTTTCGCGTCTGAAAGACAATGGCAAATTGACTTCCGCAGTTCCACTAACGATTGCTCCGCGATTATGCATATATGATTGAGCATTGATTTTGATACCTCCTCCGCCGTAGAACATTTGATTGAAGGCATTAACATCAGACGCGTCATTATATTTGATAATAGGACAACGGAGTGCCAATTCGGTGATTGTGAATGTGAAAGCGAAAGCAGAAGCACTTGCTGTATAATCGAGAACATAAGATGTGGGGTTTGCCCAGACGATATCTAATTGGAGGTCTGCGATATGTGAAATTGGGATAAGTTTGGAGTTGTTGAAGAAACCAAGATAAATTGGAATGTAGAAATAATGTGCCGTAGTTCCCGCCGAGATTATTTCTTTTTCCCCGAGATCATCATTGTATGCTGTTGCAAAAGCAGATGTATAGGCAAATCCTTGGGTCGCACTCAAAAGAACGCGAGATTGGAGAGGGACGATAAAAGCGGTTAATAAATTCATAAGAGTATTGTAGTATCTGATTTCTTCGATGACATTGGTATTACTTCTCAATCGGAGTGTTTCAATCAGAGAATAGAATGACGTCTCAATGTATCCGGTTTTAGAAGCGGTAGCACAAGCACCGGCATATTTTCCGTAGATACAAGCGTTTCTGTTATCGATTGCTTGTATCATTTTATCACGTTTTGCGGTGCTCATAACGATACTGCTTTCCAAAGAGGTTTCGCTGTATGATGCTTTATCAGACGGCCAACTGACGTTTTCGGTAAAACTGGTTTTGGCATTTGGTTCAATACCTGATTTGTATAACATTCCTTCAATCCAATCGTCTTGGACTTTAACCATTGCTGGTTTATTACCCATCTCCCCGGATTGTGCTCCGACGCTCGCCCCAACGCTTCCTACTGTTCCTTGAATACTATCCATAAATTAAAATCTTCAATTAAAATCTTCTTTAAGTTGTAAAGTAATGTATATACGTTAATAAAAAAAAAATTTGAAATGTAAAACAACTTAATTTTTAGATTTCTTATATGAGGGGACACGAACCCCATCAATCCGCGTCCATTTTTGAACTTTATAGACAGGATATCGGATGTTATTTTCGTCTCGTTTCCATTTAGCAATTTCATAATCCTTAATAGGTTCTATGCTTTGAGAGAATTCATCTTCTCTTTCCTCTTCAACCTCTTCATTCTCTTCATATAAATCTTCGAATTCATCTTCCGTTTCAATATAACTTGGTATGACTTGTTTTTTTGACCCTTTCAATGAACGCTTACTCATAATTATTTAACAATTAATGTTTGACTTAACTATATATATATATGTATGCCGAAATTATTTTTTGTGTTGATAACAATAATCCCCGTCAGTTGCTCGCCTTTTACAGGGTGTACCCTTGGCGGTTTTCCCCTTACATCTGTCAAGTCCCAAAGATTTAAATGCCTCGTCGCGTTTTTTCTGTCGTGTTTTGAACTTATCTTTCTCCAAATTTGCTTTCTCCAAATGTTTTTGGGATGTGCCACGTGATTTTTGTCGTTCTTTTTCACGGTCGTCAGATTTCTTCTTTTCTTCTTTTGCCTTTGCTTCTCTTTCTTTAACACGTTTCAATATATCGCTCAACTCCTTCTGGCGTTGTGTTTTACCCTCATCCTCGTCGATAGGTTCTTTACCTTTTGCTTTACTTTTTGCTTTACTTTTTTTTTTACTCTCTTCTTTTGGTGCTGGTTCTTTGACAGATTGTGCTTTTGTATATGCTTTTCTGATCTGAGGTATCATAGAACTAATCATTCTTTCTATATTGTATATGTCATCTATAACGGATTGTAGATTTTGAACGTTTGGATTGATTTTAAATCTTTTGACATTAGTATTATCTACTTGATTATCAGGCATAGATTTGGAATATATCTCCAAAATTTTAAGTTTATCGTCTGCTCTTTCTAATCGCGATAAGTCAATTCTGTTTAACCATTTGGAAAAATCATCAACGAAATCAATTAATAAGTCATACGCATCAAAACCAGAATAATAATCGGTATAAAAATTTCCTCCTAACTCATCAGTCGCCACATCATTCATTAAATCTTCAAACTCTTCTTTACCAGCAGGTTTTAAATTAGTTTTCGCCTCATCATATTCTCGTGAGAAATCTACATTCAAACGTTCAATCGCATTGAGTGCGTGTCTAATTTTATCAACATTGGAGAATATTGATTTTGCTTCTCGTAAAAGTTCGACACGACTTGCCGGAATATCTTCTATGTTTTTTGGTTTAGGTGCTTTTATTCTTCCACGTCTTGAATGCTTTTCCCCTTGTTCTGCTCCTTGTTCTGCTCCTTGTCTGCCTTGTGGAATAGTTTGTGTGTGGAGAACCAAAGCGGTTGATGGTGGTTGTTTTTTGAACCGTAATTTGACTTTCTTTTCGCGGTCTGTTTTTTCTTTATCCTCTACATTTGCTTTACGGATTTTTTCAATCACATCCTTGCGACGTTGATCCGTTTTGGTTTGTATTGCTTGTGCTTTTTTATCTGCTTCGATTTTAGTTTGCTTATCTGCTTCGATTTTATCCTTTCTATCTTTTTCGCGTTTCTCATCTTTTTCTTTTTCTTGACGGAGGATTTCAGTTAGGCGACCACTACCCGCGGAACTTCTAAATGCTGGGGCGTATTTATCATAAGTAGTTTTTGGAACAATAAATCGACCACCACCTTTACTACTACCACTATCACCTATGGGATTGTCCTTTGCTTCTTGTTTTGCTTGTTTTGCTTGTTTTGCTTGTTTTGCTTGTTTTGCTTGTTTTGCTTGTTTTCTTTGTTGTTTTTGTTGTTTTATTGTATCGAAAGAATTGAAAATTTTCTGTGCGTGTTTTTTTCGTTTCTCAAACGCTTCTTTTTTTTCTTTAATGGTTTTCGCTTTTAAAAGAGCGATGTCGTTTTCTCTTTTCTCTTGTTCTTTGACGAATGCTGTATTTGCTCGGTATGCTCGATTATTTCGTCGTATATAAGGACGCTTACGTATGCGTTTGGGTTTGGGTGCGGGATTGAGTGCGGGAGTGGATTTGGATTTGGGTTCAGGGACGACAGAGATAGGTTTAATAAAACGTTTGCGACGTATTTTAATATTGGGATTACGATTACGAATAACACGGCGGACGCCGTTTGCTTTACGGACGCGAATAGTTTTGACGACCATTATAAAAACATATATATATTATATATGAATAATAATTTTGATGTCTTTAAACACTTATAGTATAGACACGGGGAATTCGTCAGTTATTAAAGTGAATGGTAGTCAATCGGTTTCGTATGTGTTAAATACGCCATTGACGATTGTTAGAAGAGACAAACAATACGTATTAAGAGTGGTAGATGGATATATACCATACACCTATTATAACATAACAGATACTAATAATAAGTTAGTGGTAGTGGAGAGTAATGAGGATGGGAGTAATCCGCAAGTGCCATATACGATAGAAATGACATTGGGGAATTATCAAATGTTATATTCAGATAGTGATACGCGGAATGCGAATGAATTTTGTTATGCCTTACAACAAGAATTGAATAGTGGGAGCGTATATGGGATAACGTATTTGGTAAGTTTGAATTTGATAAATCACAAGATAGTGATAAGCACGGCGACATTGGATAAGAAATCAAAATTTACTTTATCGACCTCCTCTCCATATAGGATTTTGGGGTCATCGATAGGAGACCACGAGATGACGACAACGACAGATTTGACATTTGAGAATGTGGGGAATTTGTATCCAAGAAAGATGTTGTATATACATACGAATTTAGAAATACAGAATAATACGTCAAATTCATTATTGTCGATAAATCCCAGAGTGAGACCATATGCGTTTATCAATTTACCGAAGAGGAATATGTTAATAGAAGATATAACAATATCACATATAGATTTACAATTGGTGAATGTGGATGGGGAATTGATAGATTTAAATGGGAATGATTGGAGTATCAATATAGAAATACAGGAGGTGGATAGAGAAATAACAGGAGGGGTGAATAAGGATACGAGGATGATGAATGATTTTGAATTCATAATTAGAAAACAGACGGATGATTTAACAACCGTATTAGGTAATGTTGTCGCGATGATGAAATTGAAAAAATAACTATACTATATATATATACAATCATAGTCATAAATTTAATATGGGTTGGTTTTCAAGAACATTCAGACGTGTTAGAAAAATAGCGAGACATTCACCTTCAAAGGTGTTGAGAGTGGGTTCAAATATAACTCAGGGGAAATCACCGATTAAAACAATTAAACAAGAGGTACAGAAGACGTCCGCAGATATTAAGAAGGTTGCGGATTTTATACCAACGAAACAAATCGACGCAGTTGTTAAAAATACAACCGATAAAGCAGTTGATGCTGGTATGGGAGCATTGAAAGAAGGAATGAGTAAAACGGGATTGGATAAACCAGTAGGAGCGTTGTGGAAATCGACAGCAAAACCATTGGTGAATTTTACTCACGGTGAAGTTAAATACATAAAAGAAAAATTCAAATCGATACCATATGCCGAGAGTATTTTAAAATTAGCACAGAAACATCCAGTAGTCGCACAGGTGGTGAGGAATGTGAATGATGCGGATAAAATACTAATGTATTTGAAGAATGAGGATTTTGATGGATTAGTAAAAGCGACGAAGGATAGAGGCGTTCAAATGGCAATTAGTAAATATTTACCAAAATATCAAAAAATAAAACTTGCAAAGGCGATGATTGGGAAGATAGATAGTAAAATCCAAAACGCATAAACGCATAAACGCATCTATTCTAACTCGAAGTCTTCATATATGTAATTTCCATCGTTGTCTTTTTCATAATTAACCACCTCGTTCGGATAATTGATGTGCGATACGATAAATCTTTTTTCTGAACCATCAATCCAAATGTGTTGAATATCCTTTTTTAAAAATCTATCCAAATCAACTTCCAAATAATAATTATTCGAATTTTTCTCTTCTTCTAAGATAAAATCAAACGCTTCTTGGATTGTATAAAAATATTCGATTTTTTGATTTGTTAATAATGACTTATTGATAAGTAAATACACCATTTTGAAAAGACATTTCATTTTTTATTATTTGATTTATATATAAATACATAATAATTTATAAGACAAATTTTGATTTTTTGGATATGAATAATAATGATAAGAAATAAAAAAAGAAGAGAGTAGAGAAAAAAAGAAAAAAATTTACCATTTCATTTGTTTGAATTCGAAATCTTTTGGTTCAGTAAGGGTTCGTACTCCTAATATTTGGTCTCCTTTATCTTTATACATAATTGATACATCTTTAAATTCTTGGGAATATTTTTTATCTAATTCAGTTTTATAAAAATAAAACAATTCGCCTTCAATGTTTTCCAAGTATCCTTGTTTTAAAACGGAGATTACAATTATATGGAAAGGACTTAATTCAATGTTGATTTCATCGGGTAATTTACTCATATCATAATTGAGACTGTAATGGATAAATATTTTATTCAATCCGTCTTTCTCCAATCTGTTTGCCATATCATCTATAAAACAAAATATTTCGGGTGTGAATGTTTTGCGTATCTTTGGGAATTCAGTATCCTTAATCTCTCGATAATTTTTTAATTTTTGATTTTCCTCTTCACTAAACAAAAACTCATTTTTCAAGTGAATATGTGTTTGTTTTAAAAAATCTAAAACCTTCATATTTCTCTTTATTTTTTTCTTTAACTTATATAATATAAATAATAATATTTATAAGAGTTAAACAAAAAAATTAATTGGAGAGGGTGGGGTAAAAAAAGAAAAATTTATTAGATAGAAAATCTGAGTTTTTGTTTATCATTCAATATGACTTGTTTGTTCCGTCTAATCTTATATTCTCATATAATTGAAATATGGTTAGTGCTTTTGAATTTTTGAATGTTTTTTTATTATTATTTAAATCAGTAATAACGAAACATTCTATACACTTTCTACATAAAGGACATTTTGATATTTTCAAACCATCTCCACATTCAACACATATATGATGTTTATCAGAACATCCTAATTTATAACAATATTTTTTATCTTTACATATACAACATTCAGTCTTATCATTATCCAATACCAAATATTTTTTGTAATTATCCTTTAAAAACATCTCTACACATATATATGAAATACATACAATTATTACAATAGACAATATTGTCAAATCGTAAGTCATCCACCAATATATACCCACCGCCAATATATTAATAAGTGTATAACCCAACATAATCATTTTCAAAAGCATATCATTAAACGCTTCCCCAGTCATTCCAATTTGATTGATTTTCGTCTCAATTACACATTTTATATTCTCTAATGTTTCATTCGTTTCAATATTATTATCAAAAATTTCAAGCATAGTTGTAGAGGAAATAAAACGAATAAATTTTTTTAAAAAGATATTTTTATTTTTATTATTTTTATTATTATTTATTATTTTTATTATTTTTATTATTTTTTGTAAGAATAATTTTTTAAATAGAGAACTAAAAAAATTAATTGGAGAGGGTGGGGGTAAAAAAGAAAAATTAATTAGATAGAAAATCTGATAGAAAATCTGATAGAAAATCTGATAGAAAATCTGATAGAAAATCTGATAGAGAATTCGTAGTGGCAAAAAAAAAGGTTTTTGTGTGGATTGGAGAGGGTGGGGGTAAAAAAGAAAAATTAATTAGATAGAAAATCTGATAGAAAATCTAATAGAAAATCTAATAGAAAATCTGGTGGCTCAAATGGCTCATTTTGAGACGTTTTTGAAAAGTTATTTTGTATTTTTTAAAAAAGTAGTAGTGAGTACTTCTTGCTTTTTTCGTTCATACAAAAAAGGTTTGAAAAAAGTGTCTTTTTTGAGCCACTTGGGCCACTTTTTGGACCTTGGATTTTCTGGAAAGAACAATTTTTTCTCTAAAACCATACCCCTCTACAACTTCGAGCAAAATTTGAAAAAAGCGACTTTTTGGGATGATAGAGAATTCTTAGTGTAGTGGCAAAAAAGCGAGT
>Ga0233431_1005281_pt1 | contig 12757 bp, 7 predicted proteins | sample SI_118_April2016_FD_179867 | JGI IMG/M metagenome (GOLD analysis project Ga0233431, IMG submission 179867) | Seawater microbial communities from Saanich Inlet, British Columbia, Canada - SI_118_April2016_200_MG | ecosystem: Environmental > Aquatic > Marine > Inlet | place: Canada: British...
CGATCAAGACATCGAAGACATCATGTGGACCTACAACACCACACCGAGAAAATGCCTCGGCTTCCTTACTCCATTGGAAGCCTTCGTCAAATCATTGGGTGTTGCACTTGAAATTTGAATCCAGCTTTGTCATTGCTTGCTCCAACAAAAAACTTTGTAATTTCATCTATTTGAGTAACAAAACCCGCAAATACATCTAAATTATCAATAATAAACGACGCCTGTTCCGCCATTGAAGCCAATTCGGCGACAATACTTCCGGATTTTAATTCCCTTATATAAAGGCGGACATTACCGGCAACTGGATCAAAGCCACGGGTATAAACGAAATCTTCGTAGGCTTGCCCCAATGCCAAAAAACTAGTTGTCAGATCAACCAGTTCTACGGGACGTTGGTTTTTAAGAGTTACGGTTAGCGTCGCCCCGTCTGCCACGATTCTCATCCTTCGTATCTGGCTTCACCCGCAGCATATCCTCCAGCGCTTCCTCAAACTCCAACGGTTTGAGGCTTACCGGCTTTTCGGCTGGCTTCTTTTCTTCGTCACTCGAATTGTCCACGACGGGGGTTTTTCTCACCACTTCAACTACCTCTATTTTCGTTCTCGCAAACAAAATATAGGGCAATCTGCCCTACCGCGCCACAAAATATGCGGTTTTCCCCGTGATTCACCGAATTCACACCCTCGTGACACCCCAAAACTACTGTAGAATCAGAATAGAACGAAAGGAGAAATGATGCCGCCGCCTAATCCACGGCCCGAACGCCTCGAAACCACCACCCTGCGGACGGGCAAATTACCCCATGTGGCGTGTGGGGTGGGCTAACTGGAGCCTGAGATTGGCGTCCTGACTCCAGCTAGCGGCCACAACCTACTTCCGGGCGATAGGGGTTCTCGCGTTCCGCTATCGCTCGTAGCCACCGTTGGGTGGCATCGGGGGGAACCTTGGTTCCCTCCGCCTCTTAATGGCCCCGTGGCGAAACTGGTATACGCCCCCGATCTGGGATCGGGGTTCCCTCCAGGAATTGCGGGTTCGAGTCCCGCCGGGGCCACCAACTCTTGAAGCGTGAATAGGATATTTCCTATTTCAAATTTCGTAAAGCCCACTTAACGGGGCCATGGGTTTGTAAAGTCTCTTATCGCCGTTTTTCGGCGTGAGCCCGGAGGAGCGCCCGGAGCGCAGCGACTAGCGCCATTGAGGCGCGCAGCCTGCGTGGCGCTTGAACGTAATCAAACAATAAACCGGCAACCAGCGAGGCGATTGCGGACTAGCCCGGAGGGAAGCGAAGCGCACCGACTAGCGACAAACAGGAGCGCAGCCTGCGTGGCGCTTGAACGCAATTCACAAAGAAAGACCGGGCTCCGCCCAGACCCGCAAAGGGACGCGTCCCTTTGATCCCTGATTAGTGCACTGTCACCGGAACCACTGTCACCGGAACGAAAATCACCCTGTCTCCCGGAGGAGCGCGCAGCGCCTCGACTAGCCCATTGAGGCGCACGCTTCGCTTCCCTCAGGGCTTATCCACGAATGCCTCGCCTGTTGGAATGCAACTCATTCCTGGTATCATTTACAATTTTCAGTTATGGTAGAGAAAGTTTTTCTACGGAGGGGGGCGCATCATGACCCAACCTAAGCTCGGCCTATTGGGTGCGATCGGCGGAACCGTACTTGTCTTGTTGAAACTGACCGAGGCTGGTTTCTACCTGGACCAGCCCTTTGGCGTAACCGCAATTGCGGCCTACTTCACGTATGGCACATACATCGTTTTCGGAGTAATCATCGCGATTATCTTCACGGACGGCACACTCTCGGAAGATCATCAAAAGAAGAGCGCATTTAGCCTGGGTGTTCTGGCCCCTTCGATAATTCTGGCGTTGGCCTCTCAGCCAATTGCGGACAAAACTCCGCCAACCAACGGTCTCGAAGGCCTCAGGTCAATTGGTTCGCTGATCGTGGGAACCGCTTACGCTCAGCCGGCTCCGTGCTCAACGGGTACGGTAAAACTGCCCGACGGGCGATGCTTTGAGGCTGAACTTCTAAAAAGAAATGAAGTTGAGCCTTCATTTGCCAAGGCGCTACAAATCGCCGTTGGCCGCAGTGCACAGCCGAAAAAGTATGCATTCGTTGTCGGCGTGGCCAAGGATGCCGATGCGGCAAAAGAAGCGGCAGACAACTTAAACGGCACAATCCTCCAAGATGGCCTGCTAGGTCAGAAAATGGCCAGAGTTATCGTCCCGGAAGGAACCGACAATTTTTTCGTCACGATAGGGACGCTTGAATCACGTGAATCCGCGACCACCCTACGAAGGAGTGTGGCAAAATTGGCGGTCGAGGTCCTGAAGGTGTCGGAAAGCCCGGAGGCAAAGTCCTTCGCGGCTATGGTGCTGGATGGACGATTGGTTGACGGCCAAACCCTGCTTTCGGCTCGCTGATTTAGCACGAAACTGAACTGCCCCGGCAACCCGGCATAAGCGATCACATGGGCACGGGCCCAATGTTCTCTGGCGGTGACAATGGAGGGTCTCATGGGTTACGCGTTCCAGAATCTTGTTTTTGAGGGAGGCGGCGTAAAGGGCATCGCCTATGTGGGTGCAATGGAGGTTATGGAAAGCAAGGGCATTCTCCAAGGCATCAAACGGGTTGGCGGAACGTCGGCTGGGGCAATTAATGCGGTCTTGGCCGCGTTGAATTTTTCGAACGACGAGGTCCATGAAATTCTCAGCTCCCTTGAATTCACCAATTTCATGGATGATTCCTGGGGAATTTTTCGTGACACCAATCGACTGATCGAAGAGTTCGGTATCTACAAGGGTGACTTTTTTCGCAACTGGGTCGGCGGTCTGATTGAAGAAAAAACGGGCAACCGAAATCTTACCTTCAAGGGATTGCGGGATCACCCGGACGGTTTCCGCGATCTGTTCGTTTGCGCGACAAACCTCTCAACCAATTTCTCGGAAGTTTTTTCGGCTGACCATACGCCACGAACGAGAATTGCCGATGCCGTCCGCATGTCCATGTCGATCCCGCTGTTTTTTGCGGCGATCCGGCGGAAACCGGGTAATGACGTTTATGTCGACGGAGGCGTTCTTAGAAACTACCCGATCAAGTTATTTGATCGGGAAAAGTATATCGACGATCCGGCCGACCCCAAGCTTGCCAAGCATACCGATTACTACGGTGAAGCAAGCAAGGCGCTGAAAGAAAAACACCCCAATAGCAGCCCCTATGTATTCAACAAGCAAACCTTGGGTTTCAGACTCGATTCCGAAGCCGAAATCGCAATGTTCCGGGATGGCGCCGAACCAGAACACAACATAATCGAGGATTTTTTCGACTATGCCTTCCATCTGATATCGACGCTGATGAACGCCGAACTAAACAAACACCTCCATTCCGATGACTGGCAACGGACCGTCTATATCGACACCCTCGGGGTAGGGACGACCGACTTCAACCTTCCCAACCCACAGAAGGAAGCCCTGGTTCAATCCGGCCGCGACGGCGCTGAGGCCTATTTTCAGTGGTTTGACGATCCCAACAACAAAGCCGCCAACCACCCCCTCTCCCCCTAAACAACGGGATCAAAATGACGATTTATTGACCACGGCACTTTCCGTTAACGGTATTTTTCATCGATAAATCAAAGGGTTCTAAGGGACGAGTCCCTTCTCGGGTCTGGGCGGAGCCCTGGGCTTTTGTCTAATTTCGTTCAAGCGCCACCAAGGCTGCGCTCCCGCTGGGTCGCTTAGTCGCTGGTCGCATCCCTCCGGGCTTGTTGTCGGGGACTCGCGGGTTGCCGGGGTGTGGGGGCCGGTTCGCGTTTGCGGGGGGTGCTCTCGGTTGTCGGCGGTTTCCAAACAGATGCCAAGGGAGTAGGCTGACGCCCCTGAGAAGACGTTCGGTCGTGCGCTGGGGAGGTTCCAAAGTAGATGGAAGCGACGGTGCTGGAAAAGAAGGGCGTAGGCGATCACCTGTCGGTCGAGAATCGTCGGGAACTGGAAGGTCACCTTCGCAAGGTTTGCAACCTGGGTGCAAATGTCATTGTGGGGTGGCGGAGCCTGCCCACGGGAATTCAGCTTTTCTACGTTCCCAGTTTCAGCCTGCCGCAGATCGCCAAATCGCGGAGCGATTTGCTGCAACTGGACCGCTATGTGGAAAATCAGGAACGGGGAGATGCGCTGATTGCGTCGGGTTGCCGCGAATCGACCATCGAGCTGAAGCACTACATCGGCGCAAACGCCAGCGATATCGACGACGTCAACAACATCGTCCGCTACTACTCGGTCACCCAGTTTGAATCGCGCGCCGTTGCGCTTTTCGACATGGTGAGCTTTTCGGTTCACTCGCCGCACGAACAGATCACCCACGTCAGCGTCCTGTCCTATTACATCAAGCTGGCGGCGGCCCGGTGCCGTTCGCTGGGCATGCCCATCAAGATATGCATGACGACGACCGGTGACGGTTTTTACGTATGGAACAGCCACGAAGGCCTGGACGCCGATATCGTGTTGTTTTGCGCGGTGGTTTTGGCCTTGGGCTATATGTACGCGGCGCGGAACCTGACGGAAAAGAGCGCTTCGAGCGTTCCCCGCCTTCGCTGCGCGGTCCATTTCGGCAGCCACTACGAATACTATCAGGGCGGAACGGCCGCCGCGGAAGCGGGCGGATACATCGTCGGCGACGTAACGATCAGTCTCGCGCGCCTGATGTCCAAGGCCGTCAGTTCTCAGCTTCTGGTCGGCAGCACATTCATTCCGCTGGGGGACAGAGACAAAAAGTGGCAGGAAATCCTTGGCACGGACGAAATCGATTGCCTGACATTCCTTGCGCTGGCGCAAAACGAATTGGGCAAATTCGCGGGGTTGCCGACACCAAGTGGAAAAATCGCCGGATCGAAAGTCTTTTTCACGGGGCCCAGGGTATCCGAGGACACCTTTGCAATTCGAAAATATTACGTGAGGGACAAACACGGAATTGAGCACCCGTGTTTCAACGCCAAGCTCGATATCGCAACCACCTCGGGCGAGAACATCACCTTCGGCTTTGTCGACGAGGACCTGGGCGGCTTTGACGCCCGCGCCGACGAGAACGAGGACATCCTGATCAAGATCAGGTGATGTGGGGGCCCTGAGCTCAGAAGTTTAAGATGCGGCCCCGTGCCCCGGTCAGTCCACTCGTTCTAAAACCTGGTGTTTACGCAGCTGCATGTCGCCAGCGCTTCCCTGGGGATGGAGGTTCCCACCAGGATGGCGCCGTCGAGGGTCGTTTTCTGGAACTTGTTGGTTCGCACCCCGTCTTTATTGCATATTTCGATGGACCTCAGTTTGGCGCCGTCCAGCCGGGCGTTGGCCAAATTCGCGCCGCTAAGGTTCGTGCCAAGGAAAATGGCGCGCTCCAGGTTCGTCCCGCGCAGGTCGGCCCTCTTCATTTCGGTCATGGCGAAAACACAATCGGCCAGATTGCCTTTTCGGAATTTCGATCCGTTGAGGACCATGCCGCTGAGGTTCCGCCCCGACAGGTCGACCCCGATCAGATCTTCACCGGTCAGGACACAGCGTTCGCCGGCTTTGCCCCCGCTGCTCAGCCATTGTTCATGGTCACGAAACGCCCGCTGCAAATGGGGCGGCAGGTTGGCCAGCCCGACCCTGACATTGGTGTTTTCGACAAGGGCCGTGCTGAGGTCCACGCCGTCGAAGTCAGCACTTCCCAGCGCCGCGCCCTTCAAGTTGGTTTTTGCCAGTTTCGCGCCGCGCAAAACCGCATGCTGGAGGTTAACGCGCTCCAAATTGGCATTGCTGAGCCGGGCGCTGGCAAGATTGGCAAACGAAAGATCGGCGGACGTGAGATTGGTATCTTCCAGATTGGCGCCAACCAGATTGGCGTTTTTCAGATTTGCGCCGATCAGGCTCGTTCCCTTGAGATTGGCTCCTGAAAGTTGAGCCCGCACGAGTTTCGCGAAATCAAGCGCGCAGGAACTTAGATCGGATACTTCGCGGCCGATGGTCCGGTTGTTGATATCCACGACCGTGCCGCCCCGGAAATCAACGTCAATGAGGTCGGCATGGTTCAGGTTCGCGCCGACCAGAGAAACGCCGCGAAAGTTCGATCCCTTGAGTTTGGCGCCCCTGAAATCGGCTCCGCGCAAATCCGCGCCCATAAAATCGCCGCGGACAAGGTTCGCAGACCTGAAACTCGCGTTGCTGCAATTGGCGCCGACGAACGTTCCATCGGGCAACTCGACACGTGCAAAATTCTTGCCGCTTAAGTCGGCATCAAAGAAATCCGCGCGCTTACCGGTCGCGGTATCTTCAATCCATCGTTGGTGCGCCTCAATGGTCGCGACGATGCTTCTCATTCGTCGGCTCCCCCCAGGGAAAATTGCTCAGTCTTCCGGCGCTTTTCCGGTTATTTCTTCGAAGACAAATCAATCGGCGAAAGCCGTGCCTTGAACCTCGTTCAAAGCATCCTCGAAAAAAATACCAGTTCCTCAAGAAACGTTTCTTTTACGCAAATTTAGCGTGTCATATTTTCCCTGACAAACAAAGGGTTATTAGAGCCACTAATTTCCCTATTGATGTCTTTAGTGCCGTATTATTCAACAAGCTACATTATGTTGTGTCCCCTCTGTTTGCTGGCGCAAACATGTGAATCACGAACGACTGGTTTTACCCGTCGCTTTTTCGAACAGGGAACTGCGAACTTGTTGTCCGGCGTTGGAGAGCGTGAGGCCGCGCTACAGCCCGTAGGCAAATCCCAGCAGGATGCCGCCCAGGATCACGCGGTAGATAACGAAAGGCGTGAAGGTGGCGCGGCGGAGCCAGGCCATCAGGAGGGTGATGGCGATGAGTGCCGTGATGAAAGCCATTGCCGCGGCCATGATGGCCGCGGCCGTGAGATCGGCGTTTCCACTATTGTAGAGTTCAAGGCCCTTGAGGGTTCCGGCGCCCAGGATGGTGGGGATGGACAGCAACATGGAGAAGCGGGCGGCGTCGGCGCGTTCGAAGCCTAAGATTCGGGCCGCCGACATGGTGATGCCGGAGCGGCTGGTTCCGGGGATGAGCGCCAGGATTTGCGCCATGCCGATGACGAAGGCGTCGCCGAAGCCCAGGTGTTCGATGCGCCTGATGGTCATGCCGACCTTGTCGGTAATCAGCAGCACGATGCCGAAACCGAGCGTCGCCCAGGCCACCACGGTCAAGCTGCGGATGCCGCCCGGCATATAGTGGTTGAGCGTGTATCCGGCGGCGATGACGGGCAGGGTGCCCAGCACGAGTTGCGCGGCCAAGCGGGCGGCGGGGTCCTTGCGTCCGGTCATCACGCGCCAAATGCCCGCTGCCATCCCCCACAGATCGCGCGCGAAATAAACGATGACCGCGCCCAGGGTTCCGATGTGTACGGCGACGTCGATGACCAGGCCCTGATCCGGCCAGCCGGTCAGCGGCGACACCATAACCAGATGCCCGGACGAACTGACGGGCAGGAATTCGGTGATTCCCTGAATGACCGCCACTACCGCTATATGTAGAAGGTCCACGACCGTCGCACCCCAAAATATGGGTTACTTATAGCACTCGGGGCGCAGCGGGATCAACGTGGAAGGTCGGTTTCACCCATGAGGAAAGCATCCACCGAGCGGGCGCACTCACGGCCCTCGCGGATGGCCCACACCACCAGAGACTGGCCGCGCCGCATGTCGCCGGCGGAAAACACCCGTTCGACCGAGGTGTGGTAGTCGTCAGTTCCGGCGGCGACGTTGCCGCGCGCATCGAGATCGACGCCGAACTGCGCCAGCATGCCCTCGTGCACCGGATGAACGAAGCCCATGGCCAAGAGCACCAGATCGGCCTTGACCTCGAAGGTGCTGTCGGGGATTTCGCTCATGCTCATGGCCCCATCGGCGTCCGTGGTCCATTCCACGCGCACGGCTTCCAGACCGGTAACGACGCCGTCTTCGCCCAGGAAACGCTTGGTCGCCACGGTCCATTCGCGGCGGCAGCCTTCTTCCTGCGAGGATGACGTCATCAGCTTGTTGGGCCAGTCGGGCCAGGTCATCAGGCTGTCTTCCTGCGCGGGCGGCTGGGGCAGGATTTCAAACTGCGTCACCCAGCGGGCGTTCTGGCGGATCGAGGTGCCGATGCAATCGGAACCGGTGTCGCCGCCGCCGATGACGATGACGCGTTTGCCGTGGGCGTTGATTTCTTTGACGTTGCGCAGGTTTTCTCCGGCCAGACGCCGGTTTTGCTGGGTCAGGAAATCCATGGCGAAATGAACGCCGTCCAGCTCGCGGCCCGGCACGGGCAAATCGCGCGGTTTTTCCGACCCGCCGGCCAGCACCACGGCGTCGAAATCTTCCAGAAGCTTCTCGGCCGACACGTCCATGCCCACGGTCACGCCGGGCAGAAACTTGACGCCTTCGGCCTGCATCTGGCCCATGCGGCGGTCGATCATCACCTTGTTCATCTTGAAGTCGGGAATGCCGTAGCGCAGCAGGCCGCCGATGCGCGCGTTCTTTTCACAAACGACCACATGATGACCGGCGCGGGCCAATTGCTGGGCACACGCCAGGCCCGCCGGTCCCGAGCCGACCACGGCCACCCGTTTGCCGGTGCGGTGCGCCGGAATTTGCGGGCGTACCCAGCCTTCTTCCCAGGCTTTGTCGACGATGGCGCATTCGATGTTTTTGATGGTCACCGGTTCGTGCTGCAAATTCAGCGTACACGACTGCTCGCAGGGCGCCGGGCAGACGCGGCCCGTGAATTCCGGGAAATTGTTGGTGGAGTGCAGAACGTCCAGCGCCTCGCGCCAGCGCTTGCGGTACACCAGATCGTTCCAGTCGGGGATGATGTTGCTGACCGGGCATCCGCTGTGACAGAAGGGAATTCCGCAGTCCATGCAGCGCGCACCCTGACGCCGAAGATCGCCTTCCTCCAGGGGAAGGACGAACTCGTCAAAATGCCGAATACGGTCACTGACCGGTTCGTAGGAATGCGTCTGCCGCTGAATTTCGACAAATCCGGTTGGCTTACCCATGGATGATCACCCCTCCCGCGGGCCGTAGCCGGCTCGCTCTCGCGGCCGCAGTCCGCCCGTTTTTGTTCTTTCCAGCGCCTTTCGGTAATCGACCGGCAGAACCTTGACGAATTTGGGCAAGGTATCTTCCCAATCGTCCAGAATTCGCCGGGCCACCTCGCTGCCCGTGTAGTTCAGATGCCGTTCGATCAGCCATTTCAGACGCGGCGCGTCGTCGCTGAGCATATCGTTGAACAGATAGTTCTTGTCGATGGCGTCGGGCATCATCTCGTCTTCGGGAATTTCCTCCAACGTGACCATTTCCATGTTACAGCGCTTGGCAAAGCCGCCGTCCTCGTCAAGCACGTAAGCGACGCCGCCGCTCATGCCCGCCGCGAAGTTGCGTCCCGTCTTGCCAAGCACCACGGCGACGCCGCCGGTCATATATTCGCATCCGTGATCGCCCACGCCCTCGACCACCGTCATGGCGCCTGAGTTGCGAACGCAGAAACGTTCCCCGGCGACACCGCGGAAGTAACATTCGCCCGCGACGGCGCCGTACAAAACGGTATTGCCGATGACGATATTTTCTTCCGCGACAATGGGGCTTTCGGCGGGCGGGCGAACGACGATGCGCCCGCCGCTGAGGCCCTTGCCCACATAGTCGTTGGCGTCGCCCTCAAGGTCGAGTGTAATGCCGCGCGCCAGCCATCCGCCGAAGGTCTGACCGGCGTTGCCCTTGGCCTTGATGTAGATGGTGTCCTCGGGCAGGCCCTTGTGGCCGTAGCGCTTGGCCACCTCGCCCGACAACATGGCCCCGGCAGTGCGGTTGACGTTGCGGATGCTGGTTTCGATCTTGACCGGTTTTTTGTCCTCCAAAGCCGGTTTCGATTTTTCGATCAATTCGTAATCGAGCGCGCCTTCAAGATCGTGATCCTGCTCCTGGCACTTGAAGCGGGCCACCGTATCGGGCGCTTGCGGATAATGCAGAACGCTGCTGAGATCCAGGCCGTGGGCCTTCCAGTGTTCGGCGGCTTCGCGGGTGTCCAGCCGGTCCACCCGGCCGATCATGTCGTTGATGGTGGCAAAACCCATCATGGCCATGATTTCGCGCAGCTCCTCGGCCACGAAGGTCAGGTAGTTGACGATGTCTTCCGGCCTGCCGGTAAAGCGCTTGCGAAGTTCAGGGTCCTGGGTGGCGATCCCCGCCGGGCACGTGTTCAGATGACACTTGCGCATCATCAGGCAGCCTTCGGATATGAGGGCGGCGGTCGCGATGCCGAACTCGTCGGCGCCCAAAATCGCACCCACGGCAATGTCGCGCCCGGTGCGCATGCCGCCGTCGACCTGCACCGTGATGCGGCCGCGAAGATCGTTGGTGACCAGTGTCTGGTGGGTTTCGGCCAGACCGATTTCCCACGGCGATCCGGCGTGCATGATCGAAGTCAGCGGACTGGCGCCGGTGCCGCCGTCATAACCCGAAATCAGGACGCCGTCGGCGCGCGCCTTGGCGACGCCTGCGGCCACCGTTCCCACACCTACCTCGGACACCAGCTTGACGCTGACGTTGCCCGCCGGATTGACGTTTTTCAGATCGAAAATAAGCTGCTTCAAATCTTCGATGGAATAGATATCGTGGTGCGGCGGCGGCGAAATCAGGCCGACGCCGGGCGTTGAATGACGCACGTGGGCGATGGTCGGATCGACCTTGTGACCCGGAAGCTGGCCGCCCTCGCCGGGCTTGGCGCCCTGGGCCATCTTGATCTGCATTTCGTCTGAATTGGCGAGGTATTCGGCGGTGACGCCGAATCGGCCCGAGGCCACCTGCTTGATGGCCGAGCGCATGGAATCGCCGTTTTTCATGGGCTGGAAGCGTTCCGCTTCCTCGCCGCCCTCGCCCGTATTGGACTTGCCGCCCAGCCGGTTCATGGCGATGGCAAGGGTGGTGTGCGCCTCGTAGGAAATGGACCCGAACGACATGGCCCCGGTGCAAAACCGCTTGACGATCTCGCTGGCCGGTTCCACCTGATCGAGCGGCAACGGCGCATCAGCGGGCTTGAATTCGAAAAGTCCGCGCAAATTCATTAGCTGGCGGCTTTTCTCGTTAACCGTATCGGCAAACGCGTCATAGAGCTTGCGGTCACCCGCGCGCACCGCGCGTTGCAACTGTGCGATCGTTTCAGCCGTCCACATATGTTCTTCGCCGCGCAGCCGGTAGGCCATCTCGCCGCCGACATCCAGCGCGTCGCGATAGATGCTGCCGTCGCCGAACGCATCGCGATGGCGGTGCACGGTTTCCTCGGCGATTTCCGCCAGTCCGATGCCCTCGATCTTGCTTGCCGTACCGGTGAAGTACTGGTCGACGAAATCGCTCGACAGACCAACCGCATCGAAGATTTGCGCGCCACAATAGGACTGGAAGGTCGAGATGCCCATCTTCGACATGACCTTGAGCACGCCTTTGTTCAACGCCTTGACGTAATTGGCGTGGACCTTTTCCTCGCTCATGCTTTCGTTCCGGCTATCCTTCAGTGACGAGCGGATTGCCGAAAGGGTCTCGAACGCGAGATAGGGGTTGATCGCCTCGGCTCCGTAACCGCCCAGCAGGCAGAAATCGTGAACCTGACGTGCTTCGCCGGTTTCGATCACGATGCCAACCTCGGTACGCAGCCCTTCGCGGATCAGATGGTGGTGCACCGCGGCGGTCGCCAGAAGCGACGGGACGGCGATATGATCGGCGTCCATGGACCGGTCCGAGAGCACAATAATGTTATAGCCCGCGAGCACGCGTTCCTTGGCGATATGGCAAATCCGGTCGAGCGCCGTTTCAAGCCCCGCCGCGCCCAGATCCGCGGCGTAGCAGATGTTCAGCGTGTAGGTACGAAAAGCGTTGTCCACCTTCTCGTGGATATGGCGGATTTTCTCTAGATCGACGTTGCTCAAAATCGGCGATTTGACTTCCAGCCGCTTGTGCGATCCGCCGGTTTCCAGATCCAGCAGATTGGGGCGCGGCCCGATCAGCGAAACCAGCGACATCACCAACTGTTCACGGATCGGATCGATGGGCGGGTTGGTCACCTGCGCGAAATTCTGTTTGAAATAGTCGAACAGGATTTTCGGACGGCGCGATAATACGGCCAGGGGAATGTCGCGGCCCATGGACCCGATGGGGTCCTGTCCGCCCTCGGCCATGGGAGCGAGGAAAAATTTCGCGTCTTCCTGGGTGTAGCCAAAGGCCTGCTGGCGATCAAGCAACGTCGCTTCGTCCGGCGCCATGGCGGCGACTTCCGGCGGCAATTCCTCGACCCGGATCTGGGTTTCGCCCAGCCACTGACGGTAGGGATGCGCCGTAGCCAGTTGATCCTTGATCTCGTCGTCGCCGACGATGCGCCCTTCTTCAAGGTCGATCAGGAACATCTTACCCGGCTGAAGGCGCCATTTTTCGACGATCTTTTCCTCGGGTATGGGCAGCACGCCCACTTCTGAAGCCATGATGACCTTATCGTCGTCGGTCACGATATAACGCGCCGGGCGCAAACCGTTGCGGTCCAGCGTCGCGCCGATCTGGCGGCCATCGGTAAAGGCGACCGCAGCGGGGCCGTCCCACGGCTCCATCAGGGCGGCGTGATATTCGTAAAAGGCGCGACGCTTTTTCGCCATCAGGGGGTTGTCGTCCCAGGCCTCGGGAACCATCAGCATCATGGCGTGGGCCAGCGAATAGCCGCCCGTCACCAAAAGCTCCAGCGCA
>Ga0233431_1005282_pt1 | contig 12753 bp, 11 predicted proteins | sample SI_118_April2016_FD_179867 | JGI IMG/M metagenome (GOLD analysis project Ga0233431, IMG submission 179867) | Seawater microbial communities from Saanich Inlet, British Columbia, Canada - SI_118_April2016_200_MG | ecosystem: Environmental > Aquatic > Marine > Inlet | place: Canada: British...
TATTGTCGCGTATATTCAACCGGAAAGACTGACAGCGGTCAAACAATCACTTTACGAATCGGAAGTCTATAAACTCTCAGTCACAAACGCTCTCGGCTGCGGACAGCAGAAAGGATATCACAAATCATACCGGGGCGTCGATATCGAGGTGAACCTTCTTAAAAAAGTACGGATCGAAGTTGCGGTCAACTCCGACTTTGAAAAACCGACAATCGACGCCATCATCAAAGGCGCACGCACCGGAGAGATCGGGGACGGCAAGATCTTCGTTACCACTCTCGACGAATGCGTCCGGATCAGAACCGGCGAAACCGGAAACGACGCTATCGGTTAAAATTTTTTTAAAGCACATAAAACAAAAAGGGGAGGTAAGAAATTACCTGCCCTTTTTTTGTTGAAAAGCGTCCTGTCCCTCCTGAAATACTATCCTCAAAACGTCCCTATACCTCCGAAAGCCGCTTCATCGAGAAATTTTTCTTGACAAAACCGCGATCCCCTGATATATTGACTGTCGATATATAGACACTCTACATAACGGCATAAAAAAAATGAAATCGACACAACTTGAAATCGCCGCTCTCGCAAAAGTATGCAACGAGGCGCTCATATTATCATTGGTCAAAGGCGGGCCGCATCACGGCTATCAAATCGCGCTCGAGATCGAGGAGAAAAGCGGCGGTATGTTCCAGTTCAATCACGGCACGCTGTATCCGATCCTGCACAAGCTCGAAAAAAAAGGATTCATCCGCGGCACCTGGCATCACGCCGAGGGGGAGAGAAAGCGGAAATACTATGCGCTGACACTGCGCGGCAAAAAATACCTAAAAGAGCTCAACGTCGATCTGACAACGTTTTTCGACACACTGTTTTCGATTACCGGAGGGAAAAAATGAGTCGGTTCACACACATTCTGGGAGGCATAAACAAGCGGCTCGTATTGCCCCAGCCGCTCAAATACAGGATTATGAAAGAAATCGCCGCCGATCTCGAGGACACCTTTCAGGCGTATATTGGCCAGGGTTTGAGCGATACCGAGACGGAATCAAAAGCGCTCGAAAAGATCGCCGCGGACGATACTGTCATCGAACAACTCATGGAAATTCATGAAACCCCGGCGCGGAAAATACTCCGGCGGCTGTCAGACAAAATGCGGCGGCGGATAGAACTGACGCTCTGGGCCACGCTCATTGTAGTCGTCGGATTCTACATAACGACATTTCTATTCCGATCGGAAAATCTCGCGTCAAGCCCGTTCAACTGGCTGACCGGGGCATTTATCGTCTGCATGTCCGGCATCTCGGTTTGGAAATGCTATCATATATATATCAAACGGGATCACAATCCCCAAACCATACACCGGGGGCTTTCGCTTTTGATATTCATAAGCGGTTTGACGATGCTTATGGCAATTCTCGGATTTTTCACTGAATTACAGCTATCAGTTTCGTTAAGCCGAGATGGAAAGGTAATAACCGGGCAATCCGTAGAGATATTGATCAGGAGCATAACCCTGATAAGTTTCGGAATTCTTGCGGCTGTCTCCGGAGCCATTGCCTGGCTGATACTTACACTGAAAACGATGGATATCGAAGATCGGGAAAATGTATTTCTTTTTTCAAACCCGACACACAATAAAGGAAAATAGACATGATGGAATATATTTGGGATATGGGTCCGATAGGAATGTTAAACTGTATCATTTTATTGATTATTACAATCTTCGCACTGAAAAACGCGTATATGCTTTTCATAAAAAAACCGCGGGAAAATCTCGCGAAACTCGGGCGGAGCATCAACACCATGCTTTTTTGGGGCGCAATCGTATTATTTCTCGGATTTCTCGGCTCGATCCTGGGATTTCAGGGTATAGTTGACTCGGTTAAGAATTCTTACAGATCGAGAGCGGGAGATGTTTTTAACATGGGTTCACAAACCATCGTTGTCGATCCACGGGAAAACCCAAAATTCGTACCCAAACAGGAGCCCATACCCCGGAAAATAATAGCTCAACCGGACACGGTTCATGTGAAAGCCGGCTCTATCGTTAAGGGCGGAAAATTAGTCGTAGTACTCGGCGGCATTCAAATGCTGCTCAAACTGATCATTTTCAGCATGACAAGCTTCATTATCGTATCGATTGTCTGGTACATTTTCACCACCCGGCACCGAAAACTGCTTGAGCTCGCGATGAAAGAAGCATACACCGAGGCTCAATAATCCTCATAAAAAACGGCGCCGGAGATTTTTCTTCTCTCCGGCGCCGTTCATGTTTGAATCCTGCCACATTCCCTACTTATACATCTTAACGCCGACTTTCTTCGCGGTGTCCTCAAGATATTTCTTGGCAAACGCGTATTCCTCGTCGTTGGGAAGGTGTTCGAGCATGAGCGGGCACGGCGTCTCCAACCGCGACAACCGGACCAGATAGATTTCGTAATCGATCACTCCCCGTCCCGGTGCGACCTCGGTAAGATAGAGCGACATTTTCTTCTCGATGTAATTATCTTTGGCGTGCGCGTAGATAATATGATCGGAAAGCAGATCGAAACATTCCTCGATAAGTTCTGTGTTGCGGTGATACCATTGAAGGTTGGTCATGTTCACCGGATCGAGACAGACTTTGACACGGGGATCGCCAAGCTCCTCGATCATCCTCAGATGCGCGCGCGGATTGTTCATGATCGTCATGTTGGTCGCCTCGATACCGAGACAGACTTTCATGCCGGAGGTCTCGCGCAGAATTCTGCGGAACACGTCCATACCCAGTTTCCACGTATCCATTGTCCAGTTGTCGGGATGGACATAATACGGTGTCGAATCGACACTTCCGATATGTGTTGTGAGATTTCTCAGCCCCAGATGTTCGGCAGCCTCGGCGCCTTTTATCGTATAGCGGATGCATTTTTCGCGCTCCTCGAGATTCGCCTGAATGTTCGATCCGGTCGTGTGGAGGCCGTAAAAATCCACATCATACTTTTTGAGCGCGGCTTTCAGCTCGCGGAGTTCGGATTCGGTGATCTTGAGCCACGGGCTGTCCTTATATCTCGGGATTCCGCTTTCACAGGCGGTAAATCCCTTGTCGCGGATATTTTTCACCTGGCCTGTCAAACTCATATCTCGTGTGGATGCCTGAGCGCCGGAAAGGTTATCGAGCGCCTCGGCTTTTTTCCCGCCGTCCGCTGGATATCTCAGCCCGACACGGTGCGAGCAGAGCCTGACCGGAGTATCCCCCGGAGTCATGTCCGGCTGATATCCCGTCGGTGGACTGAACGGCGTTATCCAATAGGGATTGACCGATGCGGCGACTTTATCTGAGTTTCCCACACTTGCGGCAACGCCTGCCGCGGCGGCTGTTTTCATAGCGTTTCTTCGATTGATCTTCATATGGTTTCCTTCGTTGAAAATTGTTCATATATAAATTAATTAGATCTCTGTTATCCCTTAAAAAAAAGATCCTGCTTCCATTTCAGCTGATACTCGATATTATCGTTGAGCTTGTATTTTTCCACATGATCCTTCGGATCGAGGCCGGTGACGTTTATTTTGTCACGGTCTCCCTGGCCGAGCCCCGCTTCAGCACAATACTGAAGGTATCCGATGTCCTCCCAGGCGATCCCCATGAGTTCACTTCCGATCCTGTCAACCGCGATCGTATCGAATCCCGCGAGCGCAACCTGATGATCCACCGGAGTTCCCTGAATCGGACCGTTGCCCTCGTGACCCTCGGTACCGTCAAGGACGCAGAAATCGGGGACTCTGCGGTTTGCCATCATAAACATGTTGTAGTTGAGCATTTTGGGCGTGATGTCGTTCTCGCCCAAGGCATGCATTTTTGCTTTGTCGTTGATTTTCAGCTCATCGTTTTTAACCGGCATACCCATAATAAGATTCTTGAGTGTGAGCGTTGCCACGCCGACATTGTGCGTTTTCAGACGGGTCAGTGAGATGATATAATTGTTCTTGTCGAAATAATGAGAATGGCAATAGATGGGCGTCGGCCGGACCTGACTGTCGAGGATCCAGTACGTTTCCATCGGCCCCCAGCGTTCCTCAAGCACGATATTATCGAACTCATTCCTGAGCGGATAATAGTTATACGCCTCGAATCCGGGAACAAAACCTTTGGATTCGCCAACAATTATTTTCTCATCGGTGATCTCACCGAGTATGTCCATCGCTCCGCGGACGGCATCCGGCGGCGTCACCGCAAGCTGCTGTCCCCTACCCACAAAATTAACTTTGATAATGACCTGCTTGCCTGCGATATCTTTTTTGAGCTTATCCTGAAACGGTTTCATGGCGTTATAGACATTCTGACGGTGATCCGTGCCGCCGACAAGATGTACACGCGTTTTTCCCCGCTCTTTCATGGAGCCGCCGACTGCAGTCCTCCCCGCAATCGTCCCCGATGCGCATCCGCCGGACACAAAAGATAACAGGGACAGCCCGCCGATCCCTGCCGCCGACCGCTGCATGAAATCACGCCGCGATCCGTAGCATGAATTGTGCCAGCCCGGCCTTTCAGCTTTTTCCATTGTTTCCATATAATCCTCGCGTATTACCTTTTTAGTGATACCATGAAACGGCTGATCCAGCCGGCATTCTATTCCTTAAAGAATAGATCCTGTTTCCACATATACTGCGTTTCGATGTTTTTATGCATCTTGTACTTCTCCACATGATCTTTCGGATCAAGGCCGGTGACGTTAATCTTGTCGCGTTCGCCCTGCCCGATCCCCGCGTCGGAGCAATACTGAAGGTATCCGATGTTCTCCCAGGGGATTCCCATGAGTTCCGTACCGATCCTGTCAACCGAAATGGTGTCGAATCCGGCAAGAGCAACCTGATGATCGACCGGTTCTCCGCTTGCGGGACCGTTGCCCTCGAGACCCTCGGTACCGTCCAGCACGCAGAAATCCGGCGTTCTGCGGTTTGCCATCATGAACTGATTGTAATTGATCATTTTCGGCCCGATTTCGTTTTCGCCGAACGCATGCATTTTTGCTTTGTCGTTGACTTTCAGATCGGGGCGTTTCATCGGCATGCCCATGGTGAGATTCTTGAGCGTAAGCGTCGCGACCACGGCATTATGCGTTTTCAGGCGTGTCAGCGAAATGATATAATAATCATCGTCGAAATACGGCTGATAGCAGCGGATCGGTGTCGGACGGACCTTGCTGTCGAGAATCCAGTACCATTCCACCGGACGTTTCCAGAGATCCTCGAGCACGATATTGTCATATTCCTCTTTGAGCGGAAGATAGTTATACACCTCAAAACTCGGCAGGAATCCTTTGGAATCGCCGACAATGATTTTTTCGTCGGTGATCTCGTTCAGACAGTCCATCGCTCCGCGGACAGCATCCGGCGGAGTAATCGCCAACAGCTGGCCGGTGCCCACAAAATTGACTTTGATCAGCACCTTTTTTCCGGCGATCTCATTTTTAAGCTGATCCTGAAACGGTTTCATTGCGTTGTAGACGTTCTGACGGTGATCAGTACCGCCGACCAAATGCACCCGCGATTCACCACTTTGCTGCATGGAGCCGCGTGCGGCCGTGCCCCGTACAAGGCCCCTCGACGCGCATCCCGAAGTAACAAACGACAGCATGGACAATCCGCCGATACCCGCGCCGACTTTCTGTATAAAATCGCGCCGCGACCCGTAACAGGAATCTTTCCACGCATTTCTTTCAATTTCCTGTAATTTCCCTTTTTCCTCAAAATCTTCCATTATATTTTCCCCATATTGAACGGTTATTTTGTCATTTGGCAAATCAGCGTAATGTCTGCGTATCCCACAACACCTTACATTATATAAGATATTACTCTGCACGTTATTTTCAAACACATTTCTGGGGTCTGCGATCCGGGATTAATGTCTGAGAGATAGATGCAGTCTGCCCGCACAAGGATGCTGCGCGACCTTGCGCTGATTGTAAGGAATCAATCGGGAGAGGATCGGCTCATAGACAGAAGGCACAAAGAAAAAACGAGCGAAATCATATTCACCGCACTCATCTTACTACTTTTTCATATTCAACATGGCTTTAAAATCGGGAAAATCTTCGCCGGTCATGGATTTTATAGCCTCGGAGATGGCGATCTGAACGTCGTATTCTTCGTAATCGTGGACCTTCTTGAAGCGGGGGATCGCGGCTGCATATCTGATCTTGCCGATACTTTTTGCCGCCTCGGCGCGGACATTTTTGCTTTTGTCCTCGAACGCTCTCATCAAGAGACTGGCGGATTTCGTTTTGTCCGGATAGGTGTGATCGAGGGCCTGCACGGCAACATACCGGACCAGCTCGGATGCATCGCCGATCGCGGGCTCGAAATATTCGGCGCGGATATCGGCTTCGGGAACATCTCTGAGCCTGTAGAGGGTGTGGACGACCTCCGCCCTGACATCCTCGGAAGGATCGCCGGTCAGCTTGAGGACATTTTCAACGCCCGCGGTATATCCCGTCAAATATATCATCTTTACCGCGGTTTTCCTTACCACGGCCGAGGTGTCCGAAAGCGCGGCAAGGATATATAAAGCTGCAGGTCCGGCGTTTATCATCCCGAGCGACTGAATCGCCCTGTCGCGGATATTCGGATTGGGATGCGCGGTCAGTTTTCCGAGCGGGACGACAGCGGCCGGATCCTCTCTCTCGCCGAGAATTTGCGCCGCGATAAATACCCGCTGTTCGTTACCGCTGTCCAGCAGGCCGATCAGTTTTTGAACCGTTTGGGGATCTTTGTCATGAAATGAAAGATACGCCGCGGCACTTAACCGTACACGCGAACTCGGGCTGTCGAGCTGATTGATCGCACGGTCGGCCTTGCCGGAACACCCGAACGCAGCAATTACTAAAACCACACATATACCGGTTGATATCGCCTTTCTCATCGAACACACTCCTTAACGTTAACAGCGCAGCCGCCAATAGAGAAATTTTTCTCCATTAAGAATATACTATTTCCCCGTTATTTGTCAAGGTGATTTTTCACATATACCGAATATTACGTTCGGACGATCTCTCAAAGCGCCCCCATTATTCAATATATCGATTATACTGTAGCCTTTTTATCTACTATGTCGTATATTAAAGATATTCTGATATTCGATTCTTGAAAATACTTACCATACTTTTTACGGATTTATGCCGTACTCTCATCGGAGGCCGTTCATGACAACAAGAACAACGACCATGTATTTCACGCTTTTTCTCCTGCTTACACTCATTCCCGTTTCGTCGGGTGCCGATAACCTCAAACCCTACATCCTCGGCTATAACGGTCCGGGAACGATCGACAGCAAACTCGGCGAAGTTAAAGAGTCGCTTGAGGGCGCGGGATTCGATATCGCGGGCGAATACGCACCGTATGACGGCGCGCATATCATCGTTGTAACAAGCCCCGAACAGGCACAGGATGCCGCACAGTCGAAATTCGGAGCATACGGCGCAATTCAGCGGGTATCCCTCACTGAGACCGCCGGCGGAATTCAGATATCTTACACAAATCCGCTCTATTTTGCATCGGCATACAGAATGAGCGGCACTCCCGCCGAAACGCGTGCAAAACTTGAAAAGGCGCTCGGTAATTCCGGCGAATTCGGATCGGAAAAAGGATTTTCATCGAAAGAGCTTCGCAAATATCATTACATGGTCATGATGCCGTATTTCGACGATCATGTCAAACTGGCGTCATTTTCCTCGCAGGAGGAGGCGCTTTCGGTCATCGAAAAAAATCTTGCATCGAAAAAGGGCGGTTCGGAGAAGATCTTCCGTGTCGATATTCCCGGCAAAGACGAAACGATCATCGGAATCGGGATTAAAAGCGGAAAAGGCGCAGACAAAGCTGTCATGGGCGTGACCGATTTCGGCGAACTGAAACATACCGCACATCTTCCGTATGAGCTTGTCGTGTCGGACGGTGTTGTGTACATGCTGCACGGTAAATTCCGTATCGCGCTGGATTTTCCCGATCTCACGATGGTGACGTTCATGAAAATCTCGCTTGCTCCGGGCGGTATCGAGAACTCCCTGAAAGAGCTGACAGAGAAATAGCGCTTGACTGCCGCGCGATATATGAGTAATGTTTCAGTGGGGTTGCGCCCCGGGCTACAAGTCTGATGTATTATAGCAGTCTGCCCGCTTTACGCTGGTTTGGCGGGATCAGGGTTGCACCCCGGGCTACAAGTCTGTGAGCGGATTACAGTTTGACCGCTTAACGCTGGTGAGGAAAAACCATTAAAAGTTCCCCTTTGGTGGATTTCTGGGGCATAGCCGCTTAAAAAACACGGAAAGGCAGCACACAATGTGGCCATTAAGTGAATATTTCCAAATATCGACGGAACTGTCATTAAAACTGATCGCGTCCGCCGCGGTCCTGTTCTTTCTGACTCTCGGGCGGTTTGTCGCGAACCTCGTTGTCAAACGGCGCGTGACCGACATGAAACGGCTCTACGGCCTGCGCCGCACGGTTTTATACATATATACCCTGATGATAGTTATCCTTTTTGCGCTGATATGGCTGAAAGAATTCGGGTCGCTGACAACATTTTTGGGGCTTGCCAGCGCGGGCCTTGCGATCGCCATGCACGACACAATCGCGAACATAGCTGGATGGGTGTTTATCCTGTCGCGCAAACCGTTCAAAGTCGGCGACCGTATCCAGATCGGCGACTCTGCCGGGGATGTTATCGACATCAGATTTTTCCAGTTCAGCATTGTCGAGATCGGCAACTGGGTCGATGCCGACCAAAGCACCGGCAGAATCATTCACCTCCCCAACAGCAAAATCCTCAGAGAACCGCTCGCGAATTACCAGACCGGATTCAACTACATCTGGAACGAAATTCCGGTGCTGATCACATTCGAAAGCGACTGGAAAAAGGCGAAGGAGATTCTGGGAGAGATCGCGCACGACAATGCCGAACATCTTTCAAAAGGGGCGCAGTCGCAGATCCGCAAAGCCGCCGAGCGCTATCTGATCTTCTATGACAAACTCACTCCGATCGTGTATACCTCGGTCAAAGACAGCGGCGTCATGCTCACTATCCGGTATCTCATAAATCCCCGTCAGCGCCGCACAACCGAACAGCAGATATGGGAAGCCGTCCTCGAAGCGTTCGCCGAGAAGAAAAATATCGAGCTTGCGTATCCTACAACACGGTTTTATGGCAGGGATTCTGCAGCGAGGGAATAGTACATCGGAAAGACTCATTCGACACGCAGAATCATTCATTCGGTCCTGGTATAGAATTTCTTTAACATTAACGCGACACCATGTAACTCGGTTAATCCCGGGGGGATATCGAGCATTTTGGTCATATCTATGGGATCGGCGAGTACCACTGGGGCGGCGAGACGACGTTCAGTTCGTTGTCGAATATTTGTCGGTTGTTGATTTAGTTTTCGCAACTCTACTTTCTGCATCCCCTCCTGACCATTGTCAAGTCCACTACTTGTATTCGTTTCTTTTGAAACAGGACACAGTCGAAGAAAAGGATGTCGGTAGCCACTGAAACGCACTACAGCACGGTTTCGGATGTGGTCCAGAACTACTTCTCGGGTGAGTTCGTCGAATCCAAGCCGAGCCCACGCCCGCCTGTAGCCTCCATAATCAACGTGAACCCATAGCTGACGCGATGGATGAAGACACCGATAGTAATGGTCGGCTTCGCACTCGTTCCAAAGTGGCACTAAGGGATTCCGGTTCGGACGTTGAGCCTCAACTACGACTGCATTTATTGGCCTTTTTCGGCCGGGTATTCGTTCTCGGATAATACCGACATACTTTTCAATTGTTTCGGTATCTGCTGCTGCGACAGGCACAATCAGGTCTTGTGTCAGCCCGTATGTTTGGACACCAAGCGACTCCCACTCTTTGTTCGTCATTCTAAACTTCTCCACTCAGATACAGCAACAACAGCTATTCTCACAGGACAACTTTTTTAATAGGAACTCCACTTTTCACTTCAAAATCCGATCCAGTTTCATACCGATCTCATATGCTTTTGAATCGACAAGGTTTGATCTTGAGGCGCAGGTGACAGCGTCGAACGGTTTGTGTACCTCCCGGCGCGGATCCCCGGCGGTTACCACGAACAGCGTGTTGCGGGAGAATTTGTTGTATTTGAAGAATTTTTTGGCGTGAAACGGAACGTGCCACGCCCATAATTCGGACATATATACCAGCGCACCGTAGTTTGCGGAATTATAGAATTTCGCGCGTTTTACACGGTCGGTTATGACACGGTAGCCTTTGATCTCGAGGCTGGCCGTAATGTTTTTCACAACTGCGGTCTTGAACACGGTTTCGTTGTAAATGATGCAGACTGTTTTATCGCCTTTGAGAATCTCTCCCGGGGCATTGGCAAACATTGAGCAGCCGGAAAGCAGAAGTATCAGTAAAAGTGCCGCTGCAAACGATTTTCTCATGGAGCATCCTCCCCTTTTCGAAAAATACATTACGAGCAGTTTCATCTACATTACTATGTCAATAAATAATGATAATACGGAGTTTTCAAAAACACAAGCGGATTGGTGATAATTATATCGGAAGGTTTCCCAAACTCACCCCTGTGCCCCTTCTCTCTATAAAAAAGGGGGGAGAGTTATCAGCGTTCCCGGAAACAGCCCCCTAAATCCCCAGGTGAGGGGACTTTCAACGGCTCCTCCTCGGTGATCTTGGTAAATCAGCGCAAAGCGGGCAAACTACACACATCCCTCAGACTTGTAGCCCGGGGATGCAATCCCCATCAGACTAGTGCCCAGGGGCGCTGCCCCTCATGGAGAGGGATATTCGGCCGCGGGAAACGTCCACCTCGGTGACGGTTACCATAACTTTCTGATTGACTTTGACCACGTCGGCGGGATTTTTCACGAACTTATCGGCAAGCTGGCTGATATGCACGAGCCCGTCACGGTGCACGCCGATATCGACAAACGCTCCGAACGCGGTGATATTGGTGATCACGCCCGGAAGTTTCATCCCTGTTTCAAGATCCTCAATAGCATGAACGCCGTCCGAAAAAGAGAACGCCTCGAACTGTTCGCGGGGATCGCGTCCGGGTTTTTCGAGCTCCTCCATAATATCGGTAAGCGTGGGAAGCCCGACGGAATCGGTCACATAGTCTTTGAGATTTATCCGCGCGCGTTTTTCGGCGCTGGTCATCAGATCGGTAAATGAGCAGTCCGCATCGGCGGCCATTGTCTTGACAATATGATAGCTTTCGGGATGGACAGCGCTTGCGTCCAGCGGATTTTCGGCGCCGGCGATCCGCAGAAATCCTGCCGCCTGCTCGTATGCCTTTCCTCCGAGACGCTGAACATTCTGAAGCTCCGAACGCGAATGGAACGGCCCGTGCTCGTCACGGTATTTGACAATATTTCCGGCCAGCGACGGCCCCAGACCGGACACGTACGTCAAAAGCTCCCGGCTCGCGGTATTGACCTCGACACCCACATTGTTCACACAGCTTTCGACCACATCGTCGAGCTTATCTTTCAGCAGCCCCTGATCCACATCATGCTGATACTGCCCGACACCGATGGATTTCGGCTCGATTTTCACCAACTCAGCAAGCGGATCCATCAGCCGCCTGCCGATCGACACCGTCCCCCGGACAGTAGCGTCATAATCCGGGAATTCTCGTCGTGCCACCTCGGACGCCGAATACACCGACGCGCCGCTCTCATTCACCGTCACCACGGTAATTCCTCCGCCGAGCCCGAGGGTCCGCACAAAATCGGCAGTCTCCCGCCCCGCCGTGCCGTTACCGACGGCTATGACCTCGATATCGTATTCTTTCACGAGCGATCTGACAGTCTCCGCCGCCTCCTCGCGCCTCCTCTCCGACATGAACGGGAATATCGTATCGCTTGTGAGCAATTTTCCCTGGCTGTCGAGACAGCAGACTTTGCAGCCCGTGCGGAATCCGGGATCGACCGCAAGCACACGCTTTTTCCCTAGCGGCGGCTCAAGCAGAAGCTGACGGATATTATCCGCGAATATCCGGACCGCTTCCTCGTCCGCACGTTTTTTCGACGTAAGACGTATCTCAGTCTCCATTGACGGCGCAAGCAGTCGTTTGTAGCCGTCCCGCGCCGCGATCGTGACCTGTTCGGCTGCCGCGTTCTTCGCTTTCACGAATTTGCTGTCGAGTATGGCAAACGCGTCCTCCTCCGGCACAATCACTCTCAGTGTCAGAATGTCCTCGTTCTCGCCACGCCTCATTGCAAGCAGCCGGTGCGACGGCACACTTTCGACCGTCTCTTCCCACTCGAAATAGTCGCGGTATTTCTCGCCCGCCTCCTCTTTGCCGGTCATGACTTTCGAGCGGTAATTCCCCTTTTTCATGTACAGCCCCCGCACCCTCTCGCGGGTCTCCATATCCTCATTCACCCACTCCGCGATAATGTCGCGCGCGCCGCCAAGCGCATCCTCGACAGTCTCAACACCTTTTTCCTCATCCACAAATGCCGCGGCCTCCGCCTCGGGATCGATATTCCCCTGCGCAAGAATAATCTCCGCCAACGGCTCCAAACCTTTCTCGCGCGCCATCATCGCCCGTGTCCGGCGTTTCGGTTTGTACGGCAGATAGATATCCTCGAGTTCGGTCATGGTTTCGGCGCCCTCGATCTTTTCCCGGAGTTCGTCGGTCAGAAGTTCGCGTTCCTCGAGCGATGCCAGTATCGCCTCGCGCCGTTTGTCAAGCTCCCGGAGCTGAGCCAGCCTGTCACGCACAGCCGCGACCTG
>Ga0233431_1005283_pt1 | contig 12753 bp, 9 predicted proteins | sample SI_118_April2016_FD_179867 | JGI IMG/M metagenome (GOLD analysis project Ga0233431, IMG submission 179867) | Seawater microbial communities from Saanich Inlet, British Columbia, Canada - SI_118_April2016_200_MG | ecosystem: Environmental > Aquatic > Marine > Inlet | place: Canada: British...
GTATTTGTCTTTGTTAGTATGATTAAAAATTTCCAGAAAATCGGCACTACCCGGGTATGGCGTAAAGTTGCTGACCTGAATGCGGGCAAAGGGCACCGAGCAGGCGAAATTAATCGAGTCCTCGATCTCTTTTGCTGTTTCGCCCAGCATACCGCACATGAAAAACCCGCTGACTGCTATATTGTTTTTTTGGAGCAGTTTAACCGCTTTTTTGACTTTGGTAAGATCGAGATTTTTTTTGATACGCTGCATGATTTCGGCGTTACCGGTTTCAATACCCACCCCAACAGAGTAACAGCCCGAAGCGGCCATTTTTTCAATAAGCTGTTTGTTTAAGCGATCAATGCGGATACCGTTTGGCGCACGCCAGAAAAGATTTAGCTTTTCTTGAGCCATCAAATCAAAAATTGTTTCGGCGCGTTTGAGATCCATGGTCAGGTTGTCGTCAGTGAACATGATTTCATCGACGCCGTAGGTGCTTTTCAAAAACTTCATCTCATTGATAATGTTTTCAGGTGCGCGAAAACGGATACGGCTTTTGTTGATGAGCCCCGAAGCGCAGAAACTGCATCGATAGGGACAACCGCGGCTGCTGAGCATGATGGCCGCTTTTTGACCTTTAAGGGGCATGGTGGCCGATTCCAGGCTATCAAAATAAAGCTTTGGTCTAAGCAGACTCCAGTCAGGATAGGGCAGTCGGTCGATATCTTTTAGAAACCCGACGCCCTTTGAAGCCTGCACGTATCGGCCGGCCTTTTTATAAAGCAGACCGGTCACATCGGCCGGATCGGCGATGGCGCCCTCGACATACTTGAGGAGTTCAATCAGCGCATCTTCTCCTTCACCGATAACACCGAAGTCAGCTTCAAGATAATCGAGCGCCATCTCCTTTAAAGCTGTGATATGGGGCCCGCCCACAACCGTTACTGTTTTTTGCGAGCGCTTTTTTAAGTCTGCGATAAAGGCTTTGGTCCATGCGTGAGAGCCGGTATAAACCTGGATGCCAACAATATCGGGCCGAATTTGTTGGGTGATACGATCGGTTGCTTGTTGTGGATTCAATCCAGTCCGGGCGCAATCCAGAAACGAGACTTGCTCATATCCGTTTGCCTTTAAAGCGCTGGACAGATAGCCCAGCGAAAGCGGCGGCGAGACGGCAAAGCTGGAGCCCAGACTCGCCCGCACCAGACAGATTTTCAGCGTTGATTTTGGCATAAACGTCTTCAGAGATTAATGTTTCGAACGAAAAACCATAAAATTTTGAAAAAGCCTTTTGAGTAGCGGGGGGCCGAAGCGAAGGGCTTCGGCCGGATGGTTAAAAAGCGTCCGCATTATATAAGACGGCTTTAACATACAGGCCTTCATAAGGCGCATGGTGTATTGGATAACGTCATCCAGGGTAAAATTTTCATGTTTTATGGCAGCGTATCTGAGTTGAACCAGATCGACCCACTCCGATTTTTCTAAAAGATCATGTTTGACACAGTATGCATAAAGATCGGTGCCAGGGTAAGGGGCGGCGACAGAGACCGTAAAATAGTCCATCTTAAGATTTTTGGCCAGATCGATGGTGTCCTGCATCGTCTCTTTGGTTTCGGTGGGGTAGCCCATCATAAAAAGCCCCTTGACCGGAATACCCACTTTGTTGGTCAAAGCAACTGTTTTGTGTACGTCAGCAATTTTAAAACCCTTGTTGACAAAATCGAGGATGCGCTGGTTGCCGAACTCAATCCCATAGTCGACGCAACGACAGCCAGCTTTTTTCATGGCCAAAAGAAGTTCCTCGGTCATCAAGCGGATCCTACCGCAACATTCCCAGATAATTTTTTTATGAAGCCCCCGCTTGACCAGCCCTGCACAAAGCTGCAAGGTCCATTTGCGGTCCAGCACCAGCAAATCGTCCACAAAGCTGATACTTTTGATCCCATAGGTTTTATAAAGCATTCCAATTTCATCCAAAACGTTTTCGACGCTGCGTCGTCGCTGGCGGCGCTGCCACATCTTTGTCAGCGAGCAGAAATGGCAGTCGAAGGGGCAGCCACGGGTGGCCAGAATGGATGCAAATGGCTTTCTGCCTTTTAAAGCAATGGGGGCCGAGTACCGATCAATGTTGAGTAGCTCGCGAGCCGGGAAACCAATGGTATCCAGATCCTGAATAAAGGGGCGATCCGGGGTGACGATTGTTTGGCCTTCTTCATCGAGGAAAGTAATCCCTTCAACCTGCCTCAAATTCGTCTTGTCATTAATGGCCGCAATCAGTTTTGCAAAAGTGATTTCACCTTCGCCACGGACGCAGAAATCGACCGCATTGTTTTGAATAGCTTTTTCGTGTTCAAAATGAACGTGGGGTCCACCCCAGACGATGGTGCATTGATTGTTTTTGGCCTTAATTTTTCTCGTGACCGACAAGGCCATTTCCACCTGCTGGGTCAAAACGGTGATGCCGATGATATCGGGATTTATTTTTTCGACTTGAACAAGCAGTTCATCTTCTGACAGGTTTTCAGCCAGGGCGTCGATGATATTGATATCGATATCCGGATGGGCCTTTTCCAGGGCCGTGGCGATATATGCCAGCCCCAAGGGTGGAAAGACACCGGCTTGCATCAGTTCACCTTCCTGGTTGGCCGATTTTCGCTCGGATGGAACCAGCAATAGGCAGCTTCTAATCATTATGGGGGCCTTTGGCATTTGTTGATTGCCGGTCCTGATAGACGGCATTGATACCATTGAAATGGACGCGTTCGTATCCGAGTGTTGTGAGATAGCCGTGCTGGCGACTTGCCTTGATACCGTTATCAGTGATGTCAGAATCGTGTTTCGCGGCTTCGATACAAATCAGGCGGGGCCGGAATCTTTTCCAGTCGTTTCCGGAAAGTACTTCCATCTCTAGGCCTTCGACGTCGATGTTTAGAAAGTCAATGGTCCTATCTTTAACCAATTCGTCAAACATGGCCGCAAGACTTTTGACTTCAACCCGTTTTTTAGCGGTGCATTTAAAGCCCTGCCGTTCATAGCCTTTAGCCACCTCAGCATCGAAGGTGGAGAGTGTGTTGGGGAAAAACTGGTGAAAAATAAATTGATCGAAATTCTCAGCCCCGATGCCGCAGTTTAAATTAATGTCCCGGGTTCTTTTTGAGAATCTTGAAAATAAGTCCGTGTTGGGCTCGACATTGATGCCATGCCAACCTTTATTATAGAACCTTTTGGTGTTGCTGAAGCGGTCCGGGTCATGGGCGCCCACATCCACATAAAAGCCTGTTTTAGGATTTCCGAGCAAGCTGTCCATGATGAGATCTTCGCCTTTTTGGGAATAGGAACGTCGCATCAGGTTGAAAAAAAAGAGTCGATAAATTTCAACAAGGGCGTAACGGCTTGCCCTGGCCGGCCCGTATAGCCTTATTTTTTTTATGATGTCATTTAGCATTGGGTTTCTTCATAACCAGAGCAATCTCTGTGGCACCACCAACCAGGTAACACCAGAAACGTTCGAAAAAAAGCGGGCTGATCTTAATTAAGGCATTGATCCCATGCACAAAGGGCTTAAATAGCCAGAAACACTTATTGGGATGGATGTGTTTGGCATAAAGGCCAGCGTTGGGGTAAAGGCCGAAGTATTTAATTTTTTTATCCAAGATCTTATAGATGCAGCCGGCATAAAAATGTTGGTAGTGGTCTTTTTCGAAGCAGTCAAAACTGAAATAGGAAAAAGGCCGCTTGTGAGTAATGTCGGTAAAAGCGCCCATAGAGGAGAAGTGGGGCACCCGCAAATGAAGTTTTCCCCCTGGTTTTAAAATGCGGTGGATTTCTTTGAGAATTTCAACAGGCGCGTCCAGATGCTCCAGTACATGGTACATATGAATCTCATTGGCATAGCCATTTTCAAAAGGATAGGGCAGGTCACCTAAATCATGCACTACATCCACAAAAGGTTCGATTTTGACCTTGTCGACCCCAATAGACACCGGGATTCTGGTTTTGCCGCAACCGAGATTGATGACGGTATAAGCCACTGTTTTGTCCTCGTATGACGCCTTAAGGGGTTAAACTCATCCCCTGGAATTTTTGGGACATGGTTTCATGATCTACGTATTCGGCTTTGTAGGTGCGTTCCCAGCAGTAGCGATGACGATATTTAAAAACAATGGTTCCTTTTGCGGGTGCTGAAACATACATGCCATACTTGTTATATTTTATAGCGATACGCCGCCCATTGAAAAAGGCGCGCCAGGCCGGAAAGTAGAGATACTTGAGGTGGTAATATCTTTTTTTTGAAACGGGAAAAGAAAAGTCGTTGAGCCCGTAATCGATTTTAGTTTCAGGAACTAAAAGCGGGGTTTTAAACGGGGCTTCATAAATTAGCAGATCGGCTCCTTTAAGATCCCCGACACCGGAAAATGGGGCGGTCTGCAGATGGCGAAAACCACATTCTTTCAAGCGAGTACTAAACGGTCCGGTAAACGTGACCACATATTCGATACCATAAAGCTCAAACAAATTTTCTATAAATTGGGGGCCGGCCGTATCGATGTCAAAATAGACATTGTTGACCGATGTAAGTCCCGGGTTTTTGGCATAGCAACATCCGTACAGGTACTCGTGGTGCACCTTAATATTATCAACGTTTTTAAGCAGAAAAAAGTATTTTGTGTAGCGCCTGAAATCGGCCATGTCCCGTATAAAAGGCGCATATAAAATTCTGGCCGGAGATGGCAATTTAGCTGTCAGGCTTTTAAGCGTTTCGACGTTTTCGGGGTCGAGATAAACGGTCTTAATAGGGAAATCGGGTCGTTTGGCCGGGCTGGCATAATAATAGAGCGCTAAAAGATAGCTTGCCGCCAAAAACCAGCCGGGTTGTTCCATAACCACAAAGCCGCCGGCCACCACCACCAGCATTTCCAAGCTGAAGCGGTTGATAATGGTCTCTTTAAAATGGGCCGCAAAAAGTAAAAAGGCCGGAAGCGCGGCAACCAAAAAAAGCGTAGGTGATCCCAAAACTGCTGTTGCCACCAGAAAGGGCAGATAGGCGCCGGCTTTTTTCAAGGCGATGGAAAGCGTGCGGGTATTGTCTTTCAAAGTGCCGAAACGCCAGCTGTGGCTGGCAACGCCGGTATATTTACGTGCACGGTAAAAGGGGATCAGCCAGAAGCTGACCGTAGCGAGAAGCAAAAAACCGTACAGGCCAAAGACCGGCAATTTATGGGGCGCAACCAACCCGAAAAGTGCCGCAAAAAGGCAGTTGAATAAAAAGATGGTGGGGTGAATCAGAGATCCTGTCACTGCCAAGGGAAACGACATCCATACAAGATCGTGCTGCCAGAGGGCCAGGGTCGCCAAAAAAAAAGGCCAGGCCGGAAAATCGTACCGGCCGGTCAAAATAGCGTTGTTCTTAAAATAGGGGCTCAAAAAAATGTAGGGGATTAACAAAAGGACCAGATAATGACCGGAAAGGCTTGCTGCAAGGAAAAAAGCAGCACCGTAAAGCACCATTGAGATGATGAAAAAGCCGCGGATACCGCCCAGCAAAAAGAGGTACTTGCCCAGCGGTGGGTGATGCGCCAGCCCCATGCTGGCGCCGCGTTGGTCCCAGTTTTTGCCCAGGGCACCAAAACGTTTAACCCAACCGGCCTGAACCGGTATGCCGGCGTGATCGTTTATAGTGTTTGTGTCGGGGCTCAGACTGACCAGCAGGCCCGGCGCTAAACGGTTGAATAGCCCGGAGCAAATAAGCCGCCGCAATAGAAAATAAGGCGCTGCCAGAATTTGAATCCCTTCGATTGCCATACGATAGACTTTGATCAGGCTGGGCTTGAGGCCGGCATTTTGCATTGCGTCCCATGTTCGGGTATTTATCGTTGTCTTAAACACTTATTTCCGCGAAGGCTAAAAAAGTTTTGATATCGGTGTTTAACAAAAAAGGAATCGCCTTTTCGATTCTGGTTTCATCCCAGTCCCACCAGGCCGTGGCCAGAAGTTTTTTGATGGTTAAGTCATCGAATCTTTTTTTGATGATTTGCGCCGGGTTGCCGCCCACGATGGCATAAGGTGGTACATCCTTGGAAACCAGGGCCTGGCAGCCGATGACAGCCCCGTCTGCCACCGTAACCCCGGATAAGATGGTGGCACCGCGGCCGATCCAGACATCGTTGCCGATAGTTACATCGCCCTTGGTGTGAGGACTGCCCGTAATCTGTTTGGCCTGTTCCCAAAAATTATTAAACGGGTATGTGGTCACCCAGTCATGGCGGTGCTCGCCACCCAGAAAAATGGTCACTTCGTCCGAGATGGAGCAATAGGCCCCGATTTCGAGGGTGGTCGTCGCTCCAAAGGGCAGGACTTTGGGATGTCCATAGGTCCCTTTTCCGATTTTATATTGGGGGTAATGCTGACGGGTATAAACCATCTCAATTTTTTTCACCGGCGGGCGTCGTGCCGCTATCTTTTGCTCTGCTTGAGATCGGTGGCCCAATTGGTCGGGCTTTTTATTGGGGTTCATTGCTTTTTTTCCAATCGCTTTTTAAGTAGCACTTCCGCCACCAGAAGGTCGTTTTCACTGTGCACATCGAGCCCCTCTTCTTCCGGAACCACATGGTAGAGACGCTTGGGAAAAGTTGCTTGGGCTTGGCGGATTTTGTGATTGATGTTGATGCCGATGCGCCGATAGAGTTTGGGGAATTTTTGTCGGTCTAATCCTGGATCTTCCCAGACCGGGAAAAGATAGCCGTTTTCCGGATTAACCATATAAAGATGTGGCTCCACTTCGACCACCGGAAATACCTCGCCGGCCAGTTCGTCTTCCATCAAGCGCACATACATCTGCCGCAGGGTTTCACCGCTAAGCAGACAGATATTGCAATTTAGGCTGACCACAATATCGCCGGTGCCACCGACCGCCTCAATCATCTTTTCCTCGAAAAAAGGACCCCACTGCGCCGGCGGGGTAAAGCCGCCATTGTAAAAAAGCATTTCCTTGGGCCGTTCGATCACGTGGCATCCAAGATCGGTGGCGTTTCGGGAAATTTCATCATCTTCGGTAAAAACGAATAGTTCATCGATAAAGCCGGCGTCCAAAGCGTTTTTAAGAGCCCAGTGGACGAGTGGCTTGCCATTTATTTTGCGGGCGTTTTTACGGTTTAGGGTGCTGCCTTCACCGCGCGCCCACATAGTGGCGACGATCAACATGGCATAACTCCTTGTGTCCGTTCACAAGCGGTATCTTTCGGCCCAGGGCGGCGTTTTCGCCTTTTTTGAATCCTCAACGTAGTAAAACTACGCCTCGGATTCCAAAAAGGCTCAAGCCTTGCCCTGAACCAAAAGCTACTACTTGTGAACGGACACGTTTTTTGTCTAATAGCCTACAGCCGAAAAGCTACAGCCTGAAAACCGGTGCTTTTATTTGGCCGCCGGTTTTCGGACCACCTGCCGGCAGTTGATCTTTTCAAGCTGCCTGCGGGGAATTTGTTTGAACGATTCGTACATGGTTTCGTACTCGGCAGCCGGTATCTGATAGTTGTCTAAAACGGTATGCTCGAGCATTTCAAAACCTTGTGTTTTAAATTTGTCTTCCCATTGGAAAGGCAGTACCCGATTTTGGTAAAATTTGTCAGCGTTGATTTCTTCCCATTGCTGATGACTGTACTGGGCATAGCTAAGCGGTGTATAACCATCGACGATGCTGAATGAGCGATGATCCCAGGTGATGATGTGATGGCAGCAGATCCCGCCCGGAGAGAGCACGCGCTTTATTTCTTGGATCACCTTATCGGGTTTGTGCACATGCTCCAGCACCGCGAATGAAACCAGCAAATCGATCGATTGGTCTTCGACCGGCAGGTCGCTGAAACGAAACGGATAGCGGTAATCGATCCGGTCGGCATCCAGATGGTAGTCGTCTCCGTTTTTGATCACCAGCGCATCCCATGCCGCGTGCAGCTCTTTGTTATCGCGTCCCAAACTACCCGCAGTTTTTAGAAATACCGCACGTGCTTGGTTATATTGATGGTGGACATCGGCAATATTTGGGTAGTGCATGGAAAATCCAAAAGCGTCTATTGATGTCACCCTGCAACCCAAGGCACTCAGGCCACACTCCAGCCCCAAAAATCCGCCCGGCCCCACATGCAAAACCCGGAGTTCTTCAGTGATAAATTGGTGTCGCCCATTTAAATCCAAAAGGGCCTCGAAATTGGACATGAGCGATGGGTAACAGCCAATCTGGAAATAATGTTGATCCTCATCAAATCCCATCGCTGTCAGTTGCTTGCCCACGGATTCCTGTCCGGAAATCGTTGTGACCATGACCCGGCAGTTTAGATGCTTTTGCATCAATGTTGTTATGTCGGCCGGGCTGATGATATCGATGCCCTCAAAGTCGCGACCCCACATGGATGAATCGTTATCGGCCACGGCAATTGTTTGGGGGCGGGTGTCGCTTTTCTTGAAATAATTGAGCACCTGTCGCGAGCCCTCACCGGCGCCGAAAAGTATCAGCTGATGGTCGCTGCTAAGTGTAGGAATGCGGTCTATTTCGATCCAGTCATATTCCATAAAATGATTAAGTGCCTAAAAAGGTCTCAAAAATAAGTTTCCCTGGCTGGGGTTGGTGAAAGTTATCGGGGCTCATGGTTTTTTAGCCTCAGGCGGGGCTAATGCGCCATAAGGCCTGACTGTTTTGGCTGTCCAGGTTGAAAAACGTTTCAGGCCGATACCTTTTAAAAAATAGAAACTGTAGCTGAAGTGGGTGACAATGGTGCCAATGGCCGTCAATAGAGTTTCTTTGAATCCGGAAAGCGTTAGTGAAAATAGAAATACCGACACCAGATAGGCCCCCCACAAGGTAGAGCCCAGCCAGCTTAAGTTTTCGGTAAATAAAAGCGAAAAGGCGACAGCCAAGGGCAGACTGAAAAATAGTGGCAGAAGTGTTGTGGCCGTTAAAAATCGTGCCGGCCAGTGTCTTGCCAGATAGCCGTTGCCCGTGGCCTCGAGGCGGAGGGTCTTTAAGTGGGCTTTAAATATCGGCAAGCGGCGCTGTTCGACGATCAGATGGGGATCGTAAACAACGTGCCTGGTACCAGTTGCTCTGACGGCTTCACACAGTATTTTCATCTCGCCGGGTCTATACTTCCGGGAAAAACCACCTGTAGTTTCAAAAAGCTTGGTCTGAATAAAAAAGTTATTGGGTAAAGCATCGTCGATCTGTCGATATTTATGGATCAGAAAACGATGGCGATTTCTGCCTGATACCAGGAGGGATGCCGCAATATGTCCACCGATTCGTTCGTGCAGGCAGCTTTCGCCCGGGGTAAGCGATGGGCCCGTAACCGCACCGACATCCTTTTGCCCAAGGGTACTTACGGCGGTTCGCATCCAATCATAGCGGGGGAATGCATTGTCATCTATAAAAGCAAGCAGCTGGCCATCGGCTAACTCAGCGCCTAAATTGCGTTTGGCCAGACGATCGACGGCGCCTGTGGCGATCAGTTTTATTTTTGGGTGACCGACAAATTGGTTTAAGATTGAAGCTTCATCGCTGTCGGGCAGAGCCAGGATTTCAAAGTTGGTGTAATTCTGCATCAGACATGCCGCCAAACAGTTTTTAAGATCCTGTCCCGGATTGGATGCGCTGATGATAACCGAGACTTTAGGGGTGGCGGTATAAGGGGCAATCTGTTGGCTGTAGAAATCGAGAATGCGGTGCCGGTAAAATATGGCCAGAGTGTCGACACCCGTACGCCAGCAGTCAACCGAGGATATGCGCCCGTATTTGCGTGAGAAGGTGACTGTAATTGGAAATTCGCGGATACCGAAACCAAGCCTGTGCGCTGCCGCCAGCATCTCCAGGTCAAAGGCGAATTTTTTGACAACCAGCCGCGGCAAAATAGCTTTAAGCACCGCCTTTTTATAGATTTTTAATCCCGCCTGGGTGTCACGGACATTTAGGCCGAAAAAAAGCGATGTGATCCAGAAATAGATGTTGCTGATGATGCGTCTTGAGAGCGGATAATCGATAACGCTTTCAGGATGGCGTTTGGAACCGATGGCCACATCGCAGCCTTTGCGTTTTAAAAGTTCCAGGATGCGGTCCATCTGGCGCGGATGGATATCGAGATCAGCATCCATGAAAACCACATAATCGCCGCCGGCCTGAGCCGCACCTTCACGGATAGCGTACCCCTTGCCGTAATTTTTTTGCAGGGTGACCGTCTGCACGTTTACGAATTCAGCACTGAGTGCGGCAATTGCCCCGGCGGTATCATCGGTGCTGCCGTCGTTGACGATGATGATTTCAAAGGGATGCCCCAGTTTCGAAAAAACTTTATAAATTTCCGAAACCGATTCCCGGATGCCGTCTTGCTCATTATAAGCCGGAACGATTATTGAAAAGCTTGAACTGTTTGTCATAACGTTAAGACAGCTCCGCCGCCTGGTTTACACACACTAATTGTATGTAACTTATTGTTATATAGTAGATTTTAATAAATTTATGCCGCCAGCGGTCATTTTTCAATCAGGCCGAACAAATTATATCATAACCGTCCATTCATTGAATGGCCGGTTATGATTCATCGGCACCCACACGCAAAATCTTAAATGCCCGGGCAACTTTGCATCTTCACAGACCATATTTTTCAAGCCGGGCCAACGCCAGCCGGAATCCCTGGCCGTCATGCAAATGGCCGCGCCAGATTTCCGGCACCCAGGTCTCTTTATAATCTTTAAAAAGGGGCATAACCCGCTCGAAATCGATATCGCCTTCCCCGATTTGAACCCCTTCACCGTCCAAACCGTAAGCGTCGGCAAAATGTATATGGCGTGTAAAGGGAATGACTGTCGTGATAAAATCGCAAAGGTCTTCTTCCTTGGCATTACAGTAAAGCGCCGCATGGGAGATATCGAAACAGAGGTTAATGGTATTTTTTTCACAAAAATCCGCGATTTCATGATGATCCATAAAATAACAACCCTTCCACTGGCCGCCGAAATACCAGGGATAGGGCGGGAGATTTTCCAAAAGCAGCTCAACCCCATCGCTGTCTATTTCGCGTAGGGATCGAATCAGGTTTTTTTCTAGCAGCGATGAGGTCAATTTGGTGTTTAAACTCATGGCCCCGGGATGGATGATGACCTTGGGCGTATTTTTGAAAAAGGGGCTCAACTTGCGGGTCAAAGCGATGCTTTTTTGGACAAGCTCAACCGATTCGGCCCGAATCTCGTCGCTGCCGCTACATAAATCGAGCAGGCGATCGCCGATATATTCGGGCGCATGAACCACTAGTTCCTGAAAATGCTGCTTTTGGGGGGTATCTTTGGTGTCGAGATCTTTTTCAGCTAAATGAAATTCGATAATTTTGGGCTTATAGGCCAACATGGCGGCCGCATCGGCAAAGCGTGATATGAGTCCCCAACGGCCGCGAAAGGCGTCCACAAAACCGGTCTGCAGATCGCTGTTTAGATCATCTTCTAAAAAAAAGTCGTCCGGCTTCATCGCACGCGTAAGTGTGCGGCCAATCAGATCGTCGATGCGGCTTGGCGACAAGCCCTTGCCGGGGCCCTGGGTTTTGATCATGCTGCGGCGGATAACTTCCCCCTCATTTATGGGGATTGCCGCCATCAGACTTTTGCCGAACAATTCGCGGTTTAACACTTCGCCCCGCAGCAAAAAACGTTGGTGTTTGCCCATGGCCTGATCGGCCACGCGGATATCGCGTACCAGCCTTTTTAGCTCATAAGGCTCTAAGCTTATTTTGTGATCTGGCCCCCGCATTTTGCGATCCAGGGTGATATGTTTTTCGATGATGCAGGCCCCCATGGAAGCCGCCACTAAGGAAATGGTGATGCCGATGTCGTGTCCTGAATATCCCACCGGGCAACCGAACTTTTTTAGTTGGTTGATCATGCGTAGATTGACCTCCCGGGGCCAGACCGGATAGACGCTGCGGCAGTGCAACAACGCAAAAGAGGCCATTTTTTGCTGAAGCAGGGCAACCGTTTTTTGAATCTCTTCCCAATATGACATGCCGGTTGAAACCACCAAGGGCTGACCGGTATTCGCCACATGGGCGATAAGTTCCAGGTTGGTGAGATCGGCCGAAGCGATTTTAAAGGCGTTTACTCCCAGTCCGGCCAAAAAATCGACACTGGGGATGTCAAAAGGGGTACACAAAAACTCGAGCCCTTTTTCATGGCAGCGTTTTTTTAATGAAAAAAAAGCATCATCAACCAGTTCCACCTCTTTTAAGATGGGGATCATGTACTGAAAATTTTGTTCGTATTTGACGGTGTCATCAAGCACATCTGCGGCATAAAGGCTGGGCAGGTGGCGTCTTTGGAATTTGACCGCATCCACTTTGGCCTCTGCCGCCACATCGATCAGCTTTTGGGCAATTTCTATGTCACCGTTATGGTTGATGCCTATTTCGGCAATGATATAGGTGGGTTGATCATGCCCGATGAGGCGTTCGCCGATTTTCATATTTTTTTTGTCGGTCTGTTTCTGGTTCATACTTAAGATCCATAAAAAACGGTAATTTAGTTGGCCGTCACCTTTTGGGGCATACACTCTGGTCGACCGGTTTGGTAGCACCGGCGCAGGCGAATGCGCCAATAGTCGAGCAGGTCGGAAAGGGACTGTTCAAAGCTGATTTCCGGCTGCCAGCCGGTTTGTTGGCAAAAAAGTGTGTTGTCGCAGACCATTAGCGGCATATCCGACGGCCGCATCCGTTTGGGGTCTTTTTTGACTTCAATATTTAGGGC
>Ga0233431_1005284_pt1 | contig 12751 bp, 14 predicted proteins | sample SI_118_April2016_FD_179867 | JGI IMG/M metagenome (GOLD analysis project Ga0233431, IMG submission 179867) | Seawater microbial communities from Saanich Inlet, British Columbia, Canada - SI_118_April2016_200_MG | ecosystem: Environmental > Aquatic > Marine > Inlet | place: Canada: British...
TATTGAAGATCAGTCACTTATGAGGAAATTTAATTCGTTATTATTCTTCTGTATGGGACATAGATACCGTATCAAGCAAAAATGTCCCAAAAATGTCCCAGAACGAGGCAAAGGGCTATGGGCCGAAGCCCATAACCCTTTGTTTTTAATGGTGCGCCAAGAGGGGATCGAACCCCCGACCCGCTGATTAAGAGTCATTTTCAAGGGAATTTCACAAGTCCTTTATTCATCCAAATTTATGCCCGTAAGGCTCTGGATTAAATCAACTTGCCTCGACTTTCCTCTTCCCCTTCTCTTCCATTTACTTCCCGTCTTTCCCATTCTTTTCCTAGCAAAAATGCCACCGCTATGCCACCACTTATAGGGCGGCTGATCTACCTTGGTCGGGTTCCCTACTCCAACCTAACTCACCCTTCCTCAAAGTCGATCAAGTCAGCTTGCTCCCGGAAGTGGATCGCGATGCTATGGTCGTAATTCTCGGCAGTAACTAGAGGAGATGAATGCCCCAGGAGTTTGCAGATGATATCCAGAGGCACTCCTTTCCGCCTCAATTGGGTCGTAAAGGTATGACGTAAAGAATGCAGGGTATAATGATTGGGCAACCCCAGCACCTTGACGTACTCCTTGAAATGGTGCGTGGCGTAGTCTTTACTCCACGGCTGTTTCTTGTTCCGCGCTCCCCGGCTCGTACTATCCGTCTGGAAGACAAAACCCCGTTTTTTGATCTCCATACCTTGGATCACCCGCATCAATGCCTTGCTGATGGGGATCTCCAGCCGTTGACGCGTCTTCTCTGCGTAGATTTTTATAGTTTGTTGCTCCAGGTCTATATCTTCCCACTTGAGCGGGATGATTTCATTGCGTCGGCATCCTGTATACAGCAAAAAGAGGACATACTTTCGAAACTGGTGATCTCCCGCCTCCTCCATCGCCTTTAGCATGCGCTGGACATCTTCGCAGGACATATCCTTGTCCTTCAGCGGTACATCCTGTTTGGGCTCCTGGACTAGGAGGATCGGGTTGGACGAGATGTAACTCCACTTCACGGCTCGGTTAAACGCCGCTCTGAGATGCCTGAAGTATATGGCCGCTGTCGCCTTCGTCTTTCCCTGCTTTACCATTGTTTGTTTCCAGGTCACAACATCTTCATCCGTCAACTCGGATATGGCCTTGTTTCCAACTGCGTCGGCAAGCGACTGTAGGGACAGCCGGTTGAGCGCCAGGCTTTTGGGGGAAAGTTCCAAATCGTTGCGACACCGCTCCAGATACTTATCCTTGAACGCCGTCAGCGTCAGCGTAGGCTCTTTTCGTTCCCTCCCGGCTACAGCATTGATGTCGACCCTGCCCACCTTCTCGATAATGCCTAGCTTGGCCTGGGAAAGCAGTTCTTCGGCCTTCTGCTTCCAGAGATTGGCGATCTTCTTGTCGGGGGTGCCAGTATCAATGCGATACCGCCTGCCATCGACATCGACATAGTGGAGTTCAAAACGGTTACCTCGTTCCTTCCTGCGTCGGATACTTGCCATCGATCAATCCTGTTCCTGAAGCTGGGCTATAAGAGCATCCTCCAGTGTGGGCACTCTCCCTTTCTCCAGCCATATATCGATCTCGGCTTTGCGAAATCGAGTTTGGTTGCTATGCGGGATTTTGAAATAGGGAATTCTCCGGTCGGAGACGTAAGTGTATACCGTCTTCTTCTTGAGCCCCAGATATTCGGCCACCTCTTCGACCGTCATCAGTTCTTTTTCCATTGTGCCTCTACCTACCTGGAAGTTGTAAACAACCTTCTCCACGTCAAAGTTTCACAGATGTCATAGTAAAATTGGATCTTTGGGAAAACAGTAGCCAGTAACAATCCAGTAATTAAAATCTCCTTCAAGCCGCCGACCGTCTTTCCCGTTCCTGCAATTCCTTGTAGCCCTGCCTCAGATCCGTGATAACGACCGCTATCTGTTCATCTGCCAGTCCCGATACCTCTTCAACTCCGTAAGCCTCCAGGACGCTCTGGAAGGCTGTCTCGCCCTCTTCTCCAAAGTCCCGGCTCAATGCTTCCTGGGCCTGGAGGATCGTCCGCTTCATCTCTTCCATCCTGGGATTCTTGAACAGGCTGGCGTCTTTTCGGGTCACTTCGTCATCATCCTCGTAGACGACCGGCTCAGTGCCGTTCATGCGGTCCAGAATCGGCTTGAATGTTGCGAAACTCGGAGCCTCGATCGTCTGGCCATCAAACATTCCGGAACGATCCTTTTCCACGACGCCGACGCGTTTTCCGTTCTGGATCTCCAAGCGGATCAATAGATCGAGGACGTAGGGCACTGTCTTCTCGGCTTCCATCTTCACTCCGACCTTCAGAAGTTCGCCGTTCTTCATCTCGTACTCGCTGGCCAACCGACCACACAGGACGACGTTCATGGGCAAGTTGAGTAGGAGGGTCGTCAGGCGTCTGTGAGGGCGCTTGACCCGTTTCCAATCTGCGAACTGCAGCTCAGAGTCGGTCCGACGACTTCTACCCGCCTGGATCTTCTGTTCCAAGTCCTCGACATAGGCATCCTGCAAACCCTCCCAGATCACTGAAATCGGGTCTATGATCAACGTCTCAAAAGACTCCGGATTCTGACTGATCGCTTCGACCGCCCCCATGACTTCGGAACAGGACTTCGTGTGAAGCACCTCGAAGTCAAACCTGTCGGTAAGGAGATCAGAACCGTGCTCTAGGTCGATCACCGCCGGTTTGGGAAACGTCAAGGCGAAGTGGGTTTTACCCGCCCCTGGCGACCCGTAGACGCAGACCTTCAGGCACTTCTTGACTTCTCCAGCCTTCGTGAAATATCCCATGCGATGTCCTCTTCGATTAAAGGTTTGCAGCCGCTTCAAATCGCTCTTTCAGTTCCCCCATGATCCGTTCCATCCGGTCGATCACCGGAGTCTCATCCGCCCCGTTGAAATAGATTTTCGTGGTGAACTTGAACGACCCTTTCGCATCCCGCACCACTTCGATGGAATTCTGTTCCTCGATGGTCTCGGTCACGCTCTTCATTATCATTTTTTTTGATAAGTAATTGTTTTTATATATACTTAAAACTAATTATAACACTGTAAGAGATCAAGAAATATCCTGGATGAAACGAGGTTAGAAGGGAGTAGGCGACACCCACCATCGATGCCACCTACCCCGCTCAGTATCTACACCGCTGCATCCTGCCTAAGTGACCTATCACTGCTCCGGATTCGGTTCATCGGAATCGGATATAGCATCGCTCTCAAAGAAAGGATCTTCGGCACTATCATTCGGAAGAGTATCTTGCGTCTGATCCTCAAGAGAATCGAATTTTTCAGAACTCGCATCATCAAGCGGGTCAGGCCTCCTGGGCGAAGGGTTTTCCCGCCGCAGGGAGTTTAAGTGGTGCTGGAAGCGGACTAGCGACATGGCATTAAATCGCTTCCGTGGATCGACCTTCTCCGACTCGCTGCCGAGTATGTTCTCCCACCTCAGGCCATACTCGTGAAGCAGACGTCCGATGGTGACCTGTTCCAGCGCTGAAAGGCATGAGTAGTGGTCGTGAGGGGTGCACTGCTCTGAAAGGCTGATCCGCTCGCCTGTTGGCAGAATCACCACGCCCACCTCCGCATGTTTTGCCCAACTTCTGGAGTCGGCTGTAATCAAACAGCTAGTGTCCGTTGCCTGAACGAATTCCCTCACAATCTTGGTACTCCCGACTCCGAACAAATGGTAATGCCGATGGGGCTGGAGGAAGGGAATAACCTCATACATTAACCAGCTCCTTTGGGCTTGGGCACCGCCGTATTCCTCGGGAGAGATGCCGATATAGCGACGGCCTTCATCTAGCAGTTCGGTAAGCACCCCAAGCTCTTCGGACTGATGAAAGACGGTCATGAGTTTGACCTTTTGATCCACGCCCATATCCTCAAGAATTTCCATGTTCCTTCGCGTCTTTTCAGGCTCGCGGATGGCATCCAGATTGCAGGCCACGGAGATATATTCAGACCATTTCAGCAAAAACTGCCCGTACGTCTCTACGGAGAGCTGAATGCCGCGTGAATACGCAGACCAGGCTCCGCTGTCCATGAAAAGCATGATACCGGCATCCCGATAAGACTTGAAAAGAGCCTCTATCGCCTCTTCCTTCTTCCAAGCTCTCAGCATCCCGTAAGAAACTAAGACCATCTTGACGCCGCTTCCGATAAGGATGTCGGCCATATTTTCGGCCCCGGCAGGAACCCAGAGATAGGGTCTGAACCGGATTAGAACATTCGTAACTGCACTCATTGTACTAACCTCCTGTTTGGGTGAATTATGCAGCTTCCGTTTCCCTGCCTTCCTCGTTGGGAGGCAGGAACTCCTGCTGCTGGTCAATGAACCGTTGATAGCGGTCCTGCACCTTCAAGATGAGCCCGGCCATCAAGATCCACCCCTCTCCCGGCTTTTTGCCGAACCCCCGGATAAATGACGTGGCCCCTTGGCGGAACAGTTCTGGATGCTCATCTACCCAAGCAACCAGTTCGGCAAACAAACGGAAAAAAACTATGCCGACCTGGTCGTCGTTGGCTCGCATGCAACGACGCTGGCAGTGAAGCGTCTTGATCAATGCTTCCGCCTGTTCAGTGGCATCGGCCTTGATTTTCCAGGGATTGTCCTCGGGAATGGAGACGGGGTGGATCTTCGCTATTTCGTGCGGATAAGCCGTTTCGATCAGAAGGCGATTCAACTCCTGAACATCACTGGCCGGGAGCTTATCCCGGTTACGGCGCAATAACTTTCGGGCTCTCTGAGGAAGATCCGTGCCCAAGTAGTCCTGCGCCTGGTAGAGGTCTCTCCGTTCCAGTAGGTCATTCAATGCCTCGATGGTATTGGACCTATCTTCTTCGGAAAGACCGACGCCCGTAGCCGCACACTCGATCGGAGCTTGAACCTCTGGAGACAATCGCTCCCAGATCCCCTTACCCGGATTTGGTGCATCTTGATCTTTGTCGTGGCTCAGTTTTGTGCAGAGACCAGGCCAATCTCTTATGTCCCTCACACTAAGAAGCCAGGATGGATTTTCCGGATTCTTCGCCCGGCTTATTCTCCGGGCGATCACATTCAGCTTTTCTCTGGATCTGAGGAGTTTCCGCAGATGAGATGGTTCGATCTCTGTTTTCCGTATCGCTCTGGATAGCTGGGAAATGGCATCGGGTTCCTCCCCATCTCGAAACGAATCCTCGGCTTTGACCTGCCAGATCCTTCCCAACTCGATCCATCCGAAGTGTTTCTTCAGACTCCTCTTCAGCTCCAGTAATGGTTCAGCCGCGAGAATGCCTTGAGCCACGGCCCATTCGATCTCTTTTGTCGCCCACCAGGCCAGAAAAGCCAGCTCATACTGGCGGGCAATACTGATACCCAATTCAGACTCGATGAATTTGTTGAGCCATCGTTTCGACTTTGGGAAAAAGGACTCGGTACTATCCTTGTTGTCCATCATCGTTTTCTCCTTCTTTTTCTGTGTTTCCTCTATTCGCTTCTTCACCATCTTCTTCATTCGCTGCTCTTCTCAAGTCGATAATCAGCCGTCCTTTCTCAATGGGGGTTAGCTCTTTTCGCGATAAGTTCTCCAGGGCGTAAAGCCACTTTGCTCCTAAAGGCGCTATTCCAGAAAAATCCAAAGCTGGAATAACTTTTTCTCGGGCTTTTATGGCTGCCATCAACCTTCGAAAGCCGTAGATGAGATGCCATCTATCACCTCTTTTCTCTACGGCAATGGCCACCTGAACACCTTGTCTTTTGATGCTTTCGATCAACTTCTCCCAGGCCGCATATTTGGGATTCCGAGGCATGTCTTCATCGTAGTCGATCTTATCTACTTCTACCTCGATACGCTGGGGTTTCTTGATGTCTATCTTCTTGTTTTTCATATATTTGCTCCTTTCTGGGTGAGAGTTTGGGGGTTAGTTGATTTGACAATGTGTACTTACGATTATTTATTAATCAATTCCTATGTTTCTCCAAGTGTATTAAAAACAAATAGTTATTAGCTATTTTAAATTGACAAAACAAAAAAATACTCGCCCCTCAAATGGAGGATCGAGTATTTTCTATACCTTATTATAAATTTTACAGATAGTTACGACATTCTAAACCTCAATGATCAGCTTGATTTCCTCGGATCTATCTAACCCCACGAGTCAATGGCCTGCAAATGTATCGCACTTCAGATAATATAAAAACAACAGGTTATGAGTTTTTCTACTCCACTAAATAAAGTTTCCACGCCAACTAAGCGGCAAAGAGCGCCTACAAGAAGGCATCTGGCCACAACATCCCTGTAGAAAGCTTTCGGGTTGGCCAGAAGGCCTTCTGCAAATTATTGTTTTGTAAGCACTTTCACAGCAAATTTCCCAATACTCCTTACCAGATAAGGAATCAAAAACTCCCAGGAAAACAAGATCGGGAATGGGGTATCAGGCACCGTAGTTCCAGGGAAAAATCTTCGAGGGTACGTATAGAATTCAGTCTGTTATTTTATTTGGTAGGGGAATTAAGCGTCGCTTTATCTATTCAAGCACTTTCTTGTCCTTTCGTTCCTTATATAAACGAGCATACATTTCAACGGCTTCTCGGGTAAAAACCCATTCACCTGCCTCATCAGTGGGGAAGAGATTCCCATATTCCCCGCTTTCTACCCACCCAATCAAAACCTGATTCTGGACATAAATGCCATAACACCGCTCCAACCACTTTCGGAATGCTGCAACCCCTTCAACGATCTCAGGCAATTTCCTTTGGAAATTTTCCTACCGCCTTTTATGGCTATGATACAGCTCTATACATCTATCAAATGCTGCCTTGGTGAAGACCCACCTATCGCTCTTAACGGAATTGCTATTCCAATCTATCCCTGTATTTTCCTGGGTAGAGATCCATTTGTAATTCTCATCGGGAGTTTTTCTGGTTTCATTTTTATAGGTGTCTCCTAAATATCCTTCACTAATCCATTTGTGTAGAAAGTGTTTCGAGATATCGATACCATGATACTTCTTTAGGACTCTCTGAAGCGCGGGGATCCCACGTACCGTATTGGGTGTTTCACCTCGAAATTCTCTGCTATAGTGTTCCCAAAATTGATCCCGTTTTTTCTCGAAATCTTTCCTGTTTTCCTTCTTCTTCTTTAGCAAGGCTATTTTCACAAAGATATCGTGGGAGATCGTAAAAACCCACTTCTCTTCTTCATCCGTCCAGCACGTATACCCAAGTTCTCCTTTTTCTGCCCACGTCTCTAGGAGATACTTTGAAACTTCAACACCAAGCTTACTCAATATGCCTTGAAGTTGTCCGGTGTTGAGAAACTCTGCCTCTTCCAGTCTCGGAACATCATTTTTTATATTTCTCTTTGTTTTCCATTTTTCCGCTTTTTTCTTGAGTGTTAGTACTTCTTCTCGTGTAAACACGGTTTGTGGTCCCCGATAACCTGGTCTCTTAAGGGTGAGCCAAAAGGGAACATATTGACATGCCGATTCCCAAGAAGCTTTTCGCCCAAGCGACTTTTCCTTTGCATATCTATAGATCGACCGTTTGTGGCCTCCTACATAATTGGCAACTTGATCCACCAAATAGAATTCGTCTTCGGAATAGTATTGAGAGAGTGCTTGAGGGACTTCTTCGGGCGGTATAGGTTGGAGGTCTAATTCCTTCGTGAGAAACAATTGCCGGCCTTTCTTCCTAACCAATTCATAGAAGTGAGTTAGAGTTCTGGTTATTACTATCTGTGTCCCATCGAGGTGTTCATGGATCTTCTTGTAATAAAGAATGTCAACTATACTGCTAGTACTCGTTTTTTGAGAAGACACCGTTTTTCCGTTCTCTGCATCCCAGATTTCTAAAACGTACTTATCAACATCTTCGAATTTTTCTTCTCTTTCTTTAATTTCTTCGACTGCATCCCAAAACTCACCCGAATCGTCAAAGCTGTTCCAGAATCTGTCAACTTCAGCTTCTGATCGCCTGCGTATCCGAGCTTTAATCCGATTGAAAGGATCTCCAAGAACTTTAAAAGGAAGAACCATCTGAGGAATTTTGAAGACCATTGCACGCTCTCCTTCGACTTGGCTTGACCCTACATATCCTTCTCACATCATAGACTTAATTCTTGAATTCGGTTTTACGATAGCCATCAATATACATATAGAGAAATAAGGAACCCAAAGATTTATGAAGTCGAATCTTTTCTTTCAAAAGTTTCAACTTATTCTGCTCACCATTTTCTCCTCGGTCTCCTCAAGGATTTGGGGATTTCGGACGACTTCGACCCGCAAAAGCGTATCCCCTTCTTCGTCTTTCCATACGTGGCTCTTAAGCCGACCGGTAACAAAAACGTAAATCCTTTTGTGTAGCCGTTCCGCAAAGTATTCAGCCGATTTCTTAACGAGGATGAAATCGAAGAATGATATTTCCTCCTGCCAGCACCCATCATCGTCCCGGTAAGGACGACTAAATAAAAGTCGAGCCTGGAGACGAGCCCCTCCATGTCCTGTGTATCGGAATTTCCGCTCTTCGGTGAGGTAACCGGAGAGCGCCACCTGGTTGATCGCTGGCATCTTCTGTTCAGACATGACAGACCTTTCGTTTATCTATCTGTGCGCCTATTTGGGCAAAGACACTCGCTTCCAAAGCCTCTTCCGGCGACATCCCGGGATGGTCCAACACCATCTCGACCAGGTGGTCCAGGGAATCCAACCAGTCCCGGTTTACCTCAATGGTAAACCGAGCACTCCTGTAACCGAATTGTTCATCTGAAGCATCCAGTTGTTCTTGGATCTCCTTCCAGATCCCATCGTCAGAAGGCACCGTTTTCCCATTCATCTCGACGTTGACCAGTTCCTGTTCTTCGAACCCAATATTCTCGTCACGAGATTTTGTAAACACTATCTCGCATTCCGGCCCATCCTTATCCACATACAAAGCCGTAAACCACTCCGTACGGTTCTGCACTTCCACATCCCTAATCTTTCCCATGTTGAAATCCCCTCCTGAATGTTAGTTACATCAGTCCTTTTTCTTTCAGGCTCAGAAAATCCGTCCTACTGACGATGATGTGATCCAGGACCTCGATTCCAATGATCTCACCGGCCTTTACCAGCCGTCGAGTCAGTTCGAGATCATCCTTTGAAGGAGAGACATCCGTTGATGGATGATTGTGCGCCAGGATCACGCTGGCAGCCAAATGCTCAATGGCCGGTAGGAAACATTCCCGAGGATGGACGATAGATGCTGACAAACTCCCAATCGAAATTACTTCCTTGTGGATCATCTGATTTCGGGCGTTCAGGTAGAGGCACAGGAAGTATTCTTTGGGCTTGTCCCGAATGTCCATCAGGAAAGGTAGTGCACCAGCCGGACAGGATATGTCCGGTCGGGCACCGAGTCCTTGAGAAAGGGCTCTTTGGGCCAGTTCAAAACTGCAGAGAAACTTTCTCATCCGATCCTTGCCCAGCAGTCTTTTCATTCCGGCCGGTGGAATGTCGAGAAATCCGGCCAGAGATGTGCTTTCCAATATCTTTCGAGCCTTTTCCTCCGATAGATCCAAGCTGAGCGCCAGCAATTCTCCGTCTCGCAGATTCTCCGCTCTGCACTGGTCAAACCGTTGCTTGAGGCTTATTCCGAAGTCCAGCTTGGGCATGGCCTCTCGTACATACGTGTTCGATTTCACGGGTCTCTCCTATGATGCTCAAGCGGTGACTACTTTAATGTTTATTGCTTCCTTCTCCTGCCATTTTCTCTGCCGCCACTTTTCCCAGCGAATCAAGGCGTATTTCCGCTGAAGTTGGGAATAACCTTCACTGCCCAACTGGACGCGAAGTCGGTGCTGGCGGATCAGTCCCCCTCTTCGTCCGAACTCCGACCAGTCGCCGGCTTTTCGGTGGACTTCTCGGTGACATCTCTTGCACAGGATTTGGAGGTTTGAGCGGTCATCTGACCCTCCGTTCGACCGGTAGATTTTGTGATGATACTCCAGACGATTTTTCTTACTCTCCTTACTACCGCACTCTTCACACTTGACTTCTTCTCCGTCCTCGGGACACCACTTTTTCTTTGACATACGTCATGCTCCAAAAAAATGAGGGACACAGCCTTTAGGCCATGCCCCTCGTTGTCTTACCGTCCGTTTTATGAGTCGGACGACTAGGTGTTCGCATTCTTGGGACAAGAATTAACTATCACCTCCTTCAGTTCTCCTAGGTTCGGACCGACCTCGACATCCACCTCTGTAGGGACATCGAACTCCGGCATGGGATCGGTCATGGCTTGGTGGATAATGGGAAGCACTTCCTCTACCCGACCTTCCCGGATCTCGAAGACCAATTCATCATGGATGGTTAGGAGGAGTCTGACGTCTGCTCCGAACCGTCTTATTCTGGAGTAGGCCCGGACGATGGCGTATTTCATCAGATCGGCCGCAGAACTCTGGATACGACTGTTGATGGCCGAATTCAATCGGTTCTTTGCTATCTTCCGTTTTCGTCCCCACAAGCTTCCCACATACCCTTGTTTCTCAGCCTGTTCTACAGACCCTCTTCTGAATTTCACCAGTGCTGGATAATTCAAGAAAAACTTATCGATGAAGCCCTTCGCCTCTTCCTTTTCTAGTCCCAGGATCTTGGACAGACGACGGGCACCCATGCCGTAACACAAGCCCAGCACGATGCTCTTGCACTGTTGCCGCTCAGCATCGGTCACCGCTTCAGATGGTTTACCAAACAACTGGCTAGCAGTGGCCCGGTAAATATCCTCTCCTCTACGGAACGCTTCTATCAATTTTTCATCCCGAGCAACTTGAGCTAACACCCGGATTTCTATTTGACTGAAATCGAAAGACGCAAAGTAAAATCCCGCTTCTGGTATGAAACCCTTTCTAATCAGATCTGACTTGTGTTTGGGCACTTGCTGTAGGTTGGGATGGGCCGACGAAAACCTGCCTGTTCTGGCCCCTATCTGTCGGAAGGAAGTATGGATTCGACCCGTCAGCGGATGGACAAACGTAGGTAAAGGCCCTACGAATTTGGATCGAATACTCTGGAGGTGTCGGTATTCCAGGATGGACTCGACTACGGGATGTTCTTCTCTCAATGCCCGTAAAGTGCCTTCATCGCTTTTCCCCAATCCCGTTTTTGTCTTCCCTACTAAGGGGAGTTCCAGTTGATCATAAAGGACATGGGCAAGCTGCTTTGCCGAATTGATATTGAAGGGATTTCCTACCGTCTCGAAAATCGATACTTTCAACGCCTCCATCTGTCCACACATCGTCTGTTCCAGTTCGGCAAAGTAGGGTGCGTCGATCCTGATCCCGGTGTCCTCCATACGGACGATGGCCGGCAATACACTCATCTCCAGGTCACAGATCTTCCTTGCCTTGGGAGCATTCCCCAACAGGACCCGAAATTTCCGATACAATCTCAGCGTCAGGAGCGCATCATACCCGGCGTACCGGGCCGCTGTTTCTATCGGAACGTCCTCGAAGGTCTCGGCATCACCAAGTGTCTCTGTAAACGAATCCTGTCTGACTCCCAGGAACCTCGGAGACAGTTCTTTCAATCCGGCCGGACTCCTCTGTCCTTCGTCCATAACCTGAAACGTCAGCATGGTATCGGAGACCGGCTTGACTTCCTCGATCCCGGCTCTTACCAAAAAACGGAGATCGAACTTCGCATTATGGGCGATCTTGGTAGACTGTCTGTCGGAAAATACAGGCTTTAGTTTTTCGAGGACTTGTTGCAGGGGAAGTTGTGTTCCAGTGTGGTGGAGGATGGGGATGTAAACGGCTTTCTCATACTCGTAGGCCAGAGCGATCCCGACGATCTTGTCAGCAATGGGATCAAGTCCGGTAGTCTCCAGGTCGAAAGCCCATTCTCGCTCTACGGCCAGTTCTCTCAGCACCTCTTCTAAACCCACCGTATCCTGAACTACCCTTACCGGAACTTCACCGTCCATCCGTTCTCCCGTGTCCTCTCATATGCATCCTAGTTTCCTTTATATTTTGGTATTAATAGAAGTAGATCTCATGGGAGACACTGTCCTCTTTAGCCGTTTCTCGCCTGTCCTATGATCCTTACATCCATATCCTAGATCCCACCCATTCTAACGATTTTCTCTATGTCACCGGCTTTCACTATCCTCCAGTACAAGTCTTTCTCGATACCGATGTGTCCCCACAGGAACGGGACTTTGATGGCCTTCATCTCGGACAATTGGAAGTACCCCCACTCGCAGATTCCCATCCCTCCGTTACAGACACAACCGAAGCATAGATCGCCGTCCGTCTCCACGACATACCAGTCCATGCTCGGGGAAAAGTAGTGCTCGTGGACCCACTTATCGGCCAGGGGAATGTGTTCCGTTTCATATAGGCCTGGTATAATGGCCTGGGTTAGTGGAGGGGCTTTCCCGTTGACTTTGTTCATATTCTCACCAAAGGACTTCAAGTCTCCCATGAGATCTAACTCGCCTATATATATTGGTATTTGGATGGATAGGAACTTGAAGAGACTTGAGCCTCTATAGTCTCCCTCAATCCTCACCAAGGTTTATACCATTGGTTCTTGTTCTATTAAATCCGCACCTGGACATACTTCTTCCGCCTTCCGATTTTCCTCATGCGGAGTTCCCCCGTCGTCCGCATTCCTACGCCTTTCAGGTAGAGTTCTGTGACCCAGCCTGGTAATCGTTGATCATTTACCCGATCCAGGTTCCTCAGTAGCTTCT
>Ga0233431_1005287_pt1 | contig 12745 bp, 12 predicted proteins | sample SI_118_April2016_FD_179867 | JGI IMG/M metagenome (GOLD analysis project Ga0233431, IMG submission 179867) | Seawater microbial communities from Saanich Inlet, British Columbia, Canada - SI_118_April2016_200_MG | ecosystem: Environmental > Aquatic > Marine > Inlet | place: Canada: British...
CTAGGGTGAGTCTATTATATGATTGCATTGTGGTAACCTCTTTATTTTTTACGAGTGATAGGTTACCACTTCTGCTTTCTTCCTTCTACTTTTTGCTTTTTGTTGCGCTAGATCTTGGAGTTAACCCAATATTAATTTTTAAGTATTATGCTTAAGATTAATATTTAAGAGATTATTTGTTATGACTAAAGAAAAAGAAGATACTCCAGATCCAAAAAAACCACCCTTAGTACCGAAAGAAGCTTTTGTGGAGGATGTTTTTGTTTCCCTCCCCCCAGAGGACAGTGTTAGCATGAGCGGAACAAGTCCATTAAGTGCAAGCGGTTATCTGGCTGATATGGAATCTCTTGGTGGTCTATAAAATTAATTCGTAATAACAGTTTTACCATCCATATATGAATGGAGTATTGTTGGAATGTTTATAGATCCATCTTCGTTTTGATAATTCTCCATTATCGCAACTATTGTACGTCCGAGAGCAAGACCTGACCCATTCATAGTATATACAAATTGTGTTTCTTTTTCCCCTTGCTGCCGATATCTAGCCTTCATACGCCTTGCTTGAAATTGATTGAAAACAGAACAGCTTGAGATTTCTCTATAGCAATTTTGCCCCGGCAGCCATACTTCCAAGTCACAGGTTTTTGTAGCTGAGAATGTAGTATCTCCAGTGCATAGTAGAACTTTTTGATAAGGCAATTCAAGTCTTTTCAGAATCTCTTCCGCCGCTTTTATTAAATGTTCATATTCTGATAAATGATGTTCTTCTGTTGTAATTGTTACTAATTCCACTTTACTAAACTGATGTAGTCTAATCATACCCCTTGTATCCTTGCAAGCGCTTCCAGCTTCTGATCTAAAACACGGAGTATATGCCGTATATCTAATTGGCAATTGATCTTGGTCAAGTATCCGGCCTGCAACTAGATTTGTTAAAAACACTTCCGATGTAGGAACTAGCCAAAACCCGTCTTTTGTTTCAAAGGCATCCTCTCCAAATTTAGGTAGGTTTCCTGTGCCATACATAGCATTTGATTTTACCATTACTGGAGGAGATACTTCCGTAAATCCAAATTCTTTTATATGCACATCAAGCATAAAGTGAGCCAACGCTCTTTCAAGCCTTGCTAAATCAGATTGAATTGTCACAAATCTGCTGCCAGAAATTTTTGCAGTTTGTGCGAAATCCATCATACCTAGTTTTTCACCCAGTTCAAAATGATGTCGAGGGGTAAAACTAAATTTTTGTGGTTCCCCCCATTTATCAATAACTACGTTATGTTTCTCATCTTTCCCGACCGGAACGTCTTCTGCAACCAGATTAGGAATCGCATTTAAAATCTCAGCTAATTTTGTTTCTAGTTGCTGCTCTTTCGTTTTTATAGTATGGATTTTGTCATTAATTTCTTGCACTGATTCCTTGGCTTTCTCAAACTCTGTGGATTTTTTATCCTTTATTAAGCCTATGGTTTTTGACTTTTCATTGCGTGTTTGTTGTAAACTTTGCAATTCGGCGATTAATTTTCTTCGTTTTTGATCTAAATCTAAAATTTGATCAATCTCTATTTTTTCTCCTCTTTTTGCAAGATTTGCAACAAAATCCTTAGGATTTGCTCTGATCCAGTTAATGTCATGCATTTTTAAATCTCTGTTTATTTGTTTTCTTAAAGGCTATCCGGAAGCACTTGTCTTTTGCTAAACAACTTCTAGAAAAAGCCCTGCAAAACTAGTATATTGAGAGCTCTTCAAACAATCAATATAATTCATGCAATTTGTAGTTTGACATACCCTAAAGTTATTTTAAGGAAGCTCTGAATTTTGAAAGGGTAGCCCTGTAATAAGAGGGTGCTCTGTTACTAGAAGTAGTTCAGGAGGTGTTGGCGGAAGGTGGTTTTCAAGATTCTCCAAAAGTACATCAATGCGCCATTCTAGTACCAAATCTGATTTTTCTACTAAGGGAACGCCTTGTAGATCCTCTTCTGTTAACATAATTAATCCTAATACTATTATAAAACGGTAACACATCTTTGATAAAAGTACACTTTTTTTAAAATATCCAATAATTTTTCCTATCCCAGCACAACCTGATGCTGCTATGCTTATTTAAAAATGCAACTGAGGTAAAATAAAATGAATAGATCAAGCAAAGCTGTTCCACAAAATATTTGCCGAGGAATAATTCTTGATAAAGAGCATGTATTACTTGTAGCGCCTTTGGATGGTCGGGATATACGTTTTTTACCTGGGGGAGGAATAGAAGATAATGAAGATTCAGAGCCAGCGATAAGGAGAGAGTTGCAAGAAGAACTGTTACTTGAGGGAGTAAAGGTAGAATTTTTTTGTGAGTTTAAGATTGAATTTAACCAATCATGGAAAGGCAAAGAGATGCTAATGGATGAAACGAATTATGTTTTTAAAATAGAAAATCATGGGTTGAATATAACAGAAACTCCCCCTAATTGTGTAGAGGATGGCATTAGATTCGAATGGCATAAACTAACAGAGCTACATAGAATTAATCTTCTGCCGGTAAAAATGATAGACATTCTCTCTAATATTGGTGGGCGATAGAAGAATCGAACTTCTGACCTCTACCATGTCACAGTAGCGCTCTAACCAACTGAGCTAACCGCCCTCTTTTTGCCTGTCGCTCAAAATAAATTCACAAAATACTTTGAGCAAACCATCGCAACTCTTTTAACTATATGTAAAATCAATTCGATTAAATATCAAGTAGAATTTTGTTGAATTTTAGTATATAACTTTGTGATTGGCTTTTAACATGAATGTAGAATCTTATGACAATAAGTAAGGGAACAGTCCTAAAAACTGCAAAGCTTGCCCGCCTTAAAATACCAGAAGATAAGATAGACTTATATACAAAAGAAATTTCTAATATTGTTGACCTTATTGATACTCTGAATGAAGTGGATACAAAGGGCGTAGAAACGCTTGTGAATGTAGATGAATTTTCAATCACAACACAAAAAGACGAAATTACAGCAGGAAATTGTGCAGATAAAATCTTAAAAAATGCTCCTAAAGAAAAACTGGGGTATTTTGTAGTTCCTAAGGTAATAGAATAATGAAAGCTTTAAATAAACTAACTATTAGAGAAACGCTGCAAGCTCTTAAAGACAAGAAGTTTTCTTCATGTGAATTGCTTGAATCTCATATTAAAGCCGTAGAAGCTAACAGAGACCTTAATGCTTTTATTACTGAAACCCTAGATTTGGCGAAGGAAAAGGCTAAAGAATCAGACCTCAAATATCTAAATGGGGAAGCAAGAGCCCTAGAAGGAATTCCTGTATCAGTAAAAGATGTTTTTTGTACAAAGGATGTTAGGACTACTGCTGCTTCTAAAATACTTAGTAATTTTACCCCACCTTATGAATCAACCATTACGACAAATCTCTTTGGTAAAGGAGTAGTAATGCTCGGAAAAACTAACTTAGATGAGTTTGCTATGGGGGTAACTAACCACTATAGCGCATTTGGCCCAGCAATTAATCCATGGAAAGAAACGGGTAGTAAAGAGAATTTAGTTCCTGGAGGTTCTTCAGGAGGTTCAGCGATAACTGTAGCAGCCCATATGAGTATGGGAGCACTTGGCACGGATACTGGTGGGTCTGTAAGACAACCGGCTTCTTTTTGCGGGATTGTAGGATTCAAACCATCGTATGGCAGATGTTCACGTTATGGCATAGTTGCCTTTGCTAGTTCACTTGATCAAGCGGGTGTATTTGCTAGATCAGTAGATGATGCAGCACTACTTTCAACCGCAATCATGGGGTATGACAACAAAGATGCAACGTGCTCTAAAGAGGAATTACCTAATTTAGAATCCGCAATGGATCAAGGGCTAAAGGGCATGAAAATAGGAATACCAAAAGAGTATCACGGCGCGGGTCTTGATCCTGAAATAGAAGCGCTCTGGGCAAATGCAAAAGAGATGCTTCGAAAAGAAGGGGCAGAAATAGTTGATGTTACATTGCCTCATACGAAGTATGGTGTTGCCGCTTATTATGTGATCGCGCCTGCAGAAGCTTCTTCTAATTTAGCTCGTTATGACGGGGTGAGATATGGGTTGCGAGAATATAAAGAGGGTATGAGTTTGGATGAAATGTATGAAGCGACTCGTACCGAAGGTTTTGGACACGAGGTAGAGCGCAGAATTATGATCGGAACCTACGTGCTTTCATCCGGGTTCTATGATGCATATTTCAGCCAAGCACAAAGAGTACGTAAATTAATGGTCACTGATTTTAAACTTGCTTTTGATAAAGTAGATGCCTTACTCACGCCAGTAACTATAAATACTGCATTTGCGCTAACTGATAAAAAGCAAATGGATCCTATCGCATTATATTTAAATGATGTATTTACAATCCCAGCGAGCATGGCTGGACTTCCGGCTATGTCTATTCCTGCTAAATTAAATGGCAAAGGGTTGCCAATAGGGTTACAGGTTATAGCCAATAGATTCAGAGAAGACAACGTGTTCAGGGTCGCAAAAAATTTAGAACGCTGTTTAAATTTTAAAGTATCTCCAAAGGGGTATTAATATGACTTTAGTAAAGGGAAAAACTGGAGATTGGGAAGTCGTAATAGGCCTTGAGATACATGCACAGGTATCATCAGAGAGCAAGCTCTTTTCAAGAGCGTCCACCGAATATGGAGGCGCACCTAATAGCCAAGTATCTTTTATTGATGCTGCTATGCCTGGGATGTTGCCAGTATTAAATGAATATTGTGTAGAACAAGCAGTGAGAACGGGGTTAGGGCTTCATGCGAAGATCAATAAGGTTTCGGTGTTTGATCGTAAAAATTATTTTTATGCTGATTTACCTCAAGGTTATCAAATATCTCAATTTTATAAAACAATTGTGGGCGAAGGTTATCTAGAGATTGATTTAGAGGATAATAGCAGTAGAAAAATAAGAATAAGAGGTATCCATTTAGAGCAGGATGCAGGAAAAAGTATGCATGATCAAAGCTCCACAGAAAGTTTTATTGATCTAAATAGATGTGGTATTGCATTAATGGAAATCGTAACTCAGCCCGATCTAAGATCTAGTTATGAAACTAGTGTGTTTATCAAAAAATTGCGTAATATTCTAAGATATTTAGGAACATGTGATGGAAATATGGAAAAAGGATCCCTCAGATGTGATGCAAATATATCTATAAGAAGACCAGGAGAGGACCTTGGAACCAGATGTGAGATTAAAAATCTGAATTCTATACGTAATGTTAATAGAGCTATAGATTATGAAGTGCAAAGGCAAATCGCACTTATTGAAAAAGGAGAAAAAATAGCTCAGGAAACCAGGTTATTTAATACCGTTATTGGCGAAACAAAATTGCTTCGCAGCAAGGAGAATTCAGAGGACTACAGATATTTTCCTGATCCTGACTTACTGCCTATTGAGCTTACAGATGAATATATTGATAAAATTAGAGCAAATTTACCCGAGTTGCCGGACAGCAAGAAAAATCGTTATATGAAAAATATGGAATTAACCTCTTATGAGGCATCAATTTTATCTGCTGATAAGGAGGTGGCAAGTTATTTTGAAAAAGTCGCAGCAGCAGTAAATCCTAAACTGGCTACAAATTGGATTACCGCGGAGTTATTTGGTCGATTAAACAAAGCATCTATTACCCTTGCAGAATGCAAAGTTACTGCAACCAAGTTGATTGGCTTAATTCATTTAATTGAAGACAACACTATATCAGGCAAAATAGCTAAAGAGTTGTTTGATATAATGTTTGAGACGGGCGAAGATGCAGCGAAATTGGTAGAAGAAAAAGGCTTAAAACAAATTATTGACACTGGTACTATAGAAGCGTTGGTAGAGGAGATATTGGCTAATAACCCCGACAAAGTAGAAGAATACAAGGGAGGAAAAGAAAAGCTCTTTGGTTTTTTCGTTGGACAGGTAATGAAGCATTCCGGTGGTAAAATGAATCCAAAAGCTATTAATGATATCCTTAAATCTAAACTCAGCAAGTAGCTTTGAGAGCCCAATATATTTGCCAAATACGCAACTATAAAATCGCATGATTAAACTAAGAATTATATTACACTCTCTAAAGTTTTTGATTGAAAAATTGGAATTGCTTGCAATGATTAGATAAAAGTTCTATTAAATTAAATACCCTAGTTATTAGTTGGTCTTTTGTAGATTTTTGTTCATAAAGTTAGGGAAATAAGTTATTGGGCTAATAAAAGTCAGATATTATGAAACATGCTATAAGTGTTAAAAATTTAAGCAAAATATATAACGGTAAAGAAAGCAAATGCGCAGTAAACAACATATGTTTTAACGTTAACCAAGGAGAATTAGTTGCGTTCCTAGGTCCAAATGGCGCAGGTAAAAGCACGACAATTAAAATTCTATGCGGCATACTCAGTGCGTCCTCAGGAGAAGCAAATATTTTAGGTTTTAAAGCTGGGTCTTTTGACGCAAAGAAAAATCTAGGTCTTATTTTTGGGACAAGAAGTCAGTTATTTTTACATATGACTGTTGAACAAAGTTTGAATATAATTGCAGAGATATATTTTGTTTCAGGGAAAGAAAAGCTTAAAAGAATTGATGAGCTGGGTTCTTTATTTCAAATAAAGCCATTTTTTAAACAAAGGGTGAGATCATTATCCTTGGGTGAAAGGATGCGTTGTGAAATCGCATCTGCATTAATTCATAAACCTAAGGTGCTGCTTGCTGATGAACCTACCATCGGTTTAGATATCGCATCTAAAATTAGACTACGCACCTTAATTAAAGAATGGCAACAGCACGAAAAGGCAACGCTAATATTAACTAGCCATGATTTATCAGATGTAGAAATTTTGTGTAACAGGTGCATCTTAATTAACAAGGGGAATATAGTTTATGATGGTTTGCTTGCTAAGCTTAAACAGAATTTTTCTAATATAAAAAGGATTTCAGTTACATTATCTCAAGAAGGTATATTACCATACAGCAACAGTCATCAAAAAATTATCCGCAAAGATACGAGCAAGTATTGTACACATATATATGAAATAGATAAAAACGATGTGCTGCTTGCTGATTTTATTAGCCACCTATTTTCTTATTATAAGGAATTACTACACGACATCAAAATAGAAGAAATAACATTAGATGAAGTATTATATGAGTTGTTTCAGACAAAACATTGTTAGTTTTTATAGAAATATAGCTTGGTTTGGCTTTTGCGAACAATTGGGTAGCATTGCTAGTGCTATGACTGGATTGATGATATTTCCGTTTTTTGTTTTTTTAATGGGGGCATTATGGAAGGGCTTTAACCAGACTATTAGTACCTTTAGCTTTAATGAGGTTATAGTATACATAACCATAAATGAAATGCTATTTATTACCTTTATTAGAAATAGCTTGATTGGCAAATCTACAGGTAATTTTACCCTTCTACTTGCTAGACCACGATCATGGATTGGAATAAATTTTGCTAATGTTTTTGGTAAAACTATTGGAAACCGCTTGATCTATATACCTATTATTATAGTGCTGTTTCTTCTGTATGGCATCAGCCTTGAGAAAAGTTTGTGTTACATTTTTAAAATCTTACTATTTCTGCCACTAGTGACTGTGATAAGTTCTCTCTATAATTTATTTTTAGCTGTTAGTCAACTTAGATGGCATCAAGTAGAGTACGTGGTTCTACCACTTAGCAAAATATTCCTTGTTTTCGGAGGAGTATTTGTTCCTCTTATTGATTATGCTGAGAATTACAGGAAAATTTTATTATATTTGCCACCGTCTGATTTATTTTTTCAACCGGCGCATTATATAATAAAGGGGAGTTTTTATGGTATGAGTACGCTGGAGTGGTGTATAAAGATAGCAATACAAATTTTAGTGCTTATTTTTTTTATTATCAAATTTTTCAATTCTTCCAAAAAACATTATCAATCTTACGGAGGATAATATGTTGAAACTTCTTGGAATAGCAATAAAAAGCCACTGGGATGCGCATAAATCCAATAAAGTAAATTTTGCCAGCGCAGTATTCAGTATGGTTATCAATAATACGTTATTTTTGTATGGATTATGGATTATGTTATTTGCTGGTAAAACATTTAACCAACATTTATTCCCATATGTTTTAGCTTTGCTTGGTCTAGTAAATACCACTTGGGGGATTATTAATTTTTGTGCTGGGGGACTAAGAAATCTAGCTACAAACATTGAAAATGGTTATTTTGAAACAGCACTTGGAATGCCAAGACACCCATTATTACTTACTGCTATATCGGCTTCTAATCCTATAGCGCTTGGTGATATTTTACAGGGTTTTATTAATATGATAATTGTTGTTTTTTTTACTAATTATATTTTTGTATTAAAGATGTTTATCAGTCTAATTGCTGTGTTGTTGGCATTTATTGCTGTTTTTATCATTGCAGGATCTATGGCATTTATATTAGAAAGGGGCAGTTACCTATCTCGTTTTATTATTGATGCAACTTTTTATCTTTCTGGCTATCCTACGGATAAGATAGTCACAGGAAAAGCAAGATGTTTATTATATTTAACTCCAGTATTGTTTGTCACTATATTGCCAATGAATGCTATAGAAAAATCATCTGTGTTAGGATTTATAATAACTTTTTTAGCCTCACTTTTCTTGTTTTTTGGCTCTATAATATTTTTTAATCAGCTATTGAAAAAATATAAATCTTCTAATATTGTGGGCATCATTAATGAATAAGGCCTACAAAGGGTGCGTAATTTAAATAGTGATAGTAACGCTGTGAAAGTACCCGGGTTAAATTATACCAAATATAAGGAGAGGTAAAAATGGAAGGAAGTAATTTTTTTGATAGATCAATCTATTTTAGAGAACTAATTCTTAAAAATAATCTACTTGATTTTGAAAAGCAAAAATTTGGTGGCAAATCACTGGTCTGTCTTTTCTTAACAAGATTTTGTGGTGTTGGTTGTCCATTTTGTTTTTTTAAATCGAGTCCTGTGTGGAGAAAGGAAAATATAGAAGATCAGTTCTCTGACGAAGGAATAGAAAAAGTAATAAAATTTGCTGAAAAAGCTAATTTAGGATATTTACTAGTTTCAGGCGGTGGAGAACCCCTTGATAAAAAAAGGCATATTCTAGAAATAGTAAAAAAAATAAAAACAGATCAAATTGTTCTAGTAACCAGTGGAAATTGGGCAAAAAACTATAGTTCTGCAGTCAATTATCTGGATGCTTTATTTCATGCTTTTAGAGAGCGCAAATCCCCAACAAAATTAGTAGTAAGACTTAGTGTTAGCAAAGGACACGCCATAAAATTAGGCACTACTCCACTCGTTAATCTTATTAACATTTTTGACAAGTTTTATAGTGATCAGGATAATTTTGTTTTTCAAATTAAAACTTTCGAAAATGATAAAACTTTAAGAACGGCAATTAAAGATATTCCTGAAGCAGAGCTTTCGGCAAATTACGAGGGATTTACGTCTGATAGTGAGGTCTTGATTAAGGCCATTCCAAAGAAATTTTTGCTTTATTTAAAAGGTGGATTTCAAATAAAGGTTGGGGTTTCTAAGATTTTTGACTCTGGGTTAAGACCAAACCTTAATGCCCCTGAAAAAACACAAGAAGGAATAGAAACTTTTAAGCACGATCTTAAAAGGGCAGAAGACTATAAACCAGGTGTGGTTTTCAACTCAAATGGTGAAAATGGTTTGGATTGGTGGATTAACTATAATGGAAACATATCAAACTGGCAAAATCAAATCAGAGACAATGATAAGAATATTTATACGAATGATCACAATGACATTTTAAGTGATACTTTCAAAGACCCAATTACTTATTCAATAATAGACAAAGGTATGCAATATAGAGATAGGATTATTTCTGAAATTGATCCAAAGGCTATCCTTAGAGCCCAAGCAATTGGCCTGAGAGACTTTGTTGGAGCAATAACCTTTCAAGATTATAGAAATCGTCTGTATTTCTCCATTAGAGCATTACAAGACTATATAGACGAAAAAAAAATTAAGAAAGATAGCGTTTTAAAATGGCCAACTGAAATTCAAAATTTAGTAAAAACACCCAAAGAAACTTTACAAAAGTTGTATAAAGATTCCACTTTTACGGTTATAGAACAAGAAAAATTAAGGTCGTTTAACAAAACTGAGTGGCATGACTTTCTTGAACTTCTTGGACTAGGACACTACGAAGTAAATGACCTGGAAGTAGCAGAAGCAATACGACACTATAACTCTTTATCAGGAGAGAAAGTACAGAATATAACTGAAATTAAATCTCAAATTGGTCGAGTAGAGCATCGTCTAACAGAAAGACTTGCACATACGAGTTCTGCTGTGCAACTTGGGGTAAACGCGTGACTTTATAAAACCTCTAGGTCTGGGCTTAATAAATCATCAGAGGTAAAAGTAATGAGGGAACCATCGATTCTTTTGTTAAGATTAGTGCATACTGTACCTGGGCCAATTTCTGCTATTTTTGTTACTCCTAGCTCCTGAAGTCTTTTGATAGAGTCACACCACCTAACCATTCCAGTAACTTGCTCGACAAGATTTTTCTTAATATCCGCAGCTGAAGTTATGTCAGCTAAAACATTAGCGATTAAAGGCACAGATGGTTCAGTTATGCTGATGCCTTCTAGTGCTTCTTTCAATTTTTCTTGAGCAGGTCTCATCAACCTTGAGTGAAAAGGTGCGCTGACCTTAAGTCTTATTGTCTTATAGCCCTTTTGAACAGCAATTTTTATTGCTTTGTCTATAGACTCCGTTGTTCCACTTAAAACTTGCTGGCCTGGAGAATTGTCATTAGCCACATCACAGTCTACTTCCTTTGCTATGTCTAATGCTACTTGAATATTTGCACCAAGCAAGGCAAACATAGCCCCTTTCCCAATAGGCACAGCTTCTTGCATAGCCTGACCGCGTATTTTAAGTATACGGGCGCAATCCATTAAAGATATGGATCTTGTAGCTGCAAGTGCAGTAAATTCACCAAGAGAATGACCGGCTACATATGAACAAAAGTCTTTCAGATCTTTATTGAGTTTTTTTTCAAGAGTTTTAAGCATTGCTATGGAACACACCATTAAAGCAGGCTGAGCATTTTCGGTAAGAGTCAGCTCTTCATTAGATCCTTCAAAGATAATCTTTGATAAGTTTTGATTTAGAGCATCATCTACTTCATCAAAAACTCTTTTTGCAATACTACAGCTTTCATAAATATCTTTCCCCATACCTACTTTTTGGGAACCTTGTCCTGGAAAAACACACGCTAGTTTCATTTTATTGCTCTTTTTTTGTTGTTATAATCCTGCATAAGACTCATCAGTATAGAGAAAAAAGTTATGATCTGCAAGTTTGCACTAAGTTTCATTATGGTAAGTACTATAATTTTTTGTAATTACTACAAAGATAATGCCTTGTTTCCTTCAACTTGCGGGTGTTCATTAGTTCCTGGGGTTAACCGTTTTTTAACCTTTTGTTGTTAAAATTAATATAATTTAAAATAGTGGTTTTATGGTGGCAACAGTTATAAAAAGAGGAATGAAAAAATTTTTAGCTAGGCACCCTGATATTTCTAAGCTGGATAGGGAGAATTTTCTACGTTTTTGGGAAGAGTCCGATGAGGAATTAGAGGATGATTTAGCCAAAGAGTTAGATATAGATAGGGCCCATTTACGTACCCCAGAGTATGAGGAAAAAGTTCTTGGTCAACTCAATATGGCCATAGAGGAAATACAAAAAGAAGCCGTCTTGGAGAGAGCACAAGAAGAGGTAAAAGTATTAGAAGGGGGAAGAGGCAGAATAGTCTCGGATGCAATAACTGAAATAGTAAAATCACGATCTCCAGATATAGCTGATAATGCCCTCGCACTAGAGAGAGAAGTTAGGCAATATGCTCAACAATTACCCTCAAAACCAGTGGCAGAAAGAGAAGAAGTTAACAAAGCCGTAAGAGAGGAAATAAAAAAAGCAGAGGATAGTGGTAAGCTTCGTCCGGTTGAAGGAAAACCAGATCCAACCAATAAAACACTCACTTCTTATACTTTGGAAGGAGGCTCCAAAATAAAGCAAAGAAGCGTAGCAAACGGTCGTCTCGAAATTACTGCTGAAGGTAAGTTTACTGGCACTGTCGAAATACAGAGGGTGGACTCGGGCGGAAAACCAATAGATGCTTTTGATGTACTCGAGTTTAAAGACGGCGAAATAAAACATATTAGTCTGAGCACCAAAGGAAAGTGCACAGTAGCTAACATAGAAGATTTGCTTAAACAAGAAGCAAAACGAAAACAAATAACAACAACCGTTACTAGGAAGCCGCAGGGAGCAGATCAAGCAATTGCACAGGAAGGATTGCGATCTGCAGAAAGACTTTTGCAGGAAAGAGAGGAGCAATTATCTCAAGCTCAAACACGGCAAATCGAATTAGATAGGCAAATACAAACAGCTCGCGCAGAAGTTTATAGGTTAGAGCAAGAACGGGGCGCAGATAAAGAGGCGCATGAGGCAGCATTAGCGGAGGCAAGATCACTTCTTAGGCAAGCTATTCAACGCAGTGAAAGAGCAGAAAGTCGAGTTACAGAGCTGGAGGGGCAATTATCTAAAGCCACAGATGCGCAACAAGCAGCTGAAGCGCAAGTGAAAAAGTTAGAAAGTCAATTCGCAGCAGAACAAGCACGAATGTCTGGTGAGCTTCAGGGTAAAGAGGAAGCACTAACCGCTGC
>Ga0233431_1005291_pt1 | contig 12728 bp, 18 predicted proteins | sample SI_118_April2016_FD_179867 | JGI IMG/M metagenome (GOLD analysis project Ga0233431, IMG submission 179867) | Seawater microbial communities from Saanich Inlet, British Columbia, Canada - SI_118_April2016_200_MG | ecosystem: Environmental > Aquatic > Marine > Inlet | place: Canada: British...
CATTTTTAACAAAAAGTTTTCTTCCCGGCGTGGGCGTGTTTTTCAGTTTGTCGTCGCTGTTCTATGAATTTTTTAGGGTTTGTACAGGGCGTTGCACCATTTTTGTGATTCCAATTAATTATTTTCATCTAGAATTTTCTCCAGATATTTTAAGAATTCCCCCGTATCTACAAAATAATTAGGATAAGCTTTTTCCAAATCGCTAGTTTTATCTGCCCCAACTAAAACAACATCATAACCACGGTTATTTTGATTTATTTTTTCGGCTCTAGAATAATCTAAAAGTGCCTTTTCTTCATCTTTTGAAGAATATCCGGTTAAATTAAGTTTTTCCTGTAAAACATCAAGCTCTAGGAGAAAGAATTTGAGATTTGGCTTCTCTTTAGCGACTTTTCTAAAAACCCTCACAGCTGATGCCCACCCACTCATAATTTTTATGACTTGTAATTCTTTTTCTTTTTCTTTTATCTGAGTATATAATTCTTTTAAATCAGTAGGGGTATTTGGGACTAGCGGAGTTTTTTCCATTATGGCGAAAGCCGAGCTAACTAGCCTAAAGAAGTCTTTCCATTCTTTTTCTCCCTCATTGGATTTTATTGCTTGTTTGGTAAACAAGTCTACTGTCTCAATTGCTGTTGCCCAAAGATGTTGAATCTTTGACCGTATCTGAATTTCTATTTGCAATCCGTTATAGTCTTTTTTGCCCTCTTTATTGCTTTTATATCTATATACCAAATGAAGGCTCCGATAACCATCGGGTTTTGGATATGAGATATAATCTTTTTCTTTAACTTTGGTGTGTTTTAAATCACTGCGAAGATAACCTTCTCTATAGAGTTTTTTTGCCAAGGAAACATTAGATACAACGGCCCGACATCCTGCAATATCTTGCATTCGCGAAAGTTTCATTGAAGATTTCTCCCCATGGTAAACTCTTTGTAGCTTTTTTAAAACAGAGGGGAGTCTTTTTAATCTTTGAACACTCACAGCATTTTTGTCAATTTTTTCTGAAACCAATTTTAATCTTTTTTTAAAAATGTGCATAGGGTATCTATGAATAGCTCTCCAATTATCTAAAATGCGAAGTGCCTCATCCCTTTCCTTTACAGAGCTATTAATATTAATTAAAATATTTCCCGCCCAATCTACTTTTTTCTTACTATATCCTTCGGATTTTATCCAAACCATGACAATTTAAAATAACGATGCTATTTAAACCTTTGTTTTGGGCAGATTATAATTTATAAAAAGTATATTCTGGGCGGCGGTTTTTAAGTGTAAAATGTGTTTTTTATGTTATAAAACGGTTTTTGGGCGGTTCTAAAGTTATAAAAAGTCTATTTTGGGCTGAATAAATATTGTTTTCAAATTACTCCAACACTTTTTAAATCAACCTCAAAATATGGCCCAGGAATTAGCCAAGATGGGTGGAAGCTCGGCATGCGTGTTGCCTTTCTACGACATTAAAAAGCTTGTATATTGCTATATACAGACGCTTTGCATTTGAGAGTTTTGTTATAAAATTATGGTGAAAATAGGTCCATATAAAGTTTAACATGCTGGTCTTCTTTTTTGGTCTCCATATTATTCTTAAGCTGACAATAATACGAACCTTTTGAGTAATTTGTCATTTAAGCACCAGTCATTATGCAAATTGTCGCCCAATGAGCGATTACTGTACTTATTGCACCTAAAATTATTCCCTTAATGATTGCAATTCTATCTTTTTTTAAGTATATAGCTGAAGTCAATATCGCTATATATATTATGCTGGCGAGAATAGTGAATGTGTCTGTGTTATAAAATATAATTGTAAAATATGCAGCTATTGATATCCGTGCTATATGCATTTGGACATTTTTAACCGCTGTTGTCAAAATATATAAGGCAATTAGTCCAATTGATAATTGAATAACATAATTATAGTATGGCGCGATTAGTGCTCTTACAATGAAAAGAAAATAAAAGACTAGCCCCCCGATTGCTAATGTGTCTCTTGCTAATTCTTGTTCCCATCCATTTTTAACCTCTTTTTTCATACAATTTGTAAGTATACGCTAGTTTATTAATTTATTTATATGGTAGGCATATTAATCTAGCAATAAACATTTCGGTAATCTTAAAAACCCAGAATTAAAAAGTTAATTATGAAACTAAGTGAAAGAATTCAAATTGTAAAAACCCCTGATCGTCGACTAGAAATGTCGAGGAGGGAAGCCATATATGCGCCAATTGTGTCTCCGACTCCAGAGGAAATTGAATTCGAGGCGAGCCGGTTGGATTCTTTGGGGGAGCTGTTTTCTGAGTCAGATTTTAATTGGAGGATTGAGGGTGGCATGTCCTTATCTTTGCATATGAATGAATTTAGTAGACCATATTCTGATATTAGCGTGGGGTTCTCCAGAAGAGATGCCTTGCTTTCTATAGATTATTTATCTTAGAGAGGTTACGAGGTTTTTACTAGAAACAGATTTATTAAGCCATTAGAAAATTTTAGTTTTGATATATTCGAAAAAATGCTTCCGGAGGAGTTAGTGGATTATTCTCATAAAAGACTTTGTGCTATGCCAACTGACGAAAAAGGAAATATCTTAAGCGCTCCCTTTCTTAAAGGAGCAAAATTACATTTTCATGAAGACGATAGCGGGTTATCTTATATTTTGAATAAAAATCTTCCTATTCTAACATCTTGGTTTAATGAAGCAACGGGTGACTATACAACCAGAAATGGAGACAATATACCAGTTGGGAGCTTAAAGGTTTTATATTTTTCCAAGCTTGGTAGAACCCATCCAAGGCACGTACATGATAGGAAATTAATTAGACAGAGCGGGCTTTTGCCATCTGATGAACTAAAAGATATAGAAGAAATGTATGCACTTGGTAAATCTATGAGAGCATAATATTAAAGTTAGAAAGTATTAAGAGTAATTTTATCTAAAAATAGTTTATGGCAATATTATTGATAGGTGGTTATCTCAAGGGTTATGATGTCCCATTCCATCCCGATACAAGATCTGGTAAAATTCTTAGAAAAATTATTTTAGAGCACAATATTGACGCCAAAATTATGGATATATGGGATGATGAAGAGCAAGAAAAAGCTGCAGTTATATATTCTGACATTATAGATGTCATAAGCGATGCTAGTGGAGACTGCCATATAGTTGCCCTGGGTAGGTGGGTGGAAAAAGCGTTAATAAGACACAATATAAAATGTATTTATTTGCCACACCCAGCGAGTTGGCAACCTAATGACAGGCCTAGGTTAATATCTGGGTTAATTGAGTTGAACTCAGTTAGATGTGATTAAGTCGAATTAGTTTTCCCATTATACCTTTTGTGAATTAACGCTTCAAAATTATGCTTTAATTTAAATTCCAAAACTATTCCCTCATTTTCTAATTCTTGAACGATTGTGAGCATATCTGGTTCTTTGCCCGTAGTTTCTTTATATTGCTTTTTCATCCGTTTTGTTAGTTCTGTTATACTATCTATTGTTTCCGTAGTTCTAATTCTCGCTAATAGCCCTATTCTTCGTTGATATTCCCCTTTATCTGGCATGTCTGATGCTAATTGCAGGTAGGCAGATTCAGCTATTGCATATTCCCATGCATAAGATTGAGCCTCTCTTATTTTTTCTTCTCCCCAGACCAATCTCAATGCTTCGATTTTATCTTTTAATGTTGTCATTTTTCCCTTATTCTATAGAATATATAGTATTTAATTTTTTCTATTATGCTAAATATATATAATATAAAACAATATAATTTATAAACACAGAGAAGTCTTTTATGGTTATGGAGATTACACCAGTTTATGATACTGCTAATTTGACGAAGTCAGAACTTTTTAGGCGAGGGCAAAATCATGCTAGAATATGTTACACAAAGGAGGATTGGCCAACTCTTTTAGATGAGGAATATAGCCCGGGTTTAGTTGAGGGTCGTTTACTAAAGGGAGGGCATCAGAGTCCATTCGGACATGATAGATTACAGTTTTATATTTCTGGAATACCAAAAGCGGGGGCTATGTTATTAAATAATTAGGCCGTATATAATACTTCAGAAAAGTCTGCTCGATATACAGTTATGACTGACATAAGCCCAGCGCAAAAGGGAATATATGATAAATGGCTTGATATATTTAAAGATGAAATTGATTCTATTTATCCAGATAGATTTAAAGATAGGGATGCTAGAATTGCAAAAATGGCACAGGAAAATGCGAGATATGTGACTAGTGTTTTTACTCCTACTAAAATGAGTTATTCAATTGAATTTAGAGAATTAAATGTTCTTTTGGACAGATTCAATCAATTTATAGGGTCTAATGTTGATGGCGAGTTTAATAATAAGCTTGCGCAATTTGCAACAGATTTCATAAGTTCTCCAGCCTTTGAGGAATTTGCTGTCCCAGAATTAAAAGACAAATATCCTCGAAATGCAGATATGCATTTTTTTGGAGATTCAGTTGAGGACCATTTTGGAGATACATATTCTACAAATTTAGATGTTAGTTTTGCGGCGTTAGCGCAATTGCAAAGACATAGGACTATCTCACATCGTGTTGTGGCGGGTTATAGACTTGGCGCTCCTAATGGATTTTTTGTCCCGCCGGTTATTGAAGGAAATGCTGATTTGACCAATGAATGGCTAGGGGACTTGAGTGATATCGCTGAAACAGATTTCCCCCAGGCGCAACTAATTACGATTTCAGAAAGAGGAAATAGGGAGGATTTGCAATTAAAATCTTTTGAGCGAATTTGTGGATTGGCGCAATTGGAAACAGCAAGAGCTGTTAAAAAAGTAATAGATAGATTTGGACATGTGGACCCTGGGGCTAAAAAATGGGGAGAGCCAGAATGTTTGGATGATGTTTGCCATAAAGGTGGATGTGTGTTCGGTGGCAATAATGCCACTGAGAGACTGTTATAAAATTATTTAATCTTTTTTTACTTCTTGGTTATCTTTTGTATCTAAAACAGTATATCCCAATTTTTTTATCTCATCTCGAAGTTTATCAGACTTTGCCCAATCCTTATCTTCTCGTGCTTTTTGTCTTTCGTCTAGAAGGGGTTGTATTTCTTTTGGGGTTTCTACTACTTCATTTTGTTCTAGTAATTTTAATCCAAATACCTTATCCATTTCCTTGATTGTGTTTATCTTTCCTTTGGCTGTTTTGTCTTTTATCATGTTATGAAGAGTTGCTAATGCCTGTGGCATATTAAGGTCGTCATTGATTGCCCTATGGAACTCCTCTAGGTATTGTTTATTTGTCCCATCGTCTTCTTCTATATCTGCAATTTGTTTTTTTAATTTTATTAATCCTCTTTGAGATCCTTTTAATCCTTCTTCTGTCCATGTTAGGGGTTTTCTATAAAGTGCTGAATATGTGAAATATTTGTAGGCTAGTGGGTCGATTCCCTCATCTTCTAAGCGCGAAATGGTCTTAATCTTGCCGGTACTCTTGCTCATCTTTCCGCCTTCCAAAATTAAAAATGCATTATGCATCCAGTAATTAACAGATTTTTCAACACCATATCCACAAACAGATTGAGCAATTTCATTCTCATGATGAATAGGAAGATGATCCTCCCCGCCAGTATGGATGTCGAAAGTTTTACCAAGATATTTAGCGGACATTGCTGAACATTCTATATGCCAACCTGGAAAACCAATACCCCAAGGGCTTTCCCATTCTTGTTGTCTTTGTTCATCATCTTTGCTAAATTTCCATAATGCAAAATCAGTTTTATTTTTCTTTTCTCCCAAGTCAATCCTCTTCCCTCCCTGGAGTTCTTCAATATTTTTCCTAGATAGCTTCCCATAGTCCTCAAACTTAGAAGTGTCAAAATATATCCCATCATTTGTTTTGTACGTATAACCGTTTCCCTCTAATAATTCAATAAGTTCAATTTGTTCAGGTATATGTTCAGTTGCCCAACTCCAGACTTTGGGCTCCACTAAATTCAATTTTTTATAATCAGATAAGAAGGTATCAAAATAAAAATGTGAAATTTCACTGGCAGTTTTCCCTTCTTTTTTTGCTGCCACTTCTAATTTGTCATCTCCAGTGTCAGAATCTGAAGTTAAGTGCCCCACGTCAGTTACATTGATAATTTTGTTTATTATAAACCCATTATATTCTAAAACTCTACTTAACGTGTCTGAAAATATATATGCCCTTAAATTTCCTACGTGTGCATACCAATAAGCAGTCGGTCCACATGTATATATTCCGACCTCTCCCTCTTTAATCGGTTTGAATACTTCCTTTTTTCGAGACATTGTGTTATACAACTTTAATTCCATAAAGTTTTGAAGAAAGTACAATTTTTAAATTGTTGCCTTTGTGAATAATCTTTTAAACTTGTTTTTTCTTTTATTATCATAGGATTATACAATGGAAGAAAAATTAGATTTAGAAATTTTAAGTGAAATTGGGCGTTTTACGACTGCTCTTAGGCGAAAAGTTAGAATCAAGTGCGAAGCTTTTGAATATACAGCCATGTCTCAAATTATTGAGGAGGTTGAGGGCGAGATATTTAATGCAGGTTATTTGCCGGCCTTCCCATGCGCGATTAGTGTTAACAACGTTGCTGCACACAATACATTTTTTGATGAAGATTATACTTTTGAAGAGGGAGACGTGATTAAGGTAGACTTTGGAGCGTCTTCTAATGGCTTTTGCACAGACTGTGCCTTTACTTTCGAATATAAAACTAGTAAATATCATGATTTGTTAAAAGCTAATGAGAAAGCGTTGGACGAGCAAATTGAGACTGTCGATATTGGAGTTTTAGTGTCCGAACTAGGAAATATCGCTGAAACTAACGCTAAAGATAAGGGGTTCGGGACAATCCATGAATTATCTGGTCATCAAATAGGCAAGAATACACTTCACTGTGGGACCTCGGTTCCAAATTATGACAATGGAAGTTCTAAGGGTGTTACTGACAACATGGAGCTTGCAATTGAACCTTATTTCACAATGGGAGGGCCACAAATTAAGGAGTCGTTTGATTCTAATATATTACATTTAAGGACACCTAAAAATACACGAGATATATTGGGTAGAAAAATTTTGAAGCACGTTAGAGAATATTATCCGCATTTGCCATTTTCTAAGAGGTGGCTAGTCACAGAATTGATGGCTAAAACATCTGAAAAAGTTGATGCTCCATTCTCAAAATCTGAATTACTTAGAGGACTAAAAGTTTTGATAAGGGAAGGAATTATCTATGAATATCCAGCATTAGTGTCAGCAGACGGATCAATTAATTCTCAGTTTGAAGATACAGTTGTTTTTGTTGATGGTAAAAAAGTTGTGATTACCAGATTAGAATAGTATCTAGAAATCTTTATAACTGAACTCTGTGATTATTTATTATGGTACTTGATGAATCATTTTTTGATAAATTACGAGAAGAAGTTCTATGCCATTTTGAATCTGGAACGGGTCATGGGTTTGATCATGTTGACAGAGTTTATAACAGCGTACTCCACATTCTTACAACAGAGGATGCTGATGCGGATATTGTTAGAGCTGCGGCGTTATTGCATGATATAGCCAGAACAAAAGAGGAGAATGGAGATGCCAATTGTCATGCTGAAGAGGGTTCTCTAATGTGTGTGGGTATTTTAAAATCGGCAGGATTTCCAGAAGATAAAATTGATAAGGTCGCCTATGCAATCAAGGTCCATAGATATAGCGGAAGAATCGTTCCTGAAACTATAGAGGCCAAAATATTGCAAGATGCAGATAGATTGGATGCTTTAGGGGCATTAACCGTTGGAAGAGTTTTTGAGTTCGCGGGGAAGACAAAAATACCCACGTATGATCCAGAAGAGGACAATAGCTTAGAATATAAAAGTAATGATGATGATAGCTGTATCGGCCATTTTCATAGAAAAACATTGAAAATTACACCTGACAAATTTCATACTAAAACTGCTCAGGAAATAGCTAAAGGGCGATATGAATTTGTAAAAGAATTTGTAGATAGATATGTGAAAGAATGGAACGGCGAATTATGATCATTCCCTAAAATCATGGACAGCGCACCAAACTTCAGCTGTTGGTTCATCTGGGTTTCCGATCAATTTTGTTTGATAATTCATATCGTCTAGCACAATATCTTCAGGATTATCATGGGCATAGGCTTTCATGTTCATGAAAAACAGGCGTGGATCTTGCGGTATTACCAATACTGAAATATTAGCGTTATATCTTTGATTTTTCATTGTATACTGACAATTCATCCTTATTTATATCTTTCCCTTGGGCAATATTTATAATAGAATTAAACTTATTTTTTGTATGGATAAGCAATGGGTGGTTTACATACTGCAATGTTTGGACGGTACATATTATACTGGAGTAACTAATGACGTTGAAAATAGGATGAAAGTACATAAGAGTGGAAAGGGTAGTAAGTATGTTGCTCGACATGGTTTTGATTTTTTGATTGCGACTAAGGAATGTAATGATAAGTCTGATGCGTGTAAGGCTGAATGGGCGATTAAGCAGTTGCCTAGAAATGAAAAAATTGAGTGGTTTAAGAGTTAGAATTTATTATGATATTATTTTCTCCAAACATTTTTATAGTTGCAAGTATTAACTTCTCCAATGATAAAGTCAGAAGTTGTTATGGGGGTAACATTGGCGCGTTTTATTGCATTCGCTGGGAATGAAGAAAAAAGAGTGGTTGATGTTGAGAGACGCGTCGTTGATTGTCTTATGCAGGAATTTCCATTAAATGAAACCGATGCTAAAAAAATCTTTAAGCCAATCTATTGGAATATGTGTGAGGGGGCAGGAGCTCCATATGATATTGTAACTCATTCAATGAGCGAGAATGGTCTTCGAGGAGACATAACTGAACTTTATCTGAAGAGAAGAAATCCAAAAATTAATTTTGAGTTTCAATTCAATCGTATTTTTAATAGAAATTATGAAATGATGAGCAATAGAGTAAACTATATTGATTAAACCTGGATAAGGTTTTTATAGTTGAATCGTTTTGTTTATTTATGAAAAAGAGTGAAATACTGATTTTTGTTTGTGGTGCCCTAGGTGCTATGTTTGGAACACTTGCTGGGAGTTCTCATACATGGATTAATGTTATCGTCGGTGGAGCTATGGCCTTGCTCGTATATTATTTGATATCTGGTTGGGGAAACAATAAGTAATACCATAATTTAAATAGATCTTTATCCCCATTTGTTCAATGGTAATGGATTTAGTCGAAATGTTAGCCGAACCTGGACAGCGGCAGGCAGTGGTTGCTGGTTCAGCAGCTGTTTTGGGTGTTGGTAAAAAAGTTTGGGATGTCGCTAGAGAAATGAAGTTTAGTGGCTCCAGATATAGGTTAAAATATGCTATTGATAAGAATAAAGCTGCTTCTGAATTTTACAAAAGTGCTAAAATAGCGAATTACATAAATTGTGGATCTATCGCTATTCCAACATTTATTGGTATGGAAGCAGCATGGAAATCTTCTGAACCCGTAGCTAACAATTATTTTATTGAGGGGTTGTCGGACTTGGGGTCGGCAGCAGTTGGTTTTGGGGCTGGTTATATTGCGATTCCAGTGATGATAGGAATGGTATGTGGTATGATTAAGGGGGCCTCGCATGTTTTTCGGAAGAGAAGATAATAATTTTAATTTAGACATTCAGCTAATGCATCGTTCACATCTTTACCGCTAACTTGGCCCTTGTATTTAGCCATGATAAGTCCCATATATGCGCCAGTGGATAAATTTGGTTTTTCTGCAATTAAGTCTTTTGTAATTTTTTCTAAGTCAATATTTTCTTTGGTGCATGCGTCTTGAATGCTTTCTCCCTGAACTATTTTTATTAGTACTGTTTTCAAGTCATTTTGTGTAATCTCATTTCCAACTTTTGCCAAAACTAAAGAGAGTGTTTCTAAATTTAGAATTTCTTCGATTTGTTTTAATGGTATATTCTCCCTTTTTGAAATTTCATTAGGGAATAAGGTTAGAGCTTTCACAATTGAGCCATAATGGTCGGTAATGGAAGTTAATTCCTTAAACTCTTCTATCTTTCTTTGTTTTAATAGGATAGAAATTAATTCATCATTTAGTCCGAATTCTTGCAGATATTTTTTGTTTTCACTTGCTAATTTTGGTAAATCTTTTTTGGTGCTGTCTAATAGTTCTCGTTTAATTTTCAATAATTCACAGTCAGTTTCTGGGTACATTCTAGCTGAGCCTGGCATTGGACGTAAAAACGTAGTAGTTGAATCTGGGTTGGACCTTCTAACTTCTCCTGGAACTCCCTTCTTTAGTAAATTCAGTCTTTCAATAATTGCTGTATGTGCCTTTTCTGCGTTATCAACGTCTGTTGTAATTAGAATGAACGCATCTTTTTTTTCATCTATTTCTAATGATTTAATTATGCTTGTTATTTCTGTGATAGATATTTCATATTTTTTTAAATTTTCATCACTATGGATTATTCCACCAATCCCAGAAACAGGTTTTGCATATTCGCTAAGGTCGGTTCCGACTCTTTTGTTTGGTTGTAGTTCTGACCCAATAATTCCTTTGGCATTTTCGAGCTTGAATCCGAAAACTGATTTATTTTTGAGAAGATTGCATTTTGTATTTTTAAAAAAGTTTTGTAATTCGATTAAATTTCCAACTTTGATGGATTTAAACTTGGGTTGCAGATCTAGAATATTTTTTTGTCTTGCTGTTTCATTTAAAACGGTTGAAATCATTATTTTTGGATCTTGGAATCCTTTAATCTCTACCCTTTCTCCGCCAGGAATTGAAACATTGACATCTTGCCTAATTGTTCCGATCCCCCTTTTTACTTGGCAAGCCCGAAGGATCTCTCCAATTTTCAAAGCAGCTTCTTTTATTTGTTCTGGATTTTTTAGGTCTGGCTTTGTAGTAATTTCTACCAATGGGATTCCGAGTCTGTCTAAAGAATAAGTTCTTTTCCCAGATGAATCATCTTTTTTTCTGGCGGAATCTTCTTCGATAGCTATTGTTTCTATCCTAACTGGTCCTTGAGATGTCTCTATAAGTCCATCATGAGCTACCAGAGCAGTTCTTTGGAATCCAGAGGTGTTTGATCCATCAATTACAGTTTTTCGCATGATTTGAGTTACTGGGAATATTTGTGCCTTTAGTAAGTGAGCTATTTGAAGAGAAATCCTAAGGGCCTCCTGGTTAATATCGTGTGGTGGTTCCTCGTCTAGTTCTACTAAACAATTTGTATCAAAAAATTGGTATGAAAATGTTTTATCTTTTAGTTTTTCATATGCCGCTGCTGTGTCAATTTTTCCGGTTTCTCCAACTACTGGGTTTAGTGTTCTTTCAACTATTAATTTGGGTTCATCATTTCTAAGTAAACCCGGGCAGCTACAAAAAAGTTTATGAGTGTCTAATTGTTGATGAATTTCTAGGCCTGCTTTTAATTCCTCTTTGGTCATATTTGAATAAGCGTTGATGGGTTAATAAAAGTTTTGGGGATAGATATATATGATGAATCGTATAAATATTTATAAGCTATTTTCATGCTAAGCATATATGGAAAAGGGCGTTGACCACATTGGAAATTGTATCGTGTTTTTTTGTCATGATGGAGATGGAAATTATTTGATGAATAAAAGGTCCATTAACTCTAGAGATGAGAAAGGAGCTTGGGACGTGGGTGGTGGTGGAATCGAGACACATGACGAGGTATTGGGAACTTTAGAAAAAGAAATAAGAGAGGAATATTGCACTGATGTATTGGATTATGAATTTCTAGGATATAGGGATGTCCATCGTGAAAATGACGGCAAAAAGACTCATTGGCTTGCTTTGGGTTTTAAAGTATTGGTAGATAAATCTAAGGTTGCAAATGGCGAACCGCATAAATTTGATGAAATTGGTTGGTTTAAGCTAAATAAACTTCCGCAACCACCCCATTCACAATTGGAATATGCGATTGATAAGTATGAGGATAGATTGTAATTAATAATTTTTTTGAATAAATTAACAGGTGGCAACTTATTTAAAGTATGTCCATTAGATTGTTCTATGGATAAAAAGAAAATAGCGAAGAAGAAGGCTCCTGTAAAAACAGTAGTTAGGGCATGTAGTTACAATAGTAATTGCTCTTCTCCGGCGTACGGGCTTGGAGTATTGGGTGCTGCAATTTATTACGTATCAACTGCCACTAGTTTTTGGATGGGTGTTTTGGGATTACTGAAGGCAATTGTATGGCCTGCGTTTTTGGTTTTTGAAGTTTTGAAATTTTTGGCGGCTTAGATATTTAAGAAATTTTTATATAGTACGTTTGTATGTTAATAATATGGAATATGAACCGGATTACGCAAAGGGAGAAATTTTAGTATTTTTTAGATTAGATTGTGGTCAAGGGTTTGCAAGTGACTTTGGCCAGCATATAGGATATAAATTAAGTACAGACAGCTATGATCATGGAGATGCTTTTATATTCAAAACTGAAGTTGGGAAAGAGGATGAAGCAATAAAAAAGTTTACTAAATATTCTGAATTTATTAGCGGAGCTGAGTTTAGGGATCTGGAGATGGAAAGGCGGTGGGAAGGATTGGAGAGAGTTGTAGATGAGGCTGAAGTTCTTAGGGGTGACGTAGCTTTATCCAATGACGTTTATAATCAAGGACTAGACAAAATAATCGGATTTTTAAAGGGTTTGAGAAAACAATAGATTCCGGATTTAATT
>Ga0233431_1005293_pt1 | contig 12727 bp, 7 predicted proteins | sample SI_118_April2016_FD_179867 | JGI IMG/M metagenome (GOLD analysis project Ga0233431, IMG submission 179867) | Seawater microbial communities from Saanich Inlet, British Columbia, Canada - SI_118_April2016_200_MG | ecosystem: Environmental > Aquatic > Marine > Inlet | place: Canada: British...
CCTTGGCACCGGCAACCGTCAACATACGACCAATATCACCATTAATAACAATAGTCTCTGCTGCGAAACGGACATTACCTTCTACGGTTCCATTGATAGTCAGACTTTGAGCTGCACCGATCAAATCACCTTTGATAATTCCATCAACAACAACTGAGTTCCCAAAAACATAAACATCCTTGGTAATCGTGCCAGACAGATCAATTGTATTACCAGCTCTAATTAAATTGTAGTCAAGAACCTGCTCCTTGGTAACAAAGAAGTTTTCTTCAGCAGAAAAGTCCCCCGCTAGCGCCAATAATGGCACAAAAAGGAGCAGAAAAAATACTATAAACCGTTTCATAGTTTTTAAATTTATTTTTGTAGATTTATTAACTTTTTAGCTTTGACGCTACTGTATATATATTATACAATATAGTTAGAGAATAAAGAAAATTTCTCAAACAGAATTTTAGTATCTGTTAATTTTTTGCGTATTGGTCATGATAATATTTTCCCAAAAATTTTTGCAAACAATAAAGCGCTCCGTTGGCCTATGCCAACAGGAGAAGGCTCTTGAGATTACTCCGAAACACCTATTCAATGCACTTGAGAAAACTCAAGGTAGTTTGGCCTATGATATTTTGGCACAAATAAGAAGTCTAGCAAAAAGCCAAGCCCCTGAACTCAAAAGTGACAACAAGAAAGTACCACCTTTCAACAAGAAGACGGTTAAACTAATAGAAAGAGCTGCAACTATCTCTTTTGGACATCAACATCATTACGTAGGAACTGAACATTTGCTAGCAGCTTTTCTAGAAATGAAAGACCAAGAACTAAACAACTTCAATATTCCTATAAAAAAGATACGAAAACACTTAATCACGGTTCTGGACTCAAGTTCCCATGTTCCAAACTTTTCCAAACTGTTTAACTCTTCGTCCGCACAACAAACAAGTATTGAGAACCCCCAACAAGCTTCATCTTTGGAATATTTTACGGTTGACCTGACAAGCCCAGTCAATCACCAAGATCTAAATCCTGTAATAGGAAGGGACGACGAGCTAACAAGAATGATTCAAATACTGTGCCGTAAAGATAAGAATAATCCAGTTATCCTGGGTGAAGCTGGAGTTGGCAAAACTGCACTTGTGGAGGGTCTAGCTCGGAAAATAGCTAACCGAGAAGTTCCACCATTACTTTTGAATAAAAAAATACTTAATCTAGATCTTGGCCAAATGGTTGCTGGAACAATGTATAGAGGAGAGTTTGAAAACCGCTTAAAATCTGTAATGGACGAAGTTGCCAGCGATCCAAACGTAATTTTGTTTATAGATGAACTACACAACATCATGGGGGCAGGTTCTGCGAATGGGTCAATGGATGCTGCTAATTTATTGAAGCCTGTGTTATCTAGAGGCCAGCTTCGATGTATTGGCGCGACTACACTAGACGAATTCAAAAAACATATTGAGACTGACCCAGCCCTAGAGAGACGATTTCAACCCGTAATTCTAAATGAGCCGTCTACCGATGATACTCACAAGATTCTTCAAGGTGTTAAATACAACTACCAAAACTATCATGGTGTTGAATTTAGTGATGAAGCGCTGACAGCAGCAGTAGAGCTAAGCCAAAGATATATTCAAGACAAACTCATGCCAGACAAGGCTATTGACCTTATTGACGAAGCTGCAGCGACCGTAAAAATCAAATACCAGAATAAAGATACCTACCTAAGAAAGATAGCTGCACTTGAGGATGAATTGAACAAAATAAAGGACGAGAAAGGCAAGGCTATCCTGAATGAAGACTATAATCAAGCTATTCGGTGGAAGCAAAAAGAAGGGCAACTTAAACAGAAGTTACACGAAACTGGAGTTGAAAGAAACAAAGTCCAAAAAAACAAAACGTTCAAAGTAGAAAAACAGGACATTGTGAATGTTCTTACACAGAAGACAAAGATAAGTCCACATGAAATTCAGGAAACAGAATTCATTCGATTGAATAAGATCAACGATAAGCTGAAAAAAATCGTCATCGGACAGAATATAGCAATTGACTCTATTATGAGAGCTATAACTCAAGCCAAACTGGGTTTGACAGATGAAAATAAGCCATTGGCGTCATTCCTACTGGTCGGTTCAAGCGGAGTAGGAAAAACTTATTTGGCCAGACAGCTAGCCAAGCAGCTTTTCAAATCTGAAGAATCTTTAATTCAGCTGGACATGTCAGAGTTTAGTGAGAAGTTCCAAGCGTCAAAGCTCATTGGAGCACCTGCTGGTTATATCGGATTCAGGGATGGTAACAAATTCACGGACTTGGTTCGCAAAAATCCTCACTCCGTTGTTTTGCTAGACGAAGTGGAAAAAGCTCATCCAGATGTACTGAACCTTCTCTTGCAGATTTTGGAACATGGACATCTGACTGACAGCACTGGCAAAAAGATAAATTTTAAGAATACTATAATTTTCTTGACCTCTAATGCTCTAGGTTCAGATCAATCAAATCAAATTGGATTTGGATCCAAAGAAAAAGCTGAACATAACCATCTAGTCACACAAATAAAAAAGATTATAAAACCTGAACTAGTAAATAGACTGGATCAAATTGTACACTTCCCCAATCTAGAGAAAGAACATTTGAACGACATATCAAAACTTGAAGTAAGAAAACTTGTGGATCGATTAAAAGTTAAAGGTGTAAACATCAAACCAACTACTGGCGTTCTACGTTTCGTAGGACAGCTTTCTCATGAAAAAAATGCAGGAGCTAGAGGTGTACATCAAGTAATAAAACAAAATATAGAGAGTTGTTTGCTAGAAACACTTATAAAAAAGAACAAGAAAGATCTACAACTCATAAAACACCAAAATAAAATCATTGTAAAATAAATGGCTGGTCAACTAGACAAAGAACAAATAATCAAGGGCCTTGAACGACAAGCAAAAATGGGCCAAAAGAAGCTGTCTAAAATGCAGGATCTTAGTTTAATGAATTGTGATTCACAGGAACTTGAACAACAGGATCGTGATTTGAAGGATGTAGATGGATATAAGCCAATGGCCCCGCAAAGAGAAAAGGCTGAAGAAAGAATAAACTCTGAAAGAAGCAAAACTGGAGAAAGCATGGATGACTACAAGAAACGAGCTAGTGAAGAATATCAACAGGGAATGGGCCAAAGTGATGATGCAAAGAAAATGATTGATGATGTAAAAAAAGGGGGCTCTTCACCGGAAAGTCTCAAGAAGGCTGATGACTACTTGAAAAAACAGGAGTCTACTCCACCACCTACTGCACCAGAGCAAAAAACAACTTCTCAACAACCAGAAAAAAAAGATCAGTCACCACAGACAAGTAAAAAAGACAGAAAACAGGCCAACGAATATGCAAAACAAGCCAGAGATAAAGATAGAAAGGCAAAAATTGGAGAAGAACAACTAAAAAGAAAAGATCGGACAAAAGAGCAGGCGCAAAAGGCTGACAAAGATGACCCTAATTCAAATGGAAAGAACATGAAAGACTGGAAGGATTTTGATGAACTTAAAAAGCTTGATAAAGCAACAAACTCAAATATAAAGAATGATTCTGACTGGACAAAACACAAGCAAAAAGAAGTCAAGGACGCAAAGAATAAAGCCAAAGAACTCAGAGATAAAGAAAAAGCACTTCGGAACAAAAAAACTAAACCGACCGAAAACAGTAGCGCCCCTACTACTACTGAAAGACAGAAAGAAACACCCAATAATGAAATTAAAAGTCATAGAGAACCAAAGGACAACAACCAAGCAGGTGCGGATCAGCAGGAATGGAAAAGACAACTAAGAGATCAACAACTCCAGAAACAGAGAGCCAAAAACCAAGACAATGGTCAAGGATTAAATTTTACTAAGGAAGAAGATGAAGAAGAGGAAGAAATGCAAGGACAAATGAATGGGTTTCCAAAGCCGCAAGGAATTTCGAAGCTAAAAATGGGACCTGAGGCCCCTTCTGGTGGCGAGACTGATCCAGCGACAAAAAAGGAACAAGACATAAAGAAGAAATTAAAAAAACAAATGGGCGGCGCTGACGGACAACCGCCGACAAATAGAGGCGTAACGAAAGAGCCAACAAAAAGATTTGCAAAATCTCCCGGAGGTGACTCACTTGGTGACAAAGATCACAAAAAAGCTATGGCTGGCAAGACCGACAGACAATCGGCAATTGACAATCAATTCCAAGATTCAATGAAAGAAAAGTCTGGCAAAAAATCCAAAGGTGGTGGCATCAAAGAAAAACTCAAAGGAATGATGGAACAAAGAACGGCCCAGCGAAGTGTACAACAACAGCAAAGAGAATCTCAGCAGCAACAACCACAACAAAAAGACTCTGGTGAGGCTATGGGATTTGGCAAAAAAGGTGGTACCTCCCCGACTTCTGGCGTTGGTGGCAAAGGGATAGGAGGAATGAAGGGTGGAATGATGCAAACATTGATGAGAATTCCTCAAGGGAAAGCATGTACACCGATTGGCTGTAATGCCACTATTTGGCGACTTGCACTTGATTATTTTGCTGCCTCTATTGCCTATATAGTTAGTGACATGATGATCAAAGAGAAATGGACTGACAGGTGTTTCTGCTGCTTGACGTGTTGTTCCTGTATTCAACAATTGATAATGCTCCTGCTGCCACTTGCAATTCCAATTCTTATTATACTTATGGCAGGTCTTGCGTTATCTAAAATCTTTTCATAAAAAAGTCTTAAATAAAAAACAAATATGTTCACACTTAGAAACATTGACTGGAAAAAAGTAGGGCTCATTGGAGGCTTCCTACTGATATGTATTTTAATAGGCGTTGGAATTTATACTTTATTTTTCAAGCCAGTAGTTACGCCAATTGGTGAAAAAATAGATGAGATTGAAATCACTCAACTACCTGGAGTTGAACCAGGAACACAACCAGGAATAACTACTGGAGACAAACCTGGTGATTACGTTTATGACCTAACATCAAAAGAGGATGAAGCTGAGAAAAAATCGGTAATCAAAATACCTGGCCCAACTGATGAAAAAATTGACGAAGTAGCAAAAGGTGGGATAACAAGAGTCAATACAATAGACTTTGAGAAGACCTCAAAGATAACTCTGAGCAACAACGGTAATGACTTGATTTCCTATAATCCAGATACAGGGAAATTTTATGAATTAAAAACTGATGGTACGAAAACTCCTTTGACTGATAAAGTTTTCAAACAAGTAGAATCAGTTGACTGGGCACCAAGCAAAACTGAGGCAATCCTAGAGTTCCCTGATGGAACAAACATTTATTATGATTTTGAAAAAGATAAACAGATTTCTTTGCCAAAAGACTGGACTGATTTTACCTTTAACCAAAGTAGTTCTCAGATTGCTTTCAAAGACTTGCCAAACAATGAAGACTTCAGGTTCCTGGCAAGCGCCAACCCAGACGGATCAAATCAGAAATACCTTGAATACATAGGAGACGAAGCAAGAAACTTTATAACTGATTGGTCACCAAACAACAAAATGGTAGCTCAGTTCAAGAATGGGAAAGATGGTGAACATAGTACTATATACTTCTTGGGACAGTATGACGAAAGGTTCAAATCTATAACCGTAAACGGTTATGGCGTTGAAACAAAATGGGTACCAGACGGTTCAAAGCTAGTTTATAGTGCACACAATATGCATTCTGATCATAAACCAACATTACATATCGTTGATGCCTCTGGTGACAACGTAGGCAAGAATCATTATGATCTAAAACTTCACACGTGGGTTGATAAATGTACCTTTCAGGGAAAAACAACCATGTATTGCGCAGTCCCAAAGGAAATGCCTTACGGAGCTGGTCTAGTACCAAGACTAACGGATGATATTGGTGATTATATATATAAAGTAGACTTAAAAACTGGTGTGAAAAGTTTTGTAGCTGAGCCTGAATACGATTACAACATTGAGGAGATGCAAGTATCTGATGATGGTTCTTCCCTATTCTTCACTGGCAAGGATGGTTATGGCATCAATGAGATTAAATTGAAATAGTTATGTATAAAAGTGCAAAAATAAAACTATTCATACTGACTCTATTGATTTTGATTCCATCTATAACAGCACCGGTAATAGTTGTTGCTGGCTCTGAACAAACACTCAAACCCCCGACAATAAACGTACCACTACCTGGATTAAAACAGTGGGAAGCGACAACCTTCAAGGCCGGTGACACCATAAACCTACCTTATATTGCACATTATTTAGTTGCTGTTTATGGATATGCCCTAATTCTGGGTTCGATAATCGCGACCATAATGCTCATGGGGGGTGGGATTTTGTATCTAACGGCAGGTGGCATTGGAGGCAATGTGGCAAAAGCGAAAACATTAATTACTGGGGCTGTTATGGGGTTAGTCATACTTCTGAGTTCCTATATGATGTTAGCTATAATAAACCCCAAGATGGTACAACCTGGCAGTGTAGAAATTGAAACTGTTGAAGATATTGAATTTGAAGAAGAGACTGCCGCCATGGTTGCTGTCCCTGGGCCCGGCAGCGTATCAGTACCCGGAGTCTCTGGAGGATCTTCTGGCAAGGTTGTGGGAAGCCCTGACTTAAAAGAATTTGGTAGTCCGCTAGCTGGCAACAGTTGGTGCACCGTTAAAACTCCTTCAACCGATGCTGAAAAATCAGACCTGCCTGGAATCAGATTTGATTATTACGGATCGATGGATTGTATGAAACCGCAAAAAAAACGCCCAGCTTCACAAATAGAGGTTATAGTTTTGCATCAGGGTAAATCAAATGTAGGTAAACCTGGCTATGCATCTGGTGAAGAAAAAAAGTATAAAACAACCATTGAAGATTGGCCTGTTTATAAACAGATAAAGGAATGGAGAAGAAAAAAAATTGGGGGCAACTTTGGGGCGTCATCTCATTACACGATTGCAATGAATGGACATATATACCAAACGATTCCTGATCTTCACTCTGCCTCACATGCACCTGGACATAATAAACAATCAATTGGAATTGACCTGATTTATGCAAAGAATGGTGACAAAGCATACTATACAGATGCTCAGTACAGCTCTCTTGCTAAATTAATAAACAATATTAAATCCAAATATCCCCAATTCTCTGGAGTGATTGATGATTCACATATACTAGGACATGGTGACTGTGCATACAATCGAGGAGATCCTAGTTATTTTGATTTTGAAAAACTAGGTTCACTAATGGGAATAACGCTAGACAACAAACTGCACCCAAGGGTTGCTAAAGCGCCGAAAAGTGGCGGTTGGTCAAAATCACATTACAGCCCAAAATGTGAGTTTATATATCAATGTACACAATGGTGCCCACCTCCAAAAGACTATGCATGTTGTGGTAAAGGGAAAACAATATCCGGACCATACAATGATTAAATACATAGAATGAAAAACAAAAGAAAAAACATTCAAGCAATAATTATTATCACAACATTATTTGTTATTTCTTTTGGAATTTTGTTTGTTTCATCGAATACAATGGCGGCCACAATGGAGACAAAACCACCAATACTTAATGTAAAAATTGATGGTTTACTTCAATGGGAAAAACAGACAATCAATCAAGGTGACACAGTCTCACTCCCCTGGATTTCTGACTACATCGTTGCTATCTATAAATATGCAATAGTGCTAGGTTCCATGTTGGCAGTAATTGTACTTATGATTGGTGGCTTTATGTACCTGACCTCCATGGGTGCTGACCAACGAGTGAAACAAGGTCGTCAATACATGACCGGAGCGATAATGGGGTTGGTTATACTTCTTTTTTCATACATGATGCTAAACCAAATAAACCCCAAAATAGTAGCCAAATCTGATGGTGTTGGAGTTCAAGCACTTGAGGATGACACCCCAGCATTGCCAGAAGATCACGCTGACACAGAGACCCCACCACCATCGCTGATGCCACCAGGAACCCCAGCAAGTGTGAAGGCTGGAAAACCACGTGCATTGACCGTCAACCATGATGAACTATATAAATTTTGCAAGGCAGGATCAAAAACATGGCCGGCAGAAACACCCGGAATGATGAAAAAATCTGACTCAGTTTCCCTAAAACCACTGTTTGGCTCCCCTGGACTGAAGTTTCGTGGCAAAAACCAAAGACTTGGAGCCGCCTTGCTTGAACCACTAAAAAAGGCAGGGCAAATTGCTAATGATTACCCAGGAGGACCTTACGTCCTACACATTAGAGATGCTTATAGAACTTTATACAGTCAAATGAATATCGCATGCGGAAAGAGTAAGTTAGCTGGCTATGAAAAAGGTGAAGCCAAGGATGGTAATGGTAAATTTCCTGGCATTGGAAACAAATACGCTTATCCAGGCTCATCCTTTCACGGTATCGGCGTAGCAGTTGACATACTCTTGGAGAAGAATGGAGCAGCCTTAACAACAATGAGTTACGGTAAATACAAAGAAAAAAATGGGGTTGTACAAACGAAGACAGGTCAGTACATGGACAAGTATCAAGCCCCAGCAGGCATTCTCGCAGATATTATGTATAAGGCTGGATGGAAAAGATATACCAAAGAAATTTGGCACTTTGAATATAATGGTGCAAAAAGCTGTAGGACCAATAACTGCAAAACTGCAAGTACCTCCTGTAGCTGTGTACCACCTAAATAAATATGACAAACAAAAAAACAGTTTTCTCAGTAGTTTTATTCATAGTTATCGCAACTATCGGCCTTAGTATTGCCACTGAAACTCTGGCAGTTACGGCCAACGCCCCAAAAATAAACCTCCCTATTCCAGATATGCCAAGTTTATCAAGTATTGAATTTAAGCCAGGTGAAATAGTTAATGTTCCATGGATAGCTCAATACCTTCTAGGTATTTACAATTATGCACTAATTATTGCCTCTATTCTGGCAGTGTTTATGCTTATGTTGGGTGGTGTTTTGTATCTCACAGCTGGAGGTTTACCACAAAACGTCAAAAGAGCTCAATCATTTATGACGGGAGCTGTTATAGGTTTGGTGATATTGATGTCGTCTTACATGATTTTGTACTTGATTAATCCAAAAATCGTTCAACCAGGCAGTTTATCTTTTGAAACTATTGAGGGGGGAGAAATAAATGAATCAGAGTTTGCGGCTCTACCAGCTGGATTATACAAAATAGCTGGTGATTTACCTTATTACTCTCAAACTGACAGAAGATGGGCATGTTTTCCCTTTACTGGTAACGAATGTAGCCATCAAGTTAGTTATAATGATAATGGAACGAAAAAATCACTTGGTTGTGGGACCGGTGGCACTACTGTCACCTTTCCGGGAGCTCCTAACCCACCAGAAAAAGGTATTACCTCTTGTAGACATGCAGGTGGAACTTTTAGTTTTTTGAATGGCCAGGATTATTGTGATTACATTGACAAAAATTGGCACGTTACAGAACTTTGCAATGACCCTAATGTAAAAAATTCAGCCTGGTGTGGCAACAACCCATATGGAATAAACAATTTTGTAGATTACTGCAACAAAGTTAAAGCAACGAACAAAAGCGGAAAAGCTACAAACCTAAATAACATACAAGCATCTGGTTGTGGTTTAACTAGTACCGCAATGGTTGCTAGTTTTTACGGAATGAACGTACAACCGCCAGATATAGCTACTTGGATTCAAAAAAACGCACTACGCATACCTAGTCAAGGTAGTTCGGTTCCTGGAACCTGCTGTGGATTTGAAAAAACAGGTATGAGCGTTTTTGCAAAAGCTCACGATATGGAAATGAAACTATTATCAAAGTCAAAAGGAAATCTTGAGGTTAAAAAAATTCTTAAACAAGGTATCCCATTGATTTTCTATGTCAGTGCAAGAAACGGCAAAGATAAATGTGCCTTCACTAGTAGTGGCCATTATATAACTGTAGCAAAATATAATAGTGAAAACAGTATTGTCGTTCATGACCCAAGTCCTTTCACAAAGAGCGCAAAAGCAAGAGGAATGAGAAATAAGGGAAAGGATACTATAGTAAAAGAATCCGACATCTGGGACGATTGTAATGTCCATGACATAATCTACCTATACCCCAACGGCAGCTATGGTAATATACCACTACAATCTACTGGGGATGGCCCAATAGAGCCTTCCACCCTAGTAACTGGTGGCCAATGTAACTCAATCCCTGACATGTCACCATTTAATTCACATTCTGGCTGTTACAACTCTGCTATGAATTGTACACCTGGGGATATTGTGGCAGTAGCAAATGTTTGGGGAGCAACAAATATGATAACTGCCCCAAATAGTTGTGCCCGAATGACAGCTAGAATTTTAAAAAATGCTGGTTGCGAATTTAGAGGAGCGGGTGGAATAAGTAGCTTAAAAACCCATTTATCAAATCTGAACTGGGGTGCACTTATAATACAGGGAACTCCGGCAACAAATTATTCCCACCAAATACCGGTTGGAGCTTTCTTTGCATGTAACAATGGTGGAAATTTACAACATGTATATGTATCAACTGGTAAAGGAGATGCTGTAGAATCAGGTACGCACTGGAGTAAAGAATGTTATGCAACGGGGTGTCCTAAAGATGGAGGGAAAACGTGTTCAAAATTCAACCCGAGTCAATCTGTTATAACCAAATGTCAGTCAAACGGTTATATTGAAAACCTAAATGCAATGTCCGGATCACCAAGTGGCTCTTGTTCAACTAACCAATGCCTACGCATGGCTCCTGGTAAAGGTAAAGATGCAACGGTTGTTATGTTTCCACCTATAAATGAAACCGACACTGTTATGGGCTGCTGTAAAAGTGGCTTAATAGTAACATCAAGAAGAGCTAAGGGACAGAACCACCCAAATGGAATTAAAGTAAACAAAGCAACCTGTGATAGCCTGTTTGGTACATGGACTCCGGGAGGTAGCTGTCCGAAACCACAAAAACCAAATGAAGCAATACAAGAAAGTTTATTAAAATCAATGACTATCTGTACTGCTGGTTGGTAAAAATTATGAAAAAAAACTCTACACTATACGTCTGTTCAAAATGCGACGCACAGTACCCGAAGTGGGCTGGGCGTTGTTTGGAATGTGGAAGCTGGGGAACTGTGAAAGAATCAACTGAACAAGCTCCAAGTAAAACTAGCACAAAGGCTGTAAAGTTCAACACCGAAACTTTGATTGACTTGAAAAACATTTCTGACAAACAGTTTGCTCGAATGAGTACAAGAATAAAAGAATTAGACGATATTCTGGGTGGTGGGATCGTTCCAGGGAGCATCAATCTACTGGGAGGTGACCCTGGTATTGGTAAATCCACCTTGGTTTTGCAAATACTTAAAAACTTGGAAAGCCTTGATCGTCCGCTCCTCTATGTTTCTGGTGAAGAATCAGCTGAACAGATCAAACTACGAATGAATAGATTGAAGTATATACCAAAGAACTTGAAGTTCTTGTCCGAAACCAACATTGAGCAAGTTTGTGCGGCTATTCAAGAGCTAAAGCCGGCAATAGCGATCATTGACTCGATTCAAACTGTATATTCATCAGACGTTGATAATGAAGCTGGCAATGTGGCACAAATTCGTGCTTGTACTGTCAAAATAATGGAAGTTGCCAAGAAAAACAACATCCCTGTAATCATCACTGGGCACGTTACCAAAGACGGTTCAGTAGCGGGACCCAAAACCCTTGAACATTTAGTGGATGTAGTTTTATACATTGAAGGTGACAAATTGCATGGCTTTAGACTTATAAGAAGTAATAAAAATCGATTTGGCTCAACTGATGAGCTGGGTGTCTTTGAAATGACCAGCACTGGTCTAAAAGAAGTGAATGATCCATCAAGAGCCTTTCTTGCGAACAATCAAGAGATCACAGCTGGGTCAGTTGTAAGTTGTTTTCTAGATGGAAAAAGAATCTTCCTAATAGAAGTCCAAGCCCTTGTAACACCAACAATCTTTGGCTACCCTCAGAGAAAAACAGCCGGTTTTGATATAAATAGGTTACAAATGATAACTGCGGTTCTTTTCAAAAGAGCTAATCTTAACTTGAACAACCAAGATATTCATCTAAATGTTGCTGGTGGATTCAAGGTTACTGAAACTGGTATTGATCTAGCAGTCGCGATGGCAGTTGCTTCTGCATTGAAAAACAAGTTCATCAATAAACAAACTATTGCAATTGGAGAAGTTGGTCTTGGAGGTGAAGTAAGAACTGTTAGTAATATTGAAAAAAGACTAACAGAAGCTGAACGGTTGGGTTTCAAAACTGCTTTTGTTCCAAATGTAGAACTGACAAAAAAGTACCAGATGAATATCATCAAACTAAAAAATATAAAGGACATAACTAACAATTTATGAAGAAAGTAACAGCATTATTTATAATGTTTTTTTTGTTTTTGTCACCAGGAATAACCCTAGCTCAAGAAGATTCTGAACCTGAAGTATACAATAATGAAACAATCCAACAAATGCTTGAAGATGGAGCATACGACTCAGATGAGCTAAATGAGCCTGAATTTGAACAGGCAGTTTTTAAATCAAAAGTCATAAAGATTAATTATTCTGATCTTGAAAAAAAAGAAACATCCATCGACTATGGATTCGTTCCATATCAGGAAATAACTATAAAACCATTAGAAGGTAGATTCAAGGATCAAGAAATAGATATTACAAATGAAGCAGGAGAATTAAATGACCATTTCATTGTTCTCAAAGAGGGTGATATTATTGTTAGCTACTGGGACAAC
>Ga0233431_1005294_pt1 | contig 12724 bp, 14 predicted proteins | sample SI_118_April2016_FD_179867 | JGI IMG/M metagenome (GOLD analysis project Ga0233431, IMG submission 179867) | Seawater microbial communities from Saanich Inlet, British Columbia, Canada - SI_118_April2016_200_MG | ecosystem: Environmental > Aquatic > Marine > Inlet | place: Canada: British...
CAAGACTGTCAATTTGATAATTATACATCTAAAAAATCAATTCACGTACTTTCATATAATGATGTAATTAAGGAAGAATCGCCATTTTTAGTTAAATGTTTCTTTGAACCCTATGTATCAATTTATGGTGATGATAATGGAGAAAAATATCATAACTTAGCCAATAAAAAAATAAAAGAAGAATCTCCACACCGAGCAAAACAGTATATTAATATCGCAATAAAGCAAATTCAACATACTATAACTAATCCTCGCGATCCACTCGAGTTACTCAATAGTCTAATTAGTGCAAATCATTACGCTTGTAGAACAATACAAGAAGTATCTAAAGAATATTCTCTAAATCAAAAAATTCCTGAGTTAGACACATTACACAGTACAAAAAACGAAATTCAAGGAAAATTACTTTCTGCAAGTAAAATTGAAAACTATACTTATGAGCAAAAAAGTGCTTCTAAGGACTTACTAACGAAATTATGGTCTATTAAACGACAATTAAATGGTGATAACAAATGACAACTGAAGATCAGAATATCCAAAATGATTTGGAAGAAAAAGTGCAACTAAGAGTTGCAGTAGTACAACCGGAATTATTATTTGACGAGAGTAAATCTCCTCGTGAAAATGATGAAGCTAATGTTAAACACGCACTTGAGCTTTTAGAACGAATTGATACAAATAGTGTGGATTTAGTAATTTTCCCAGAAGTTTATCCTAATATCGCTGGAGAAGTACCTATGAAAGATTCAGGTTTACTTGAAGCTGCTAAGAAAATTGGTACATATGTTCTTGCAGGAGAAACATATCAAGGACGTAATGCATCAACATTAATTAATCCTGATGGCGAAGTTGAGAAACGTATGTATAAAGTTCAACTTTCTGTAGAAGAGATTGGGCATGTTAAACCAGGTAAACAACCGGGATTATTTGACATTAAAGTTAAAGATAAAACCGTAAAATTAGGCGTTCTTACTTGTTGGGATTTTGCATTTCCACAACAGGTGGAGTACTTAATTAAAAAGGGTGCTAAAGCAATTATTAATCCATCTATGAACGTTGTATCATTAATAGATGCTCGTAAGAGTGATGCACGATTGTGGTCAGTATACTTTAATATACCAACAGTTTCTGCTAATCTTGCAGGAAAAACTAAGTTACCTTGGGGAATGACTTATGGTGGTGGAAATAGTGAGATTATATCTGGAACTAATACGAATATAATGGAATTAGATCGACCTGCAAAAGATAGTGACTACGTAATACAAAAACTTGGAACAAAAGAAGGAATTCTAAAGCATACATTGGAGCTTTAGATTCTTTTTTCTTTATTTTTTTAATAAAAATAAGAAGTGAGCCGTATAGGATTTGAACCCACGACACCAAGGTATCTTCGCGAAAAATAGTTCTCTTTTTCGCCAACCTTTTTCTATTTCTAAGAGAAAAAGGCTGTTAAAAGCCTTGTGCTCTAACCAGATTGCTCTGACAAAGTCAGCGAAATGACTTTCATCATCTGAGCTAACGGCCCACATTTCGTACTTCTGATTAAGTCAGTTACTTAATCAAATCGCATAGCTAGAAAGGTTATTTCTGTAATTTGGGATACTCACCTTGTATCATTTTTGCCATGCTAACTTTCAGAATTATAGATCGTTTAAAAGTGTATCGAATTATTTCTTACCTTCAATTAATTCTTGAACTAATCCTTGGTAACTCTTAGCAATTTCTAGGAATTGATCTTTCATTTCCATATCCTGAAATAATTCAGCTTGCTTTGCTTCGAAAATACAAAGTGTAGCACTTTGTAAATAATGATCTCTAACACTTCTAATTGTATGTCCAAACACATTACAATGGAATATATTATCTGACATCTGTTCCTCCAAACCTTTGATTAATACATCAATACTTCTCAGATCAATCTCAATCATAGCATTATAGAATTCTTGAATATCGGTTGTTTGTCCAATTCTCATAGTAATAACATAACTAAACGCTTAAAAATTATTCGATTATGCTGCTGCTTTCTGAGCGCGTTCTATTGCACGAATTTTGTTATTTATAGATTGATCTGTAGTTCCAAACAGTTCAGAAATTATTTTTCGCGTATATTTTTTTATTGGAAATACTTCTTTTTGTGCCATATAAACAGCAGCGCCAACTAAACCATTCCATCCACTATTTATAATACCTATTTCATTTTTAATCGAATCTAAAATTTTATCTGAACGTTTGCTTAATGCAGTATTCGTAAGTTCTAATCTTTTGTAAAGTTGGTTTTTAGTATATTCAAAATCTCGATGTTCAAGTTTAAAACCACCAACTCTTCTAGCAAAATAAAAATATGCATCACGAATTTTTCCTTTATCTACTTGCGTACTCTTTTCAGCATCACTTAAATAAATGAGAATATTATGTTTATTAACTGCAGCGTAAAAACAGGCAGCAAGAGTATCTTCCATACTTCTACCCATCCGATTTGCACGGTTTGAATTAGATATCATAAAAAATAAGTCTCTCGCAGTTGATCGTATTAATCGCTCTTTTCTTAGTAATTCACGTCTAGTACCAACAGATTTTTGAACGCCTTTTTGTGTACCGGCGGTTTCTATATATGGTATATCCCATATATCCATTGTTTCTTGAATTAATGTTTCGAGTTTAATTTTAGATAATTTCATATACGTAATTACGCGAAAAAGTTAAAAATCGTTCTATGTCTGTGAAGAAGTTATTTCTTACGTTTTCTAGAACCCCAGAGTTTTTCAATCCAATTGTATTTTCTCATCTTTTTGATTCTTCCAAAACCACATCTAGAACACTCTTTGTGTTGAGCATGATAACTATGTCCACCACATCTTCGACATCGGATGTGTGTTTTCTTACCGCTTCGGCGGCCCATTGCCGGTGTTCCTTTTGTCATTTTAATCTCCGATTGAGAGACAGAAAACTTGTTTTCTGTATATTATCTACCTATTTACTTAGTTTTTAAAACTATCTATTAGTGTACAAAATATTTGTTTGAATTATTGTTTAAGCAGGACTTACAAACAAGATCATATCTCCTCTAACAAAAACTCTGCCAAGCTTTCCGACGATCTTTCCATCATCGCCACGCTCTTCAGCATCGTCTAACACAATATTTATGTGTATGTCAAAGGCTTTTAAAGTTCCAAGTAATTGTCTCTTGTTTTTCAGTTCTAGAATAACTCGTTTATTTTTCGCTTGATTTAATGCATCTAAGGGTCTTTCCATTTGAATACCTCAATGAAAGTAGGTTTACTGAGCGGTATTTAAATGTTGTTATTTTACAATTTGTTGAAAACATTTATATTATAGCATAGACTCTATCTTTTATGAATAAACTCAATAGCGCAATTCTACTGTTTATAATTTTCGTAGTTTCTATTAGCGTCAGCTTATTTTCAGTTTCAGCCATCCCCGAATTGTTAATAGAAGTTCAACCAATTGATGATCATATTGAATTTGATGGATCAGCCAAATTTAATATTGAACTTACAAATAATCGTGAAGAATTAATGGATATTACAATTCCAACACCACGTAATGCATGGGATATTACAGTTAGTCCATATTTATTACAATTGCAACCTGGCGAATCTAAAACAATTTCAATTTCAATTGCACCACCACCAACAATAAAATCGGGTGTATATAGTGTGTATTTTCAATTTAATGTGAAAGGTAATAACTTGGATTACAAATACTTGCATGTTACAATAGAAGACAGCAGCCCAGTTATTGAAGGTAAAATTCAACTTATTGAAGAAGTTAAAGTTCAAGAATTTTGGTCTGAAGAATTTCCATCTAAATCATATAGTGTTACAATATTAAATAACGGTAATGCTGAAGCCATCGGTAGCTGGGAAACTAAGGTTTCAAAATTTGACCAGTTCTTCTTAAGTAGCGAGAATCATGAATTACAAACTGATGGGGAAGAAGTTACAATTGCTTGGGCATATACTATTCCTGTTGGGGAAGAAGTTACATATTCATACTCAATATCATATCTACATTTAATTGTTGCTTTGATATTAATTACTATTGCATTATTTATTTTAGGCATATACTACATGACACGTTATAGTTTAATTAAAATGATTACACACAAAAGAGATGGATATATTGGTGTGGAGATCGCCGTTAAAAACAAAACAGGAAAGAAACAAAAGAATGTTATTATTGAAGATTATGTTCCTATTCCTTTAATGATTTCTAGAGAATTTGGAACGATGTCACCAACAGCCATTAGAAAAAAGAAAGATAAGCTTGTTTTGATGTGGAAATTTGATGAATTACAACCAAGAGAAGAAAGAATGCTTTCATATAAAATGAAATCAAAATTAAAAGTAGAAGGCCAGATAGTTATTCCACCAGCAGTTGTTTCACAAAAAGATGGTAAGAAAACCATTGAAATTGTTTCTAAAGTTAAGAAATAATTTGCTTCTTTTTACGCCAATATTCTTTCATCGATTTACTTCGTCTTAGATTTCCTAATTCTTGTCTTAATTTTTTATCAAGCTCTTTCCAGCTAGCTCTAATATACTCTGGTATATACTCGCCTCTACTTAATGTATCTTCCATAGCATCACTTATATATTCGCGCAAGGTTTTATCTCCAAGAAACTCCTTAGCAATTCCAGATTTATCTTCATATTTATCAATCAGTGCTTCGAGTCCTTCGTCAACTTTTTTAGCGCCACCTATGGGAAGCTGGCCACCCTGCATAACAATTAACCCTTTATTTATAACTTTATGATATTGAAGATTGACTATAATTCCCAAAGCATCTTCTGATATATAAAATTCCCAATTATGATACTCATATCTCCCAGAAGCAGGAGTTTCTGAAGTAAAATGAACATTGATTTGAAAAGGTTGTGCTGATTTAGTGAAATCTTCTGTTTCTGTTCCAGCAAGGATTATACTCATTCCATTACCAAGATTATGTGGAGCACCAGCTTCAATTGCAAATTCATGATATTTTGCACGTACCGTATTAAAACCTGTTCTAAGCTGTTCATTTTTCATTTTACTACTATCGAGAAAAACTTAAAAAACTATCCAATTAGGAACCCTTTTAATCACTTCTGTTTAGTTAGAATATGTTTTCAGTACTACCTTTAGTTGAATTGATGGAACAACTCGCACCCGATATGGGGGCATATCTTAATCAATATAATGATACTCCTCACAAAACAGCACTTACTAATTTGTATCTTGATGGATTAATGACACCAGAAATTGTTGAGAAGAGAGTAGTTACGGGTATTTTTGAAGGATATGAACTACCCTTGATTACCAAATTCTTTCCAGCAATAGTCACAAAACATGAAGACTTTATTAAATCTAAGATCAGCATAACAGTATGTACAAAATCTATATCTGATAAAGTTGATTAATAATTAGCAAACCTTTTTAATTTAATTCATACAAATCTATTATCCCGTCCTAGCTCAATTGGTAGAGCGCACGGCTGTAGTATGATTCCCTTCTTTTAGAAAAAGAAGGTCTTCACCCCAAGAAAACTATTCTTGAGGAGAATGCGACCCAAAGAAACAAATTACAAAAAAGAGGTCGAGAACGCCCCAGATAATCTGGTGCAGATCCCGTGAGGTTCCTGGTTCGAGGAGCTTATTCTCTTTAGAAAAGAGAAAATCGCGCAAAAGAGAAACTACTTTTGTGAGGGCTTAGAAAATCCGGGGGACGGGACTTTATTCTTTCGGGATATTTGGCAGGAAATGAATCTGTTGAAGAATAGTTTTATATATTTCAGTATATGAATAGAATATGATCAAACAAAAAAATTCGCTTAAATTCAAAATCAGTGTTGTGGTAGCAATATTACTATTTTCAGCTTTGATTTACTTTTCAATTAATTATTCTATTCATGAAGTGCATGAAGATACGTTTGCTGAAACGCCGCTTATTTCTCCAAATCAAGCGCTGGAGTATAAAACTGAATTTTGCGCCAACAAACTAACTGCACTAATCCATGAAACACATTTCTTTGAGAAAGATATTTCTGCAGGTGAAGAAATTAAAGAGAAAGATACGTTAATACAAAAAGAAGAAATTGAAGTGATTTCCCTTGAACAGCGAGAATTGGAAGAAGTAAAAGAAGAATTTGAAAGTTATAAACTTATATGCGATGATTTTGACGAGCAACCAACAAAAGAGCTATGCGAGCAGTTTCTTACTGAAGCAAAAGCAGACCTTGAACTTGCACAACAGAATGCAGAATCATCGGATGGCGTCCTTTCTTGGATAGAAACGTCTCATAAAAACTTGCGTAGAGCTAATCGAATATACAACGAGCTTAATAAAACGTGTCAAATTTTTAACATTTCTTAAATATACGATTATATCTCAACAAATTTATATACTTGTGACTATAATTTAGACTATGGAAATATTGCTTGTGTTGGTTAGTGCTCTTGCATTATCCTTTATTTTCTCTGAAATTGCAAGCTATTTTAAGTATCCTAAAATTATTGGCCAGATACTTGCAGGTGTTGTTATTGGCCTGCCACTTATGCGAACCATATTACCTCTTGAGGGGGCAATGGATATTATAAATCTGCTTGCTGAACTTGGTATTGTGTTCCTGATGCTACTGGTTGGTCTTGAATCGGATTACCCAAAACTGAAGAGTCTTTCAAAACCATCAACAATTCTTGCAACGTTTTCCATAACGTTATCGTTTCTTTTTGCAGCAGTTGTAACTTTGTATTTCGGATATGGATTAATTGTAGCATTGGTTGTTGGCACTGCTTTAGCTGTTTCAGCAGAGCCCATAACCGTAAAATTGCTTATTGAACTCAATAAACTCAAAACTCGTGCTGGAGAAATATTAATCGGCGCTGGTCTGATTGATGATGTAATTGGTATGTTTTTCTTATCTGTTTTAATTTTTATTATACATGAAAAAAGTGCAAAGTCCATTTTGCTCTTCCCGTTGGAAGTGCTTTCGTTTATTGTAATTATGTTCGTTCTTTTCAAGCTGATATCCCGAGCAATGGTATTTCTACGGAGAGAACCAACAGAGTCATTCTTTGAGGTGATGGTGGTTCTTACTTTAGCTATTGCTTACCTCTCTGAGCTTATGGGTGTTGGAATAGTCATTGGTGCATTTGTAGCGGGTTTAATTCTCCAGATATCAATTAAAGATGTTAGTCTTGAGAAAAAGATGGTTTCAGATATCAAAGACATCGCATTTGCGTTCTTTGTGCCTTTCTTTTTCGTGGTTGTTGGATTGAATCTTAATTTAATAGATATAGCTACCAATTGGATACTTGTTGGCGTTCTGCTTACGGTTGCGATTACTGGAAAGATGCTGGCAGCGTATGCATTAAAACCAATTTTTCCTAAGGTTAGTTGGAAGTCATTGACGCTTCTCGGAGCAGGCATGAATTCAAGAGGGATATTCGGATTGGTAATTCTTCTTATTGCTAAGAATGAAGGTATTATTCCTCAAAACTTATTTTCAGCAATTGTAGTTATATCAATACTAACTTCAATCATGTTTGCCGTTGTGGCTAACCATTACAAGAATAAGTCTGCAGTCTGGACAGTTAAGGGAATTTAATCAGATCTGTATTAATTTAGCAAATTTTGTATAAAATCAAACGCAAACATAGTCAAAACCCGTCAAATATCCTATTTTCATACTGATTTGGGGGACGGGACGTTTATATTTCAAAGAACTTATATTGTACGTCATATATAGAGAATATGACTTCGCGAGAAACTGCAGCTAAGCTAAAATCAAATATATGGATTATATATGTAGCTAATTTTCTTAAGGGGCTGATGTTCTTCTTACCAATTTATGCGTTATATCTTCAGCAAGAACTGTTCACGGTCTTCAATGTAGCTTTGATTATTTCTATACAATCTGTTTTCGTTATATTACTAGAAGTTCCAAGTGGAGCAATAGCTGACTTATTTGGTAGGAAAAATACACTAATCGTAGCTAATATTGTTGCCATTATTGCTTTAATTTTCCTAAGTATCGGAACTTCATTGATATTTTTCATTGGATATGCTATATTTATTGCGCTATCTGAAAGCTTGAATAGTGGAACAGATATTGCGATTTTATTTGATTCGATAAAAAATGTAAACAAAGAAGCTAAAAAAGAAGCTATTGCACTATCAAAAGCAGCTATAGAAAGTAAAACTATAACGCCGCTTTCTACAGATATTCATTTCAAAAAAGTTATTGGAATAAATAGTAGTATGTGGCAAATTGGAGCCAGCATCAGCGCAGTAATTGGTGGAGTTCTTGCTGGACAATACCTAAGACTGCCGATTTATGCTACAATAATTCCATTTATTTTAGCGTTAATACTGACTTTTTTCATTACAGAACCACAATATCAAAAAGAAAAACACAGCAACATCTTAACACATATATCCAAATCGGGAAAATTATTTATTAAAAAGAAACAGTTGCTCATACTTTTCGTTGCAGGTTTTCTATTCTTTGCATTTGGAGAAGTAGAACACCAACTAAATGCGATTTTCTTTTCATTCAAAGGAATACCTATTGAATATTTTGGTTTGATATTTGCTCTTATATTTGGATTAAGTTCTTTAGGGTTCTTAATATCTCATGCAGTTAGTAGTAAATTTGGAAATAAATCTACAGTCATTATCAGTGAGATTCTTTCTATACTTCTCATATTTATAGCAACACTTACATTCGGAATATGGACGAGTATCCTTATTATTATTAGTTCACTATTTTGGGGAATTAGAGGTCCAATTATAACGCACTTAACAAATTTAGAAACAGCATCAAAAAATAGAGCTACAATAATATCCATTGGAAATCTGGGAAATAGACTGGGGTTGGCTATATGTGTTCCAATATTTGGTATAATATCGGACATATATAATATAAATTTTGTATTCCAACTAACATCGGGATTATCTTTTACTGCAGTATTTGTACTTCTCTTCCTTAAAGATAAAAATTAAAGAGATAAAGTCATTATTCTACTAATACATTAATCTTACTTAGTTTATCGCTAATAGCATCTAACATAGCTGCATGGTTTGTTTGGAATTTATTGTACTTTTTCTGTTCTAATTCTTTCTTAGAATTTATATCTTCAATCTGTAGTTGGATGCTATGAATATCCATATTTAAATTTGCTATCCGATCTTCATCCAATATCGTATTTTCTATTTTTTGCTGGGTTTTAATTATATTATTTATGTTATCCAATATAGAACCATGATTTACCTTTGCTTCAGTAAGTAAATTAATAAGAATATTACTCGAATCGCTCTGAAATGCTTCCTCAAAATTAGTTTTATAATCCTTTACAATCGCCATCTGTTTAGGGTTGCTATGAAATGTGTTGGCTAAAAGTTTGAAATCTATGAGGTTTTTCAATTTGTAAATATTTTTCTTTAATTCAGTTTTGTCGTTTTCAAGATCTTCGCATTTTTTAAGCTCTTTAATATATGATTTACTTGTTTTTACAGTCTCTATGTCTTTAGTTAATTGATTTTTTTCATCTTTAAATTCTGTTACTTTCTGCTCAAAATTATCTATATTTGATTTAAACTTGAGTTTGGTTTTCTCAAAATCGTCAATTTCTTTTAATTTCAATTCCACTGAGCAGATTATTTTAGAACTATTAATTATAGACATATTATCTTTGATTGTCTGTCGAATATCCTTAAAAAATTTACCCGTACTGACGCCAATATCACTTAACTCATGTCCAACTAAGAACGATGCTTTCTGAAAATTCTTAATAGATTTCTGTTCAAAATTTCTAAAAATTAGAGTAATATTTTCAAGTATATTATCTGATGTAGTTATATTCAAACTGCGTAAAGTTTCTGTTAGTTCACTTAAATGCTCAGCATATTTATTAAGATTAGTTTTTGTTATTAATTTAGCGTGTTTCTCTGCTTTTAATTTATCTAAATTTACTGCTCGAAGTGCTGTTACCTCTTTTTCTAACTCATCCGCAAGCTGTGATGTTCTTGTATTGATTTGTTTTAAGAATACTTTTTCATCTTCAGCAATTACTTTTTTCTTATTTTGAACCCAATTCTTAATATCTTTAGATTTTACTTTTTCAGCAATTTTTTCTTCTTCTACTTTCGCACTAGAATCCAGTACTTTTTTTATGAAATCTAAAAATCCCATATAGATATTAATAACCAAAAACATAAAAACCATTTGTATGGTGGAGATTTATGGATGGGAATTATATTCTAACTTAAGGTACTGCTTCTTCCTGTTGTTCCATAGATAATATAAGCTCATCAAAAATATCTATTAACTTCTGTCCACGTTCATTAAGATCGGTTGTTTCATATGTTACGGCACCCAAAGTTCCATCAATAGAACGTAAATTACTAATAAAATAATCTAATACTTGCGCAGTAGGAGTTGCATCTGTCCATATTTCACGTTGTTGTTCACTACTTATAATTGGATGATAAACCATTTTTTGTAAGGTCCATAAATGTGCTATACTTAACCCCTTAATTGTTTCAAAATGCTCTTTAAATTCTTCTAAAGTGGTTTCTTTATCGACATCAATTGTAAAGAAATCATAAAAAACCGGTCTATATTCTTCTGACTTGTTTTGTAATTTCTTTTGTTCAAATACTTGCAGTGCTTTAATAGCATCCATATTTATTTGTTTAGTAGTCCCTTTCTGAAATCTTTTTAGAACAGAATTACTAAAATGCTCTATACCAACATCAATAGCATATATTGAATCTAAAAATTCATTCAGTACTGGCAGAGCAGATAAAAGTGCATCGGCACGTGTTTCAAAATAATAATTAAAATCATCTAGTTTACTATTTAATTGAAAGAATTTCTTAATCCAAGGTATATTTCCATAACGTTCATTACATCCTAAGAAATCGGGACTAGCATCACTGAAAACAGAAATACCATGCTCATCTTGAAGCATCTTAAGTTCAAGGTTTATATTTTCCGGCGATCTTCTTCGATATGTTTTTCCAGGAAGTTTCCAAATATCACAAAAATTGCATCCTTGGATTTCGCCCCACTGACATCCTCTACTTGTAGATATTAATGCACGTTCAACTCCACCGACTTCATAATCTTTGGGTTGCATATCCCTCCTAAGGGGAAAAGGAATCGAATCTAAATCATGTACTACTTCAGCCAAAGGTTTTTCTATAATTTCTCTACCGTTTAGATATACTGTACTTTTACTATTCTCTAAGGATTTACGACCATTTTTAATTAAATCTGGAAACAAATAAGGTACTACTGCTTCTCCCTCTCCTCTCAAAACAAAGTCTACTTTACCTTGTTCAAGGCACCTTTTAGATTGAAACGTAGGTCCATAACCACCCATTCCAACTAAAAATTCTTTTTGCTTTAATGATTGTGAGACCTGAAATGCATGTTGTAATGAATCATCAACTGCAGAAATTCCAACTAATTGTGGATTTAATTTTCTTACTTCTGCAACAGTTTCGTCAGAAGACATATCATGTAAATAAGAATCAACCAATTTTGTGCTTAAACCTCGCTCTTCTAATTGAGCTTGTAAAATACCTAATCCCAACGGTTCATGTCTACGACCTAATACCCAACTTTCTAAATTCGAGTGTACAAATACTACGTCAACACTTTCTGTCATACTACTAAAGGGACAAAAAGAAATATATAGTTATTGATATTATGATTGCTGAAGCAAAACAATCATATTTTAATAAGAAAGTATTTATTATATTCTACACCATATATTATATGAAATTGGTCATTATATATGGTCCACCAGCAGTAGGTAAGTTATCTGTTGCTACCGAATTAATCAAACTTACAAAATTCAAGTTACTTCACAATCACTTGGTTCGAGATCTATTAACTTCTATGATTGGTGAGGATGATAAACTATACCGCGTTGATATTCCATTACGAAAGAATCTCATTAGATATGCTATTAAAATGGAGGTTCCTAGCTTAATATTTACTACATGCTATGTTGCAAATACCGAAGGTAAGCGCTATTTTAAAGATATAATAAAAATTGTGGAAAAAAGTGGTGGCAAGATCTATTTTGTTAAACTAATTACTTCAGAAAAAGTACTATGTAAGCGAGTTGTAAGAGAAGATCGTAAAGTTTTTGGTAAATTTAGAAATCCTGTAGAAATGAAAAAATTTCTTCATAAACATCGTTGCTATGATTCAATCCAATATAAGAACAGCTTAGAAATCGATAACACAAAGCTATCTGCTAAGAAAGTTGCTAAAATGATAAATAATCGATTTAAGTTTTAGTAATTTATCCAGAATACAAACTATTTTAACTTTTATTATGTGATAAACATAATGTTACAAGCGACTACTGATCCTCAGAAAGTTACTCAGCTAAGAAATATATTTGCTTATGATGGAACAACACTTAATCTCACTGGATTTCATGGTGAAAACATACCGGTGTTTGATCAATTTAGAAAATTAATTACTCATTCTCCCGTATTTAAGCAATTCAAACACACATATGGACGTACATACAAGATAAGACAAATTCAACTTGATCCCTCATTAAATTCTGAAAATATTGCTGAAAGACAGGATTTATTAAAACGTTTGATGTCTGTTGAAGTTCCACTTAAAACTAAATTTTTCAAAGAGGTTGATTTACTGAAATTAAAATATATTTCCAGAAAAAATGATAATTTTTAT
>Ga0233431_1005295_pt1 | contig 12719 bp, 2 predicted proteins | sample SI_118_April2016_FD_179867 | JGI IMG/M metagenome (GOLD analysis project Ga0233431, IMG submission 179867) | Seawater microbial communities from Saanich Inlet, British Columbia, Canada - SI_118_April2016_200_MG | ecosystem: Environmental > Aquatic > Marine > Inlet | place: Canada: British...
CATTATCGAATTCTTTGGCGTATGACGACGTTACATCGCTGATTTTCAGGAGCGAGTTGTCATAGTTCAGCACAATTTCAGCCGCAAGGAAATCATCGATATTACCCGCGTTCAGCGCAACGGTAAGCGTATCGCCGATCTCATAATTCTTCTCATCCCATTCAAGACCGGTAGGTCTGTTGGCCGCCATTTTCGCCGTGGACCGGAGTTTTTGCAGAGACTCGGAATCCTGCGACTGATACCAGTTGTACATCAGCGTAAACACGGTTAGATCCTCAAAATCGACCACACCGTCCGCGGGATAGAGGTAACTGTTGTTCCACCAGGGAGCGGCGCCGGCTTTGTTCTCACCGGATGGTTTCCCGGCCAGATCACCCGCAACATTACCCGCGTTCCAATAAGTGATGAGCTGGACAAAGTCGAAGAAATCGATATCCATATCATAATCGTAATCTCCGATGCGGGCCGGCCCGTCATGTTTGTCAACAAACGCGAAACTTGAGAAATGTGAGACGTAAGCGCTGATTGTCCCGTTGAGCGAATCGGCGACAACATCAAAAATCTCATCTCCGATCAATTCGCCTGTTTCAGTGACATAGAAAATCCGCAGATCAGACGGAGACAATCCGAGACTTGCAAGCAGTTGGGGATCGTATGGAATTGTGATCTTGATCGGTTCGTTAAAATAATACGTTCCGGCATCCTTATTATCAACAAGAACATTGAATGTGACAGCCGAAAGGATATTATTACCGTATGAAATTTTCCTATTGTCATTATCGACATTTGCAAATGACGGCAATTTTACGTCGATATTGATATCCTCGGGAAGGCTCGTTTTGGTAAATACGAGTTTTGCGCCCTTCATGAAATCAAGCGGATAGGAAACATCGTCGATTGAGACCGGCGCATCAGTATTAATCCCGGGCAATTTATATTTCTCAAGATATACCGTGACCGGAACCTGAGAAGATATCAGTTTATCAACAACGGTTGTCGATGCCACAATATATCCGACACCGCCCACAGTCGCAGTAAACAGGCCGGCATCGTCAATGGTGCCGACATCACCTCTCACCTCCCAGTGTACCGGAGAAGATTCCGCAACTGTCCCGAAATTCGTCAGCACCTGCGCGGTATACTGCACCGTCCCGCCGATCTTGACTACCTGTTCGGCCTGAGCGATAACAACGCTTTCGATCCGGGTTTCGGAAAGGACATTGATTGACGTGTCAAAAGTGGAACTCAATCCTGTGCTGTCCGTGGCGGAGATACTGAGCGCAACTTTCAAACCGGCATCATCGCTTCCCGGCGTACCGGACAAAACACCCGAATTATCGATTGAAAGCCATGCCGGACCGGCATTTATCGCGAATGTGAACACTGTTTCGCCGTCCGGATCGCTCACCTCGAGCGTATCCAGATATGCGACACCGTTTGTAGCATCCCACAATTTATGTTTTTTAAATACCGGGGCATTTTCAACATTTAACACATTTAACGACGTTGAAAGCGTATCAGCAAATCCGCCGGCATCCGTGACTATCACGGAAAGTGAAATATTACTTCCCACATCGGAATTCTGCGGCTGGCCGGATAACTGGCCGTTCGCTGAATTGACCGACAGCCACTCAGGGCCGGAAAGTTTCGTATAAGTAAGTTTTTCGCCCAGATTTTCATCTGAAACATATAAAACTGCCAGATACGGGGAACTCTCGTATGCATCTTTTAATGACGTGGCATTGAAACTCGGCGCAAAATTAACAACGTCCTTCATACCCACGTCTAAAACGTTGATCAGGTATTCAACGTCATACGCTTCACCCGACCTGTTGGAAACGGACAGTTCTATCGGGATTCCGAAACCGGTATGGGTCGAATCAGGAACACCCGTAAGCTTACCGCTCTTGGGATAGATCGACAGCCACTCAGGGCCCTCGACAATCTCGAATACATCGTCGGGATCAACTTTCCGGACTATGAAATCATACTCAAAACCAACTGACGCGGGCGGAAGGAATTCACCTTTCGGACCATCAGCTGAAAATACATCGAGTATCAATGTCTCTTTATGGATTTTACCCGTACTCATCCTTAATCCCAGAGTTACCGGTATACCATATCCCACATCCGTCTCGGCGGGAGTTCCCGAAAGGACTCCGGTCTTCTCCTCGACCGAAAGCCACGCAGGACCGTCACCAATCTCGAACGTATCGTCGGGATTCTTTTTCGGTAGTGTGAAATCATACGCAACCGTTGCCGTCGCGGGAGGAAGGAACAATCCCGCGGCATTCGCCAGGCCGCCCTCCGGGATGACATCCAGCATAAATGTTTCCTTATGGACGATCTCCTCGGTTCCGGTTATCAGCAGCGTAACGGGAATACCGTAGCCGATATCATCAGCGGTCGGAGTTCCGGTCAAAGACCCGGTCTCGGGATCGGTTGTCAGCCATTCCGGGCCCTCGCCAACAGTAAATATGTCATCGGGATTTTTCATGGGCACCATGAATTCATACTTCATATTCACTGTTGCAGGCGGCAGATACATTCCGCCGAAATCTCCGGACGGGAATACGTCGAGCATAAATATTTCCTCGTAGCCTTCCCCTGAACTATCTATAACCTCAGTAATTTTAACCTTCACAGCAATACCGTATGCAACATCGTCATCGGACGGAATACCATGCATCTGTCCGCTCTTGCCGTCGATCTGCAGCCAATCCGGGCTGTCGATCACTTCGATCACGTCATCCGCATGCCGTTTCGGGAACGTATGATCATACGGCACATTGGCGATAGCCGGCGGAAGCATAAATCCTCCTTCGCCGCCCTCCGGGAACACATTGATAGTGAGTTTTTCCTCAAATTTCTCGCCATCTTCCGTGGAGATAAGAATGACGACCGGGATACCGAATCCTTCATCGGCAGCGGCGGGCATACCTGTCATCTGAGCGGTTCTCGAATCTAACGCCAGCCATCCGGGACCCTCAATAAGCTCAAACGTATCTCCCGGATTCGCGTCCGGAAAAAGGAAATAATACTGCATATTTACCGTTGCGGGCGGAAGTGATTCTCCACCTTCTCCTCCGGCATGGAAGACTTCGAGCAGCAGCGTTTCTTTAAAGCTGTCGCCGGATGCCTCTGTAATGAGTATGGTTACCGGAATGCCGAATCCGATGTCATCTTTGGATGGTATGCCGCTCAAGCTGGCACTATTCGGATCGAACAGAAGCCACTGAGGACCCTCGACCAGCTCGATCTTATCATCAGGATTTCTCACTGGAAGCATAAAGTCATAGGGCATATTCACCGTTGCGGGCGGAAGGAACAATCCTTTTGCGCCGCCCTCCTCAAGCACATCTATCGAGAGGGTCTCTTTGAACACACCTTCTGCTTCCGTTATCTGGAACGTGACAGGGAAACCGTACCCGACATCGGCGTCGGACGGGAAGCCCGACAACTGGCCGTTATCCTGATCAAACTTCAGCCATTCGGGACCATCGATAATTTCAACCAACTCGTCCGGTTCCATATCGGGGATCATGAAATAGTACGGCATATTCGCGATCGCCGGAGGAAGGAACATCTCATCCTGCGGACCTCCCTCACCGAAGACCTCAATCATCAGTGTTTCCTCGAAACTCTCTCCGGTGGCGATGGAGATTTTCACGACCACCGGGAAATCCATGCCCACATCGGCAAGAGCCGGCATACCGCTGAACGTGCGGGTTGCAGTATCGAATGCAAGCCATTCAGGGCCGGAAATCAGCTCAATGTCACCTTCGACATCAAACTTTGGAACCATGAAATAGTAATCTTCATTTGCAATTGCAGGCGGAAGATGATTTCCCTCTTCACTACCGAACGGGAAGACCTCCAGCATGAATTTCATTTCATACGGGTCGTCGGATTCACCGTTAACAAGAATTCCCACAGTATGTTCCATACCCACATCGTCATCGGTCGGCATACCGCCGAACTGACCGGTTCTGGCATCTATCTTGAGCCACTCCGGGCCGCTGGTGATCTCAAATGTATCGTCGATATTCTCTCTCGGAAGCATGAAATCATATTCAATGCCCGCGACTGCCGGGGGAAGGAACATACCGCCGCCAGGGCCGCCTTCCGGGAACACGTCCAACGTTGTGGATTTTTCGTGAATTTCTCCGGTTCGGAGCGTAATAGTAAATTCGATCCGGAAACCTTCTCCGACATCGGCATCAGTCGGCAATCCGGTGAACTCTCCGATATCGGGATCCAGCGACAACCAGCCGGGGCCGGTGAGAAGCTCGAATTTCGCATCGGGGAAATTATCCGGCAGGAAGAATTTGTATTCCACTCCGGCAAATGCGGCAGGAAGTCCTTCTCCGCCGTGACGGCCTTCGGGATACACATTGATCATAAATTTCGCCTCGAAACTCTCCCCGTCCGGTCCGTTTATAAGAATGGCAATGGGAATTCCATCACCGATATCGGTTTCAATCGGCATACCGGTCATCTGGCCGGTCCCGTTATCCATCGCAAGCCACCCCGGGCCTTCGAGAAGCTCGAACGTATCATCCGGGCTCCGTCCGGGGAACATGAAATAGTAAGGCTCATTCACAACCGCCGACGGAAGTTCCATACCGCCGTCATCGCTGCCCTCGGGATACACGTCAAGCATGAACACTTCTTCGAAACTTTGACCGGCCGTATCTGCAATTTTCATTTTTACCGGGATTCCGTTTCCTACATCTGCCGCCGCGGGCATACCGCGAAGCTCGCCTGAATCGGCATCGAGACGCAGCCATTGCGGCCCCTCAATCAATTCATACACACCGTCCGGACCGCCAAACGGAATCTTGAAAATATATTCCATATTTGCAAACGCGGGCGGGAGATATTTTTCTCCGTCCTTTAAGCCCTGGTCGTCCTCGGACAGAACTTCCATCATGTACAGATCTTTGTAGGAGTCGCCGGTGAGTGTGGTAACAAGAATGACGACTTCAATACCGAAATCGATATCATCCTCGGTCGGCATACCTCCCAGCTGACCAATTTCAGGATCGATCTTGAGCCAATCCGGCCCGTCGGCAATATCAAATGTATCGCCGGGATTTCGGCCGGGAATCATGAAATAGTATTCCATATTCGCAAACGCAGGCGGGAAATACTTTTCTCCGGGAACTCCGCCGTGATCGCCTTCGAGATATACATCAATCGTCAGGACCAAATCGAAACTTTCGCCATCGGACCCGACAACTCGTATCGTTACCGGAATTTTGTCGCTCACATCCGCCGCAGACGGCATTCCGCCCAATTGACCGTTCCCTGAATTCATTCTCAACCATTCGGGGCCGTCGATCAACTCAAAGCTGTCATCCGGGTCCCCGGCGGGAATCATGAAATAATATTCCATATTCGCTATCGCAGGAGGAAGATTGCCTTCTCCGCCCGGACCGCTGCCGGGGTTGCCGTCGGTATACACATCAATCATAAATCTGACTTCTTTGACTTCACCATCGGCAGTTATAATATTGATAATCACATCTATTCCGAAACCTTCATCCGCCGAGGCCGGCATTCCGCTGAATTCGCCGGAAACAGGATCAAGGCTCAGCCATCCCGGAGCTCTGATCAGATCGAATGTATCGCCTTGATTATGCGGCGGAAGCATGAAATAATAATCCATATCTACAATCGCAGGCGGAAGATTGTCCTCTCCGATGTCACCGTCGGATCCTCCGCCGGAATGAACATCCATTACGAAAATAATTTCTTTTGTATCCCCCGCTGAATTCTTTATCTCTACCGCCACTTTTATCCCGAACCCTTCATCAGCAGCAGCCGGCATTCCGTTGAATGCGCCGGAAACCGGATCAAGACTCAGCCATCCCGGACCATCGACCAAAGCGAACGTATCGCTGGGATTCTGGAACGGAAGCATGTAATAATAGTCACGGTTTACCACCGCCGGAGGAAGCATATCTTCTCCGGGATCGCCCGGTTCGCCCTCTGAAAAGACATCGACCAAAAAGAGCATTTCCTCTGAGCCGCCGTCAGGATCGGTAACAAGCACCAGAAACTTATATCCAACGCCAACATTTTCAGGCTTCGGCATTCCGCTGATCTCTCCCGAACCGGAATCGATATTCAGCCACGCCGGCCCATCGATTTTTTCAAATTTGTATCCGGCACCGCCAAACGGCAGCGGAACAAAATATTCCATATTCACTATTGCAGGCGGAAGATAGTTGTCGCCGGGTTCTCCGCCAGGATCGCCGGGTTCGCCAGGTTCGCCTTCGGTCAGCACATCTATTGTCAGCTTCTTCTCATCTCTCCCGCCCGTACTCGTGACAACAGCAATGATCACAGGCTGGAAATCACCCACATCGGCAGAAGCAGGCATTCCGCTGATTTCGCCGTTTTCAGCGATTCTCATCCATCCGGGGCCGTCCACCAGCTCGAATGTGTCGCCGGCAACCGCGCCGGGAAGCATGAAATAGTAATCTTGATTTGCAAACGCAGGCGGAAGCTCTGCGTCACCCGGTTCGCCGCCCGGATCTCCGGGATCGCCGTCCTCAAAAACATCAAGCATGAATACAATTTCAGTCCGTGCGTCGGTACCGCTGACAATATCCACAACGACTGCAATACCGAAACCGGCATCCGATGCGGCAGGCATACCGGACATTTCACCGGAGGATGAAAGTTTCAGCCAGCCGGGGCCGCTCACCAGTTCAAACGAATCATCGGCGCTATCCGAGGTAAGTTTGAAATAATAATCCATAGCTACCATCGCCGGAGGAAGTTGATTATCTCCGGGTTCGCCGCCCGGATCTCCCGGGTCATCCGTCGGCATCACTTCTATAAAGTACTCGGCTTTGTAGCTGCTGCCGTCACCCTCGGTAATCACCACGATAAGCGAATAGGCCTCACCGGCATCTGCCGCAGCCGGCATTCCGCTGAGTTCTCCGGTACGGTCGAGCTTTATCCAGGCGGGGCCGTTGTCAAGTACAAATGTGTCTTCGGGACTATCCGAATATAGTTTAAAATTGTACGGCATATTTGCCACTGCATGAGGAAGCTCGCCGCCGCCCGGGTCACCGGGATCGCCGGGATCGCCGGGATCTCCCGGGTCATCACCCGGAAATACGTCGATCATCTTAAACATATCATACGTGATACCGCTGGTCTCTTTAACCTTGATCGAAACTGCAAATCCGTTACCGACGTCGTTTGAGAACGGCGTTCCGCCAAGCTCTCCGGTTTCGGCAATTGTCAACCACCCGGGTCCGCCGACAAGTTCATATTTGTCGTCGGTATTTCTGCTGAGAACTTTGAAATAGTACGGCATTCCGACAGTAGCCGGAGGAAGCATTTCTTCGCCGGGTTCTCCGCCCGGATCACCGGGATCACCGGGATCGCCCGGATCATCCGACTTCATCACATCAATAAAGAATTTCAATTCGATTCTTGTCCCGTCGGAATAAGATGCCGCCACACCTATCGGCATACCGGTCCCGGTATCGGTCTCCGAGGGCATGCCGCCGAATACGCCGCTCCCGGAATCCAGATTCATCCACCCCGGACCGTCAAAAATCTCAAAACTTGTTCCGGCAGGATGACCGGTGATCATGAAATAATAGTCCATGCCTACCGTTGCCGGAGGAAGTTTTTCATCGGATGGAGGCTCAACCGTACCTCCGTCATCCATAACATCGAGGAAAAATGTAATTTCTTTTTTATCACCGGTTCCATCGGAAACCATTACAACCACCGTAATACCATGACCGACATCCGCTGCGGCAGGCATTCCGCCCAGTTCGCCGGTCCTCGAAAGCGTCATCCATCCCGGAATATTGACCGCTTCGAACGTATCGTCGGGATTTCCGGTAACCAGTTTGAAATAATACGGCATATTAGCCGTCGCGGGGGGAAGATCTCCACCCGGTTCGCCGCCGGGATCCACGGGATCGTCGGGATCACCGGGATCAACCGCGAAATACGCGATGACATGCTTGTCCGAATCCATGGTAATCTGTGTATCCTTACCGCCGGTGGCATTACCGCCCCAATAGCTGAATATATATGGGGAGTTCGCTGCAGCTTCTAAATTAACAACTTCTCCGGGGGCAAACGATGTCCGCTCTGGGAAAAATCTCACAATACCCGCTCCGGCTGGCTCGACATCGACCGTAAGAATATACTCTTCGCCCGGTTCGCCGCCGGTTTTCTCATAGTTTGCGATGACCGATTTGTCGCGGTCCATTATAACATCGATACTGTACGCAGTTCCCGACACATCGCCGCTCCAGTGGGAGAAAATGTATCCCTCGTTTTCGGCGGCGATAAGCGTCACGGCCTGACCGGGCTCATATTCGGGCCCCGGAGCACTTCTATTTATCCATCCCGCTTCAGGAGGCATCATATCCGTCTTAAGCTGAAATCCGGCAGGCGCATCATCCACAACAAAAATTGCTGTGATTCTTCTATCACCAGTTATTGTTACTGATAAGCTCGGAATCGTATTCGAAGTATCAAAGTCCCAATGAGAGAATTTGTATCCAGTATCCGGAGTTGCGGTTAATAAGACCGGCTCACCGCTCGCATACAATGCTTTATCGGGATTACGGCCAACCGTTCCGCCTCCGTCAGTATAGACTTCCAGAACAAATTCCGGTTCGGGAGCTGCACCGGGATCAATGATCTCAACCAAATAACCGGCTGAGGAAGCCATCACATCCGTATGCTCTGCACAACGGGCATACGCCATAACATTATATCGACCAGGAGTTGACCACGTATGCGACTGGGAACCGGGCCCCCACGTCATATTTGAACCGTCACCCCAATCAAACGCGATATCTATTCCATGACCGAGACTGCTTGACGCATGAGCGGAATAATTCGCAGATTCACCTATTGGTACCTGTGAAGGACCAACAGGCGCAGTCAAACCGTCAATTGTTTCCGGGTCACCGCCGCCGCCATCAGTAACTGTAACCGCGTAACCGCCCGAGGGTGATGACTTTATTTCAGGATTATTAATTGAGCGCGCATATACTGTCACATTATATGTACCCGGGGCCATCCAGGCGTGCGGCTGGGATGGAGGGGGTCCCCACGTTATCGGGGAACCGTCACCCCAGTCAAATCCATACTCTACCGGATTCCCAAGACTGCTGGTCGCGCCGCCTGAGGAATAAGATTCCTGTTGACCGACATTGACAACACTTGGACCAGTAACCGCCATAGGTGTGGAAATTGTTTCTTGAGAAAATACAACAGTGCTAAGAGAAAGCAGTAGAACAAGAAATACTACAGGGGTAATAAATCGTCTCATTTCATCCTCCGGACATCGGTTATATTGATATATATATTTTAATCATGGTTACCGGTAAAAAAGCGAAACATTTTATGTGGTTTTTCGGATGGTTAAAGCTGTCAATAGCTGACAATTAACATCATCTGAATATTATATTGCAAATATTGTTCCATATATGAAAGGAAATAAAGCGTTTATGCTAATTTCGGATTAACGTACTGCACCACAACGTATTATACCATAGGCACAAAAAATAACAAGTGACGCACATCACAATATTGTAAATATACAAACAAGGAGAATGCCCGTCAAATCTTACATGGATGTACTATTTTAGGACACAATAAAGTTGTTCATTTAAACACGGTATACATAATTTCCGCATAGTATATTAAGATTTTATTTGATAATTTTCTCAAATCGATTAGCTTATTACAGAGGATATTTTTCCCGTTGCCAGAACACATCATACTCCGGGAATCGAAAAAATTCTCACCAATCAGCCTATAAAAATATATCATACGGCATTTCAATCACTTTTTTCAAAACACTCGCAAAAAATGGGAGATCATATCATGAGCACTATGCCCTCGAGACGAAGTTTTTTCGGTACTGCCGCGGCAGGCGGCGCTGCAATGGCGGCTACAGCCGTTCAGTCTGCACCGCGTAAAAATCCGACAACAGATCTCATGAAAATCGGCGTCATCGCAGTCGGCGAATACAGCCATATGAACAGCGAGGGATCTATATGGGCGCCGGTCATAAATCCGGTCGAGCCGCACCGCTGGCCCATGCGCACCACCCGCATGCAGATCACGCACTGCTGGGACATGAAACCCGAACGTTCGGCGGAGTTTGCACAACGCTACGGATGCGAGGCGGTGAAAAACTATGACGATATGGTGGGTAAAATCGACGGGCTCATTACTGCCGGAATGTATGAATGCAAATGGTGGCCGAAACTTGTAAAACCGTATCTTGAGGCAGGAATTCCCACGTTCATCAACCGCCCGTTCGCGCTGAGCATGAAAGACGCGAAAGAAATGGTCGACACGGCAAAAAAACACAACACCCCGATCATGTGTTCGGACGCCCATGAGGATCTCAAAGAAGCGCTTGTCGCGAAAGCCAAAGTCGCCTCGCTTCTCAAAGAGAATAGACCCATCTTAGGCGCAAACGCTTCGACCGGTTCCCATGAATATCCCGCACATCTTCTTCACGCGCTCTATGAAGTACTGACAGTGTTCGGCCACGATGTGGATCAGGTGAGCTTCCAGGCGCCCTCATGGTGGCAGAACAAAACGCCGACCAATCCCAACGGCCGCATGGACTGGGGAATATTAACCCTACAGTATAACGGCATCTCCATAGACGGAGTCGGAGCCCAGACAAAACCGTTCCTTGTAACGGCACAGGCTGTCGACGGCAATTATTCTTCGCGCGGGACGCTTCGCATGTATTATCAGGGAGGGTGGAAAGATTTCGATCACAGTATTATTGAGGGCGATCTGATCAATGACCGCTATCATCTGCAGTCGAAAACGGTGTTCAGCATCCAGAAAATGTTCGAGACGAAGAAAATGCCGCAGAGTTACGAGGGTATTCTGGAAAAAACAAAGATATTCCTCGCGGGATTCAAATCACATATCGATCACAACGGCCTCATGATCAAGGTTGACGATGTTCCCGATAGCTGGGAGGCGCCGAGCCCGTTCCCGGATTGGATCGACGAGAGTATTTTCGGCTGAGATACGTCGGACAGCGGCAACATAATAAGGGTGCTTCGGCGTATTTAATCTGCCGGGGACCCTTATTATTGTTTCCGGTTCTTCCCGTAATACAGCCGGGCAAGAGTATCTGACGGAATCCCGAGATAATATCCGGCAATCATACACTGATTTATCAGCGTTGTCCGCATGATCCCTCGGCGTTCCCACCGTCTCCCGGACGTTAAAACCCGGAACGGAACGATGCCGATCTTTCCGACGCGCCCCAGCCTGCGGACAAATTCAAAATCCTCCATCACAGGCATGTCCGGGAAACCGCCTGATTCGACAAATGTCTGCCGCCTCATGAACAGCGCCTGATCGCCATATGGCATCTGCATGTATTTCGCTCTGAAATGGGTGGTCGCCTCTATGATCCGAAGTGCTTTCCATGGAGAATCGATCCCCAGTGTAAATGCGCCGCACACGATATCTTCCGCATCAAGAGCCGCGCGCGCAATTACGTCATAATCTTCCGGCAGGATCGTATCGGCATGCAGAAACAATATGATTTCGCCGGTGGAATGAGCGAAACCGAGATTCATCTGGCTGCCGCGGCCTTTCGCACCGGTTATGCACGCGATACCCTGCGCCTCGATCAGCTCGCGAGTACCGTCCGTGCTGCCGCCGTCGACCGTGATGATCTCGATATTCGATCCCCGCCCGGCATGTTCGAGCGTGCGCCCGATAGTATCTTTTTCATTCAGCGTCGGGATGATCACCGAAAGTTTTTTCTGTGTCCGCTCCCATACAGGCAGATCCTCCGGCCGGTCAACGTCATGAAGAATATCGAGAATATCATGTGAGAGTCCGAGTGATCCGGCCTTCTTCACCGTTTCAGCAAATACGTCCGCGGTTCCCCATCCGATATGCTCAAACAGTCCGGGAACAGCCGCGTGCCGTGCTTTTTTCCCGAGACCGATGAGATAATATCCGCCGTCATGCGCGGGCCCTAAAACCATGTCGCAGGTGTCCAGCTTTTCAAACGCCGCGTGCAGGTGCCCGGCATTCAGACCGGGGCAGTCGGTCCCGATAATGACCACACGTTCCGAGCCGTTCAGAAACGCCTCAGAAAACGCATTCGCCATGCGTGCGCCAAGATCGCCGTCCGCCTGAGGAATGTATGTCCGTGATGCGCCGAGCCACCTTTTCATGAGCAATTCATCATCGCAGTCATGAGATTCATGTCCGTCATGAGCGTCATGTGAGGCATAGCGTATCTCAACTGCGGCATGTGCGGCATGAGCGTCATGTACGGCATGAGCGTTCAAGACGTTCGGACTGCATTCGGCGAGAGTTTTGAGGGTCATTCTGCGCTGAAGACGTGCTGCGCCGTCCTCACCGAGAGAGGGTATCATGCGGGTTTTTGTCGTTCCCGGCGCCGGATAACGGGTAAGAACTATGACGGTATCTCTCTTTGCCATATCGATCTTACCGGCTCCACCTGAACCACGTTTCGAATACTTTTTTCACTCGCGGTGTCAGCCTCGACCGGTTGAATTCGTCGCCTGCCTGTTTGATCGCCTCTGCCTGAGTCGGATACGGATGGATGGTCCCGGAGAGTTTTTTCAGTCCGATGTTTCCAACGATCGCTGTTGTTATTTCACTGATCATATCGCCGGCGTGGCTTGCGACAATTGTTGCGC
>Ga0233431_1005297_pt1 | contig 12712 bp, 12 predicted proteins | sample SI_118_April2016_FD_179867 | JGI IMG/M metagenome (GOLD analysis project Ga0233431, IMG submission 179867) | Seawater microbial communities from Saanich Inlet, British Columbia, Canada - SI_118_April2016_200_MG | ecosystem: Environmental > Aquatic > Marine > Inlet | place: Canada: British...
GACGACCGAGGTGTTGAACCTGGCGATAGTCCGTTGCGCCTAAGCAAATGTAATCGCTGATCGGTTCGATTTGCCTTGCGAACTCGCGGCTCACGTTTTCCGAAATCAGTTCCGAGCGCGCTTTTATGTCCAACTGCAGCAACGGGCCGGTTTCCAGGCCCGCGCACGGAAGATCAGACGCAACTTCGCGAACGGCATGCAACAAATCCGACAGGAGAATCGGGCCGTTGTCCATCGCATGACCATCGGGGTGGACCATGCGCGCCGATAGGACGGCCTCGGGATCGACCGTGTCGACCCGACCGGTGCCGGTGGTTTCCATCTCAAGCATGGGACCATGAAGAACCACCAGGCGACCGTCTTTCATAATTTCGACATCGATTTCAACGCTGGCGCCTTGCCGCAAGCCCAAAACCAGATTGGCAATGGTGAAAAGCGGATCGTCGCTGGTGCGGCGAAGCTGGTGCCACTTTAATCTGATGAGGCGGCCGTTTGCCGCCAGGCTGATCCCTTTTAAATCCATCGAACGCCACCTTTATCCGTCAGGATTGGAAAATCGCGCTGACCAGCATTTCGGGGCGATTGCTACAAATTCCAAGAACCGGAAGCTTGAGAATATCCGCCAGAATGTCCGGTCGTTCTTCGTGCCAAAGCACAATACCCAGCCCTTTATCCCGAGCCCGGTTTATCAGCTCGGGTGTAACCAGATCCTGCGGCCGGGCGGACGCGCCTTCCCAACAAAGATGAATAATTTGGGCTTTCGACTTCTGCGCCGCTTCAAACGGATCGGCACCCTTCGGGACCAGGACGGACAGCGGGAAACGGCACCCATCGTCGTGCAGGGCTTTTATCCAATCGCCGCGAAACGATCCGACAATCGCATGGTCGAACCCCATGGCGTCCATCTCGCGGATGGCGGCAGGTCCCGCGCCGTCGCCTTTGACCTCGACATACAGTCCAGCCGATAGTTCCTGAGCGAGCTGAACGACTTCCGTAAACGCCGGAATGCGCTCGCCGCCTCGGACTTGAAAGGCTTGCACGGCCTCCAGGGTCATGTCCGAAATGGCTCCGGAACCGTTCGTCATGCGGTCGACCAAGTGGTCGTGACAAACAGCGCAGGCGCCGTCTTTGGTGAGGTGGACGTCAAGCTCCCACATATTGGCGCCAAGTTCACTGGCCTTGCGAAAGGCGCCCAACGTGTTCTCGGGAGCGTAGTCACTGGCGCCCCGGTGAGCGATTGCGTATTTGATCATGGAACGGCGCCAAGCCCCCACCAAATTGTCATCTCGCGAGCCTCGGCTCCGGGCTTTCAACGTCAATTTCGAACCAGACCGGTTGATGATCCGATCCTTCCGCCTCTTCATCGATCCAAGCGGATTGCACTCTTCGCGCCAGCGCCGGGGTGACGAACGCGTAATCCAGTCGCGCCGGAATTCCCTTGGCGGGTTCATGCGGATCGGCAACCCCCGGGCAGGTAATCCCTTCGTCTTCGGCATGGTCTGCGGCGACCCAGGCATCAAGAAGCCCGTCGATCCTATTTATCCTTCCATGGTGATGTGACGTCGGCCCGACGACGGCGTCGTATTCGGCGGATTTCGGAGGAAAGTTCATATCGCCCATGAAGATGGCGTCGCGTGGCATGGGCGGTTCGCCCCCTTCGGTCCAACCGGATTGCGGGTTCGGGTGACTGCCGCTCCAAACGCCGCCGCCGCCAACGGCCTGGGCGTGCAGCTTCAGCACGAACTTTATTTGCGGCATCCGTGTTCCGGCACACAGGTGGCAGAATTTGAGCGCGTTTACGCGGATCGGTCCGGCGGGCATTGCGATCACCGCTTCCAGGAGGACGTGCTGAGTACTGTGTTGCACCAGGGTTCCGAATTTGGGCAAAAGAAAATGCCGCGCCGAAATGATGGGGTTCTTCGAAAGCAGCATGACGCCATGTTGGCGGCGGCGATTGACCAACTTTCCGTCATCGCCGCAATAACTTGCGTCCATATCGAGCCCGGCGGCGAAGTCCCAATGGTGATCCGGCAGCATTGCGGAGATTTCTGCTGCCTGGTCGATCATGCCGGACCGCTGCCAAAACCGCTCAACCTCCTGCAGGGCTATGACGTCGGCACCTTGGACGGCGTCGGCGATACGACGAAGATCGTATTTGCCGTCCTTTCCCAGACCGTATTGAATGTTATAGGTGACGAATTTCATCGCTTGCTCGCCCATTCCATAAAAACCATATGCGGCCCGGTCAGTCTTGACGCACTGGCTAATCAATCGCCCGACACGATCAGATTAACGTACCAAACCCGCCGACTTCAACCCGGTAGCTTCGACGGAAGACCGGGATTTCTTAAAAACGCCACCGCTTTCCCGTCAAAAATATCCGACATGCGGTTTGGCCGTATTGCCGTTTCACGCCGAGCTTTCGAGATGCCGATGGCATTTGGACGAGGTGTTCGTTTCTATCCACGGCAAGAAAATGAAATTGTGGCGGACCGTCGACAGTGAAGGCGAGGGTCTGGACATTCTGGCCTAGGCATCAAGAAATCCTTGAAGCGTCCGGCTGTATCCAACAGTGCTATCATCGCTAGAAAGGATGCCTCAGTTTTGATTTGACCCGCGACAATTGTGAGATTAGCCTTTTCGTTCAACAATTACGTACATCTCATCTGGAATTTTTCGGGGAGGAAGACATGAACTTCAAGCGTCTGACTATGGCTGCGCTTGCTGCCGTTTTGTTTGCCTTACCAACAGCTCAGGCCAAAGACATTGAGATCGTTGTCTGGGCGCCAGCTGACCAGAACGAACGTTATCGCTTCGAAGCGGTCGTGCTTGCCGCCAACGTTCTCAACGAGGAACTGAAGATCGAGGGCCGCGATATCAAGGTCAATGTGTCGGCGCGCTCATTCGCCGGTTCGCAGACGTGGCAGCAATTGAAGCAAGGCTTTTCACTGGCCGTCGAGGCCGGTCAAGGGCCACATATCATCGTCGGTGGTCACGAGGACATTCCGGTGTGGGGAAGCGCCGGATTGATCGTTCCAATCGAAGACCACGTCGACCTCGAGGCCTGGCCCTTCGCCGATGTCTTTCCCAGCCTCTGGCCGATTATGTCGTGGAACGGGCAGGTCTGGGGAGCCCCTCAGGACGCCGAATCCAGGCCTTTCTTCGGCTGGATTGCACATTTGAAGGCAATTGGTTATTCCGATGCCGACATCGCCGCCCTGCCGGGCAAGATCAAGAGCGGCGGATACACCCTGCAAAACATCCTCGAGGATGCCCAAAAAATCCAGGAAAAGGGCTTGGTCGAGAAGGGTTACGGGTTCTATCCGCGGGCCACTAAGGGTGGAGATTACTGGCAGTTCTACGCCGTCCAGAAGGGTGGCGACATGATCGACCCCAAGAGCGGCAAGCTGATCTTGGACAAGGGCGCCCTGCTTGGATACTACCAGTTCTTCCATGACGCGGTTTTCAAGTACGGCGTGACCAAGAAGAACCATCTGGGGATGGAGTGGGACCAGTGGTACAACGAAGTGGCCAACGGCAAAGCCGGCCTGTGGCACGGCGGCACCTGGCATTACGCCCGCTATACCCGCCGTGAGGGCCTCAAAGATTTCTTCGGCTCGGTCGTGTTCTCGCTGATCCCGTCCGGCGGCGCCGGCGGCAAGGCGACGACCCTCACTCACCCGCTGACGTACCTGATCTCCAAGCAGGCCAAGGACGAAGAAGCGGAGATAGCGGCACGCCTGATTACCATCGTGTCCGAACCCAGGCTCAATACACTCCATGCTATTGCCTCGGCTCACCTCGGCATTTCGGTCGCCCAAACCAAGGTATCGCAATATTCCGATGACCGCTGGACGGCAGAAGCGACAAACCTGCTGAAAAGTGCTTTTGCGCTGCCCAACAGTACCGATTTCGGGCAGTACGACACGCTTGTGTGGAAGGGCCTGACCGCCACCTGGAGCGGTGATCTTTCCCCGCAACAGGCGGTGGACACCGTGGTCAAAGAGATGAAGGCTACCATGGGTAACAAGGTTATCATCCGCTAAATCCCCTGGTCCGCGCTTCGGCGCGGCGGCCCGGTCCGGTGTCGGTGACGCCAGACCGGGCTCCAGTGGCCGGGTGCCGGTGGCCGGGTGCCAGTGGATAGAATGCTGAAAGGAGAACAGGCGAATGCCCAGGAGTCGCTCGCTCCTTCCTGCCTGGTTCATGTTGCCGGCTTCGGTCGCCGTGACCCTGTTCTTCGTAATTCCGGTCTTCATGACCTTCGTCTTCAGTTTTACGACCATGAGTTCCGACACCGGGATTCTCGGAAATCGTTACATTATCACCGAAGCGACGATCCGGGACCTGACCGAGCACGGCGTCGATGCCACCCTGGTGAAGCGATTGGGCGGCAAGGTGTTCGCGTTCGACGAGGCGGGTCTGGCGGCGGTCCGGAAAATCGGCCTGAAACCTGCGGTGTCAAAGGGGATCGAGGAGAATCTCTCGGGCGATAAATTCGGCTCCGAGAAGGAACTTTTCGCCGCCCTGAAGACGCTGAAGAACCGCCCGCGGTCGTTCAAGGACCGCAAAGCGATTTCCAATGCGGTGGTAACCACAATCATGAACCGCGAGTACGGGACGGAGAAGGGTTTCCGTGCGGGCCTGGCCTTGATCGGTGTCGAAGTGGACGACGCGACATTCGACCGCTTACTCGGTTTGACCAACACCAGTTGGGCGTGGACCACCAACAACTACGTCGAATTGCTGGCCAGCGATTTCACCCTGAAGATTTTGGCCAACACCGCGTTCTATGTGTTTTTCACCCTGTTCTTCAACGTCGGGTTTGCGCTTCTGCTGGCGCTGGCCACGTTCTACATGCCGTCCGGGCAGTCAAAATTCTTTCGCGCGGTGTGGCTGATCCCGCGCATCAGTCCATCTGTCATCTACGTGATGCTGTGGAAGTGGTTCACCTTCGACAGCGGGTTCATGAGCTACTTTCTCGGAACGTTCGGAGTGGAAGCCCAGAACTGGCTGAACGAGTTTCCGTGGACCTTCGTCGTCTTCGCCAACGGGTTCGTCGGCGCCAGCATGGGCATGATCATCTTCGCCAGCGCGGTGCTCGCGATACCCGGTGACGTGCTGCACGCGGCCGAGGTCGACGGCGCCTATCCGTGGCAACAGGTGCGGCGCATCATCCTGCCCCTGTTGGCCTGGCCGATCCTTTTCGTCACCAGCTACCAGACCCTGAGCCTGTTGACTTCGTTCGAATACATCCTGTTGCTGACCGACGGCGGGCCCGGATTTTTCACCACCGAGACCTGGGCGCTGAACGCTTACCACACCGCACTGTCCAACTATTTCGGCAACCTGCGCTACGGGTTCGGAGCGACGCTGGCGGTGGTGCTTGTGGTGGTCGGGATCGCGCTGTCGCTGCTTTATCTTCGGCTCTTTGATTTCAAGAAACTGGTCGCCGAACCACCGATCGAAAATTAGCGGATAGCCATGAAAGAACGCAGAACCAACTGGCCTCTGACCATTTTCCTGCTGATCGTCTCGGCGCCGATTTTGATCATGTACCTGTGGCTGTTCATCGATTCTATATCCGAGATCAACGTCGACAGCATCTGGCCGAAGGAATTCACGCTCAGGAACTGGCGCTTCCTGACCTCGGATATCCCCGGTCACGGCAGTGTCTGGACGGCGACCCTCAACACCACCATTTTCGCGACCAGCGTCGTTACCATCGTCGTCGTTCTGTCATCTACCGCCGGCTACGCGTTGTCGCGCCTGAAGTTCCCGTTCCGCGCCCAGTTTCTTGGCTTTGTGCTGCTGCTTCACTCATTCCCCAGCGTCACGTTGATCATTTCAATTTTTCTGATGCTGCGCATGATCGGCCTCTATGACACGCTGATCGGCGTCATCCTGGTCAAGGCCGCCCTCGAGCTGCCGTTCGGAATCTGGATAATGAAGGGCTTCTACGATACGGTGCCCTGGGAGATCGAGATGGCGGGACTACAGGACGGCGCCAGCCGTTTCCAGGTCTGGTACAAACTCGTCCTGCCCCAGATCATGCCCGGTGTTGCCGCACTGTCCATATTCTCCTTCATGGCCGGTTGGAGTGAATTCGTGCTGCCGCTCATTCTGGCGCCGAGTTCGGATGCCCGGCTGTTGTCGGTCTATCTCGCCGGCCTGCTGATCGACGACTATCTGTCGGATTTCGGACTGTTTAAGGCGGTCGGACTGTTCTACGTCATTCCGGTGATGATTTTTTATCTCTTCACCCAGGACAAACTGATGAACATCTACGGCGGGGGGACCAAAGGCTAATGGAAATAAGACTGGACAAATTCTCCAAGTCCTTCGGCCCGGTCAAGGTGATCGAGGATATGAACCTGACCATCGGTGATGGCGAAATGATTGCCTTGCTGGGGCCGTCGGGATGCGGCAAAACGACCACCCTATACGCCGTCTGCGGTATCCATCAGGTCACCGGCGGACGTATCTGGTTCGGCGACAAAGACGTAACCTCCCTGCCTCCACAGAAAAAGAACGTCGGCGTCGTTTTCCAGTCTTTCGCCCTGTATCCGCACCTCAGCGTCTTCGAGAATATCGCCTTTCCCTTGCAAATCCGTAAAGAAGCCAGCGCAGATGTGGAACGCATGGTCAAGGAAATTGCCGGTACCCTGCACATGGAAGAGCTTCTGGACCGCCGCCCCGGCCAGCTCTCGGGTGGCCAGCAGCAGCGGGTCGCGTTGGCCCGCGCCCTGGTGCGCAAACCGGATGTTCTGTTGATGGACGAGCCTCTGGCCAACCTCGACGCCGGCCTGCGCCTCGAGATGCGCAGTGAAATCCGAAAGATTCAGAAGGAAACCGGCTGCACCTCCATCCTGGTTACCCACGACCAGGTCGAGGCGATGAGCATGTGCGATCGCATTGCCTTGATGAACCAGGGAAAGATTCAGCAGATCGGATCGCCGGACGAGATGTACCACCAGCCGCAGAACCGGTTCGTTGCCAGTTTCATCGGCAATCCGCCTCTTTCGTTCGCCGAAGGCACGGCGCAGGACGGCCATTTTGTTGCCCCGGGGCTGCATTTCAAGTTGCCCGAGCGTATTTCGGTAAGCGCCGGGCAGGCCGTGACCGTTGGCGTCAGGCCCGAATATCTGCAGCCGGACTTCGCAACGCCCATCGAAGGCGAGATCACTTTTGTTGAAAGCCAGGGCCGCGAGATTCTTTACGACCTCACACTGGCCGGCGGACAAGTGTTTCGGTCGATCCAGAGCGGTGAACAGATTTGCAAATTGGGCGATCAAATCCGTTGGGGTATCGATGCTGATGCCGCTTTCTTCTTCGATGAAAAAGGGGACCGGATGTAAGGTCGTCGGTGTTGGAACAAGCGGTGCCGGGGCGGTGCCGAGGCGTTGTCAGAGTAAAAACTGGCTCGAGTCCCGTTGATCCTCCCGGGCAGGGACCGGACGGCCCCTCGCATGGAGAACCGGGGGGTTCGGCGAAGTACGGCAAAGCGCTTAGACCAACTTCCGGCTTTCTGGCACCACGCATTTCCGGATTTGGCTATCAGCCGAAGTCCGTACCCAAGCCAAATGACGGCCGCTTTGTGACGCAAAGCGGACCTTCTGGGGGAGATGTCCGCTCCACCTCGCACAGCAGACCAGTTTTAGGGATGACGCTTAAGCCCGCTTGTGACCCGAAGCGGACTTTTTCGGTTAATGCGATTGCCTGACCTCGCCCTCACTCATGCTTCGTACTTTCAAGGGCCATTTTTACCAGATAGTCTAATGGAGCCGCTTGATTATCGTGCGTCGGTGCCGGAGAGCTCGTACCCGGGTCTGAGAGCATGTTTTCGTACGTCCTATTGCCGGTTTGATTTTTCCGGGAGGTTCTCAAATGAGCGTGTCGGCCGTTCGTATTGCTGATGTCGATGGGATTCCTGTCAATCTGAGCGCAAAGGCGGGAGCGCCGTTGCTGATTTTGACGCGCATGGCGTCAAAGGACATGGGTGTTTGGGACACGATCTGGGACACGTTGGCCCGGCATTTCTCGGTGGCCAACTTCGACCTTCGGAATCTGCCGGGCGCAAAGAAGATCAACGAATCACCCGGCGAGGGTTTTCGTGATTTGGCGCGCACCTGCGCCGAGGTCGCCACGGGGTTGGGACATCCGACATTTCACATTTTTGGCTGGAACGGAGGCACCCAAATCGCCATGCGGTGTGCCGTCGATTTCGCCGACCGAGTTGAATCCTGCCTTCTTGTGGATCCTTTCTTCGAATTGCCAGACATGCGTCGGGTGTGGAAGGCCGTCGAGCACAAAAATGCCCTGTTCGAAAACCCCGACCGCTCACTCTATGCCTATTATTGGGTCATGGCCGGTTTCAGCGATGGTTTCCTTGATTCCAATTTCGATGTGGTTGACCAAATGGTGGCCGATCGCCTGCGTGGTGACGCATTCATTCATGTGGACGCTGATCGGTTTATTCGATGGGTCAAGGCACTGCGAACCAATTGGATTTCGGACGAAGAATTTGGGGCCATCCGGGCACGGACGTTGATCCTGGCGACGGAACTGGATCGTTGGAGCGCGGGGCCGAGCATTGCCATGGCGCGGGAAGTTCAATCCCGCATTGCAGAAAGTCGGCTCGAAGTGATTCGTGGTGTCGGCGGTCATTTTCTGATCGAATATCCGGGTCGGTTTTTGACTTCGGTTGAACCGTTCCTTAAACAGGCTTCAAAAGCGCCATAGGCATTGGAACCCCTATTTGTCGGCCATTCGATAGGTCTCGTCGACCAGCCGAAGAGTTTCCAAATTATCGGCGGCGCTTGTTTCGAAGGGCGTCTCGAACCGTAGGCACTCGGCGAAATGCGTAATCGCGCCATCGTAGGACGCTTGGTAACCGGCATCCAGGTCAAACTCGATGGTTTCGTCTCCCTGTCGGTGGAAAAGCGTGAGGCGGTTTCCCTCGAAAAGAATGCGTCCATCTTCGCCGACCAGTTCCATGCGATCCTGCGCGCGTGGTGGTGTGCCCGGCACCATGAACGAGCCCACAACCGTCCCCACGGCGCCGCCGTCGCCTTCAAGCACGATGTGTGCCGTATCCTCGCCGACGACATCCGGGCTTTGGCGGCTCAGTCGGGCTCCGGTAACCGTCAGGCGTTCGCCAACCAGATACCGCGCCACGTCAAGATGGTGGATCAGCAGTTCGAACACGATGAACCGTTCCAACTCCGCGAAGAAGGGCTGCCGTTCCAGTGCGGGCGGTGGAACTGAATCCGAACGGCGGATCAGCCCGGAACAAAATGTGTTGATTGAGAACATCCGAACCGCCCCGACACACCCTTTTGCGATCCACGCGGCGGCCTGTCGGTACTGCGGGCGAAATCGCCAATTCTCGTGCACCATGAATGGTAGGCGATCACCAATCTCGGCGACCAGCGCCCGCGCCTGCGCGTAGGTTGGCGTCAGAGGCTTTTGGCAGAAAACAGCAATCCCGCGCTCTGCCGCGGCCCGCACGGCCTCGGCATGAATGTCGACAGCGAAGGCAATGTCGACTGCGTCCGGACGTTCCACATCCAGCATCTCATCGAACGCGCCGTAGACCGCCGGAATCTCGAATTCCGCCGCCCGATTTCGCGCCCTGTCCTGCGTCCGGTTACAGATCGCGACCACATCCGCGTCTCGAACACGTGACCAGCCCACAAGATGGTGTCGCGTGACCATACCGGCACCGGCGAGGGCAATTCTTAGACGACGCGCCACGGGGTTCTCCCTCGAAAAAAATCTGTCGGGCTTCAGTCGCGACCGGCGGCAATGGCCAGCGTCGTTTCCAGATCGAACAGGTGAACGGCGTGGACATCCATATGGACTTCGACAACATCGCCGATTTCCGCGCCTATTGCCATGGGATAATAGGCCATGAACAAATCAGCGATCCTGCGCATGGCGTTCGAGGAGCCTCTGTCGGTGGGCAATGCCCGTGAGCGCGAAATCATGGTCGAGCTCTTTGCCACCAAGGATCAAAACGAGGGCACCGGCGCCTTTGTCAAAAAACGACCGCCGGTCTTCGCGGTCCATTTATCGGTATCTCTCACCCGGAGGTTCCGGTCGGCGGGTCACTCGGTCCGCGGCTTGTCCGGTTCAGCAGGCGCCACATACGGGAATCTGGCCTGTCCCTTGACGGAGGTCGTGTTCGCGCCGCCGCGCACATACTGATCCTTGGCGCTGGTGAAGGGTTGGAAATCCCACGGATTCGGAGTGGTTTTCGCCAGCACGCCCTGAATGAACCATTGCCGTTTTTGCGATGCCAAAGCGTCGCGTCGGTACTGTTCCGGGTCCCAGACCCGAAGCAGTTCATCATGCATATCCGCCAGTACAATGGCATAGGCATCGTCATCGGCGAGATTTTTCAACTCGTCGGGATCGGTTTTCAAATCGAACAGCAGCGCGGGATCGGTTTCGCAATAGGTGTATTTGTACTTTCCCTTTCTGACCATCAGGCCCGGTGCATAGGTGCCTTCTCCGGAGTATTCCGAAAAAACCGAATGGTCCCAATCGCCGTCTCCCGCCGACAACAAGGGCAACAAGCTGTGGCCGACGATCGGCTCGACATAGTCGATCGGCGTTTCATCGGATGCGAATTCGACAAGCGTCGGCAACAGGTCGAGCAGGGAAACCGGTTGCGGAACATGCCGCCCGCCTGATCCGGCTTGTCCCGGCACACGCACGATCAATGGCACGCGCACCGAACCTTCGAGCAAGGACTGTTTGTACCACAATCCTCTCTCGCCCATCATCTCGCCGTGATCCGACGTAAATACAATCAGGGTCTCTTCAAGGAGACCTGTATCCTCAAGCGCGGCCGTGAGTTCGCCTATTTTGTCGTCGATATAGCTCAGCATGCCGTAATAGGCGTGACGGGCATTGCGTACATCCGCTTCGGCGACGGTGTACTCGTCGATATGGAACATATGATGTAGCCGCCGCGAATGCGCGTCCATCTCCTCGAGAGAAAGCGGCGGGACTTTCGGCATGTCGATGTCGTCGTGATCGTAGCGATCCCAATATTCGCGGCCCGCGACGAAGGGGCTGTGCGGTTGCGAAAACGACACTGTCAGGAAGAACGGCTGAGACTGGGGCCGACGAGCGAGATCATAGATTTTTTGAACGGCCCGGTGCGCCACATCCTCGTCGTAGTCGAGTTGCAGGCTTCGCGCGCACGGACCGGCCTCCAGGACCGTGCGCGGGCTGATCCCGGACGGCGCCCAGGGGATCTCAGGCGTGCCGGCCCGCCAATCGGCGCCCCACCCGAAATCGGACGGATAAATGTCCGTCGTCAGTCGCTCCTCGTAGCCGTGCAACTGATCCGGACCAAGGAAGTGCATTTTGCCCGACAATGCGGTGTGGTAGCCGCGCTGACGCAAATAGTGCATCACGGTCGGCGTCGAGGCGCGCATCTCGCACCCATGGTCGAAAACCCCCACCTCGGAAGCCAGCCTTCCGGTTAACATCGAGAAACGCGATGGCCCGCATATGGGGTACGCGCAGTAGGCCGTATCGAACACCACGCCTTCGGCGGCGATTTTGTCCAGATGGGGCATCTTGACGACCGGGTGCCCATATGCCGGCAAGAAAGCCGAGTTTACCTGATCGGCCATGACGAAGAGAATGTTGGGTTGCTTGGACATAGTATGATCACTTTTCAATCTTTACGATAGCGTCCGATTCCGCCCTGCTACCATTGCATGTATTCAAGAACGATCGGCCGTGTGACACCATCCTTCGATATCACCGTAATCGTTCTCATTTGCGCGCAAACAAGACATCGGGCCAACTCGTAAGTTCTTGGTCACGCCTGAACGTCTCTAACCTTGAAGTATAATCTTCAGCATAAATGAACACAATGGAACCTGCCTGCGGAGGGCCAGACCCCGGTCCCGTTGTGCGTGCCCTGTAAGCAGCCGATTTATCGAGAGTCCGCTGACATAAAATCCTTCGTAAGGCCTTGAAATAGATTACAGTCTTCGCCATTTCCGTACGTCTCGATTGGCATCGTTTCCACCGCGATAACTGGCCGCCATGGGTGCCGATGTCATCAAGATCGAACCGCCGGGTGGACCGTTGAAGCGCAGGTGGTCGGGCGACCCTGCGCCGAAACCATCCGCGCCCAACATGTGCGTCAGAACAGATCGACCTATCATACGGTTGATCACGACGACACACCCGGTGCCGTCACCACGCGAGGCGCGCATCAAAGGGCGCACGACGAATCCTGCATCGATTTCGAGCGCTCTGAACCGCCCTGAATGCTCTTGCATGGAGCCGTGAACTATCCGCGGAACTCCAACGTCAACGAACCGATCATGTACGGTGACCACGATTTCATGGAGGCCCTGATCAAGCCGCGCTACCCCATCATTGGGATGCGTTCGGGTGTTAATAGGGCCGGCGCAAACGGGGTTGGCTTGCTTAGAAGCATCAAATTGACATGGAAAGACTAAATGAGATAACGTTAACTCTCATCGCACACGGACACGAAGCTGAATCACCATGCAAGGATACGCGAAGCGGCCGACCATCAAGGATGTTGCCCGGGAGGCCGGTGTTTCGATCATGACTGTGTCCCGCGTGATGACCAAGAAGGGCCGGGTTGCGAAGGAAACGGTCGCCAAGGTCAACCGCGTGATCGAGGAACTCGGCTATGTGCCCGACCGAAATG
>Ga0233431_1005299_pt1 | contig 12707 bp, 13 predicted proteins | sample SI_118_April2016_FD_179867 | JGI IMG/M metagenome (GOLD analysis project Ga0233431, IMG submission 179867) | Seawater microbial communities from Saanich Inlet, British Columbia, Canada - SI_118_April2016_200_MG | ecosystem: Environmental > Aquatic > Marine > Inlet | place: Canada: British...
AAAACGGATATATACTGCATTGACCCACATTGGGCGTGCATCTCAAGTTCTCCGTTGCTGCAAAATGATGGAAGACTGGCATAACATCACGGCGAGCTACCTCGGAATACGAACCCTACGCTTTCCTTATCAAACCAATTTTCGTGACAGCGTAAAATTCAACCTTGAAGAAGAGGGTGACGTCGAGGCGTTATGGCAGATCTACTTCCGACGTATATATGAGCTTCGGCAGACGGATCGTTGCATTGTCGATGCGGGGGCCAATATTGGGCTCTTTACCTGTTTTGCTGCGCGGTTTAATTCTGGGTGCCGAGTATATGCGGTCGAACCGTTTCCCACTAGTTTCGAACGGTTACTTGCTCATTCTCGGATCAATCAAATCGAGGAACAGGTTTGTTGTTTCAATTTCGCCCTGAACGAGTCCGGTAAATCCGTTGCCCTACGCTATCCCGACAAGGAGAGTCAGAAGGTACGGATAATTCCCAACCCGTCCGAGGGCGACATTATTGTGCCTGCAAACACTTTAGCCGGTCTTCTAGCTCTTGTGGAGGAACCTTTTGTTGATCTTTTGAAAATGGATATTGAGGCTAGTGAATACGAAGTCCTGCTGTCAACGCCATATCACGTACTCAGTCGCATTGGCCGCCTAATCCTTGAATACCACGAACCGCTTTCCGGTCAGTCTCATTCTCCGCACACTCTCAAGAGATACCTCTCGACTTGTGGTTTCAGGCTCACCCACACACTTGGGGACGACCGCTACGGACTTTTCTATTTCGATCGATCGTAAAGCTATAAAAGGACATGCATCTGTGGATTTCGACAATCGTTTTATCCTTGTGGATACCCTGACTCCAGCCGCTGAGAGTGGTTCAAAATATCTTCCCTACCTGATGATAGCAAGCTGCCATACCAAAGACCCAATCGAAAAAGCCTTGCATGCAAAGGAGATTTTGGACAACATAATCGATCGTTCTGCATCTCAAAGGAATAAAGGATGACGTAATGCGGAAAGATGCCATGACCGCAAAACTGACTGAGACCGAAATAGATAGGAACATAAATGATATCGAAGAAGAGGTACATGGTGGGACAGTACTTTGGTCTGAGGTCCTTACATGACGGTGCCTATAGGGCCAAGTTCATCACAATTGTCAAAAACACATGGGATACGATATGTGCAGACAAACGGCGTTCAATATGTTCAGGGGGTCAAAACTGGTAACCACCTGAAGTGAGGTGGGGAGTGTGCTCACCGTCTCGAAAAGGGCATGTTGAGGCTATCAAAAGGTAGAATATTGGTGAAAAATGTTATGCGGATGGCAAACGAGATGACAAATCAAGTTTGGGACTGGGACAGAAATTTAAAACCTGGTGACAATTTTTGTCAAGTTTCCTCTCCAACGGGATGATTTGCCAATTTTTCCAAAATTCAAAGGTCTCGAATGGAAATGATTGAATTAGATTTTTTTGGTGAAGATGCTCAGTTTGATCATGTCGGATTGGTCGTTAAATCCATCTCCGCCATTTGCCCTGATCAAAAGAGCATAGAAGACCCTATTCAGAAGGTTTTTGTCCTGTTCACCAAGCTAAACGGCCTTGAAATTGAATTGATTGAGCCTTTGGGAGAAGAGTCACCCGTGGCAGACAGCTTGCGAAAGGGGATGAAACTCCTCCACATTTGTTATGCAGTGCCTAAAATGGAGGATGCTTTGATACGATGTAAGGCTCACGGTTTTCATTTACTTTCCAGACCGGTTCCTGCGACTGCGTTTGATATGTGTAAAATCGCCTGGATTTTTCACAAACATTTTGGTCTTTTTGAATTGCGTGAAATTGAGAAGTAGCGAACAAAAAATCATGAGTATCAAAATTGTGCCATACACTGCTACTGACATTAAAGCCGTTAAAGCTTTTAATCTAAGACTTAAGAAGAATAAAATCGATTTTCAATTCAGCGAATCCCATATTCCCAGTTGGCTACCAAAGGGTAATGACCATACGCTGTTCGAGGAATATTTTCTTGCCAAAGAGGAGGACACCGTTCGGGGTGCTTACATCCTCAAGCACCAGAAGTACAAAATTGAGGATGAGGTGAAGGAAGTTGGATTTTTATATTTGCCTTTGTCGGAAGGTGTTGTAGACCCTAAATACAATTTGGTGGGTGCGCAACTCATCCGTGATGCATTACGCCGATCGGGGGAATTATACGCACTTGGCATGGGAGGGTTCGACAACCCCTTGCCTCAAGTGCTTAAGGCGATGGGTTGGCATCTTTCCGCCCTACCTTTTTTCTTCCATATATGCCATCCAGCAAAGTTCTGCCATAACATTTTATTCCTGCGAAAAACCAAGACCCGAAGGGTGCTGCTCGAGTTGATGGTTTGTAGCGGGATGGCATGGCTTATTGTAAAAGGGGGCAATGCCATTTTGGAGCGAACGCCCGGAAAGCATATCAAAAGCGAGTGGGTCAATAATTTTGGGGAGTGGGCGGATGGGGTTTGGTTGAAGGCAAAATCTGAGTATACTTTTGGGGCAGTTCGCGAGGCTCATATCCTGAATATGCTCTATCCTGATTCCGAAGAAAAGTTTTTACGCCTTAAAGTTCTTAGGTCGGATAAAGTCATCGGATGGGCGGTTGTGTTCAACACTACCATGAAAGAACATAAGCAATTCGGCAGTATGCAACTCGGGTCTGTGGTTGACTGTATGGCTGTACCAGGTCATGAAGCAGATGTGGTAGCCTCGGCGCTTTCTCAGCTCAAAAAGACCGGTGTAGATCTTATCGTTTCGAATCAGTCTCATGTCAGATGGCGCCAGGCATTTAAGGCAACCGGATTCTTATCTGGGCCTTCAAATTTTATTTTTGCCGCATCTAAGAAACTCGTCAAGTCAATATTGCCTTTTGACAAAAACCTGAATCACATGCATCTGACTAGGGGCGATGGAGAAGGTCCTACTCATCTCTGAAATATAGGGACGAACCCGAATGACTCCCATATTTATTTGCCAAGATTTTATTCCGATTTTTTGTGCTCCTCAAGCCAAAAGTTGTCAAAATGGGATTTGAAAAGGTCTGATTGATGAAAGTATTGCATGTTTTAAATGACAGCATACCATTGATTGGAGGATACACATCGCGGTCAAGATACATCGTATCCCATCAGAAAAGCATCGGAATGGAACCATCTGTGGTAACATCAGTGAGACAGGGAACGACAACCATGAATGTTGAGAGGATTGATGGTATACAATATTTCCGTACCGATCGGTCCAGAAAGACTACCTTTTTTAGGCGAATTCCAATTATAGCCATATTATCAGAAATTGTACTGCTTTATAAGAGGATACGATACGTAATTCGTGCAGTGCACCCTGATGTGATTCATGCTCATTCACCTGTTTTGTGTGCAATTCCTGCTATTCTTACGGCTAAGATACATCGTATCCCTATTGTCTACGAAATAAGGGCTTTCTGGGAAGACGCGGCGGTTGCTAGCAAAAAATTTTCTGAAATGTCATCAATATACTGGGCAATCCGGACGATTGAAACTTACGTCTGTAAGCGTGTGGATCGAGTGGTCACCATATGTCAGGCCATGAAAAGTGATCTGGTTTTGCGAGGTATTTCTCAGGATAAGATTTTTGTTGTTCCTAATGGCGTAGATCCGATTGTATTTGAGAACAAAGACAAAAATCCTAATCTGGTCTCGCGTTTAGGATTGGAAGAAAAATTCGTTTTTGGGTATATCGGAACATTTTACGATTTTGAAGGTGTAGACGACCTGGTTGATGCGTTTCATAAACTTCATGAACAGGAGGAAAATGTGGCGTTACTTCTTGTTGGAGGAGGAGAAACGGAGGGTGCCATAAAGGAAAGGCTTAAGAAATTTAACGCTGACCACATTATTTTCGTTGGAAAGGTTCCCCATGAAAAGGTTTTTGATTATTATACACTGGTGGACGTAATGATTTATCCACGGAAAAGCACACGGGTAACAGAGATGACTACCCCCCTTAAACCCCTTGAAGCAATGGCGCTCGGAAAGCCGATTATTTGCAGTTCCGTGGGCGGGATGGTTGAGTTGGTCGGAATTGATAATGGCCTCTATTTTAAACCTGGCAATGTTAATGAACTGATTGAATGCTGCATGCGCCTGATTAGAAATCCTTTGCTAAGAAAACAAATCGGAGAGAAAGGGCGCAATAGGGCTCTGAGGGAAAGGACATGGAAGGATATTATAAATAAATATGCCGATATTTATAAAATTTAGTGTAGTTATTGATCCTTTTTCCCTTTTACATGCTTATGTAATGCTTTTTAAACATGCCATATCGCTATGTTTTATTATGTTTTCAACTTTTCAAGACAACGAATATTGGAGCTCAAAATGAATATGACTACGAAAAGACATTTGAAAACTTCTATATTTTTGGTTTTGCTGAGCCTTTTGGTCATATTGGATAGCAGAGCACAAGCAAAAGTTATCTGGTGTAATCCCTCAAATACTAACATAGAAAATGGTTTTTCAAAATCCACGGGTTATAAGACACTCCACAAGGCTTTAGCAGTGATGGCCTCCGGGGATATGGTCAAAATTGCCAATGGTGACTGGCGACGTAGTCCAGGGATGTTCATCAATGGAGAGCATGTCCCCCCTGACGGCAAGAGTGGGAATTACAGCAAGGTTTGGGCGGAAACGGATTTTGATGTGAAATTACCGTACATACATATTATGTCGGGTAGGACGTATGGATATTTGGAATTCAGGGGGATTGTTTTTGATAATAAATATATAGGATCAGGGAAAAAGAATCACACTTGCAATGATATGCACCACACAAAATTTATTCGTTGTGGCTTTTTGTGTCATGGATTGAAGGGAAATAAGCATACCTGTGGATTTGGCAGTGGGGATAGTTCAAGATCTGAAAACCAATACAACCTTATGGAGGAATGCATCGCTTGGGGAAGCGGAAGATACGTTTTCTACTGTAAGTATGGTAAGTATAATGTATTTAGAAGGTGTGTGGCAAGACATGATTTCAGTGACGATGCCCGCCAGATTTTTAATTTCAGGGCATATGCGTGTGATTATACTATTTACCAAAATTGTATCAGTATTGATTCTGATCGAACTGAATATTACACCAAACCCATATATTCAGAAACTGGTGGGTTTTGGCTTGGTGATCAATATGATGCAACTGGAAATATTGTTGATGGATGCATTTCAATTAAAGACATACAAATGGCGTATTATATTGGTGGAAATCATAAGCGCCTAGGGTCAGCCTTTGTAAAGAATTGCATAGCATTGGATATGACATATAAGCGCCCAAAATCAAATACATTATGTGCGTTTGTGTTGGTACAGGAGGAAAATGCCAAAGTTCTGAATTTTACGGGCGTTGGAGCCAAACTTCAAGGACATGATGGAATTTATTGTAAGAAAGGCGGGAAAAAATTTATTGAAAATTGCATCGTACGCGATGTAAGCGATGAAGGAATTGGGATAAATCCAAGTTCAGATTCAGTTACGATTAGGAACGTAGTTCATTATAATGTTGGCAGCGGGAGGTATGGTAAAGGATCTAAACGTATCGATCCATTTAAGAATGGATTAAGGTATCCAGTTCGAATTGAGGCAAACTCTGCATTGGCTACATTGGGACGTAATGGAACGGTCTGTGGCGCAACAATCCTGAGAAAAATTGGGATTTCGGGTACTTTATATGGTGAACCCGGCTGGGACAAGGTCACCGACGAGAATTTGTGGCCTTTTCCGAATGAAACGAAAATAAGGGAATTAATGCGGGAAACTGTGACTGGAGTAAGTGGGATCTATGGCTTTTGTGCTGATGGGCAGAGCCTGAGCAATTACATTTGGGGATATTTTGGGAATACGGTTCCGCCGTTCAATGTTAGGGCTACCCCGGGGAATGGGGCTGTCACACTGACCTGGGATCCTCCTGCAGATGTTGCCATTGGGGCGATAACCGGTTTTAATGTGTATAAACTTGCCGGGCATACCAAAACTCTGGTAGGCGGAACGGTCATCGGAAATACAAATTGTTCGAAAACAATATCAGCGCTCCAAAATGGCAGCGTCTACGAATTTGCGGTTACAGCAATTGACAAAGTAAAAGGCGAAAGCGGACTTTCCTATAAAGTGCGAGCAATGCCGGAAAAATCCCATATGCAATCTGCCGGAAAAAGTTCGCCCGCCATAACGGTACAAAAAGAAAAAACTTCTGAAAACCCAAAGGCAACAGCCATAAAGGAATTTTCCAACAAGTTTGGAATGGAATTTGTACTAATCCTCCCTGGCACTTTTACCATGGGAATCCTCCCCGATGACTCCGAAACAACGCCGCACCAAGTTACTTTAACTAAAGCCTTCTATATTCAGAAGACAGAAGTCACTCAAGGGCAATGGAAAAGAATCATGGGTGGAAATCCATCCTTTTTCAACGAATGCGGCGATGAATGCCCTGTAGAGCAGGTGTCCTGGAATGAAGCTTTACAATTCCTCACAAGATTGAATCAGCTTGAGGGAACGAGAAAATACAGGTTGCCAACCGAAGCCGAATGGGAGTATGCCTGCAAGGCAGGGACCAAAACTCCATTCTCTTTTGGAAAGTGTTTGACCACTGAACAGGCCAATTTTAATGGCAATTTTCCATTTGTCGGTTGTCAAAAGAGCCCATACCGTAAAAAGCCGATTTCCGCAAAGGGTTTTTCTGCGAACCCCTGGGGGTTGGCAGGAATGCATGGCAACGTGTGGGAATGGTGTTCGGATTGGTTGGGTCCATACGCTGAAGGACCCGTAGCTGATCCAATAGGACCTTCTTCTGGTAAATCCAAGACGTTCCGAGGCGGCGGCTGGAATAGCTATGCTAAAACATGTCGTTCGGGTAATAGGAGCGGAAGTGATCCTGTCAAACGGTTTGCGAACCTTGGATTTCGAACAGTCAAAGAACCGTAAAATGGTAGATGCCTCCAAATCGATCTAGGGGATAACTCTTCCTTGCCTACTTCTATTTTTTGATATCTAAGAGACCAGGATATTCAATTTTTTGATTTCCATTTCGGTACAAATAAGCTGACTTTTGGGAGGATAAAAGACATAATTGCGAATAGGCTTTGTCCAATTTTATTAAAGCTCAAAGCTCTCGAATATTGTAGTTTAGAATCGTATCGATGTTAATTGAATCCTCTTTGGGAACCAGAGATTGTTAAATAAAATACTTGAAGCACCTTATCTTTTTCGCCATCCTTTGCTCACATTTAGGGCTCTAACAAAATCCATTTTCGCTAGTCCAATTAAATATTCGGCGCTCAATATCAACCTCAATAGCACGTTCCAGTGGTTATGTCAGGCTCAAGATGCAACGTCTGACGATGGTGTTTCCGCTGGTTTCTCCCTCATGAAAGGCTGGCGACCTTCATATCCTGAAACAACAGGTTATATTATTCCAACTTTCTTAAGTTATTCAAAAGCTTATAATGATAGCAACGCAAAGGAGCGCGCTCTCCTAATGGCCAAATGGGAAATCGAAGTACAACTGCCAAACGGAGCTGTAACAAGTGGACATATTGGGAGAAATCCATCACCAGCTGTCTTTAATACCGGCCAGGTTTTATTCGGATGGATATCTGCCTATCTTGAAACAAATGACGACCAGTACCTTTTGGCTATCCAACGCGCAGCAAAGTGGTTGCTTGAAATTCAAGATGACGATGGCGCATGGCGAAAATTTTTATCAGGCAAAACCGATACAAAGGTTCAGACTTACAACATCCGTTCAGCTTGGGGACTTGCTTTAGCAGGCGTTATGATGGGAAAATCTAAGTGGATAGAAGCTGCAACAAAAAACGCAGAATGGGTACTCAAACAAGAAAATGAGAAAGGCTGGTTTAGCCACTGCACTTTTTATCTAGAAGAAGATTCTCCTTTATTACACACAATATCATATACCTTGGAAGGTTTACTTGGACTTGGATTATTATTTAAAAATCATCGCTATATAGAATCCGTTGTGAAAAGTTCTATGTCAATAATTAAAACAATGAAAAAATACAATGGCCTTAAAGGGCGATATGACTCCAGTTGGCGTCCTACTGTCCATTGGAGATGCCTCAGCGGCGAAGCACAATTCGCTATTGTTCTCTATCGCCTAGCCATTTTTTCTTCAGACTTCAAATACTTTACCAAGGAAGCTGATTCCATTCTTAGGGGATTATTAAAATATCAGGATATTCAAAGTCCTCATCCCGAAAGTTTTGGGGCGATAAGCGGTTCACAACCAATCTGGGGCAGATATGATCCTTTCTTTTATCAGAACTGGGCAGCGAAATTCCTCATGGACGCTCTGCTACTATTTGTTTCAGGAATAGATTCCCAGCCGGTCATTGAATGGTAAGCGTATAGGCGGTTTCTTCATGCTACCGAATCTTAGAAATAATTTTTTCAGATTTACACCACCTCTTTTCCGAGTATACGGCAAAAAATCCCTTAAAATCTGGCGACGTATTTGTTCAAGAGCCCTCAATCGAACGATTACAAAAGAAAGTCTCATTAGTGACTTTTTCAGACAAGGCATTATGAAAGATGATGTAGTGATCGTCCATTCTTCTCTTAGCAAATTGGGAGATGTTAAAGATGGAGCAACTACAGTTATTGAGGCTTTATTGGATAGTGTTGGAAAAGCTGGTACAATTGTTGTCCCAACATTTTGCAGTGCTAAAACTGGACCTGGAGATTATCTTAAGAACAGTCCTCCATACTTTGACGCTCGGACAACTCCATCAGAAGTTGGTAAGATTTCTGAAGTATTCCGGAATTATCCCAATGCTATGAGGAGTTGTCATCCAACTCATTCAGTTGCTGCCATTGGACCCCATGCAGAGTTTATAGTTAGCAGTCATCATGCGGGAGAAACCCCTTTTGATAGGTTTTCCCCATTTTACAAAATACTTGAACTTGATGGTAAATGGCTTTTTTTGTGTGTAGATATTGATAAATTTACCATCTATCATGTTTTTGAGGATTTATGTGAGAATTTTCCATTTAGTATTTATTATGATGACCCGTTATTGGTTCGAGTCATTGATATGAATGGAGAAGAAAAGTTCGTCAAATCAAAATTGCATCGAAAGGATCTTGCTTCTATAAGAATAGATAATGAAAAAAGCAAAATTGTTATTAACCGAGTAAGAAAAAGGTTTGAAGAGATGAATATTTTGAAATCAGGTCAAACTGGAATATATTTGTCTTATTTGATTAGAGCTAAAGAAGGGCTTGATGCGTTATTTACTCTTCTTGACCAAGGGGAAACAATCTATTTGTCACAAAAGGAACAAAAAAAGCTTAGGATATTTAGATGAAAAGAGAAAATCGTACGCTTTTTTTGAACAAAAATGGAAATACTTTGATCAATATCGCAAACAAAGAATTCAATATAAAGCTCTATCTGAAATTTGCGGTTGATAGATGCATCTCTTGGGCACTATTGATGTTGGCAAGTCCGCTGTTCTTGTTGATTGCCTACGGCATGTGGATTGAAGGACTTTTTTACCAAAATGCCAGGGGGGCCATATTCTATCGTGAAAAACGCATCTCTCAAGGGGAACCCTTTCCTTTATAATAATTTAGGGCCCTGACGGCTTCTGCATTTCGAAAATTATATAAAGAAAATTCTGTCTGGTTTCTTCAATTTGAAAACAAGAATACAACGGTAATGGGGAAGATTCTGATTCAATGCTACTTTGATGAAATGCCCCAGCTGCTGAATGTTTTTCTGGGACAAATGAGCTTTGTGGGTCCCAAGCCACGCATTCCATTCATTTACAAGGAAGATGTGATAGAAGGGTATAGCACTCTGAAATGAGACCTTTGCACAACCTGCTAAAATTTGTCCAGATCAAACCCCTGATAAAAAGATCGAACATGGAGTGGTTTTAGGGAATATTTTTTTTCGTGTAACTGAGCTTAAATGGATAAATATATTGTAAATAACGTATTGTTATTGTATAAAGATCCTCAAAATATAATTAATTTTTGTTTTGGGGGACCAAATGGCATACAAGCTAATAGGTGAGAATTTGAGTTTTGCTGATTTGGCTGTTGCGAAATCTCTGGAGCATAGCCTCAAAATGATGGAAAAGATAAACGGTGTCGTGGAATGGGATAATATTGAGGCTGTATTGAATGAGCATTATGAGATTGGAAGAAGCAATGCTTGAACTGAACAACACGGTGTTATGCGAGTTTGCCGGAAAAGGGTTGACCATAAATGAAGGGGTCGCCGTAGACGCAAGACTGGTGAAATCAGCAAGTAAGCCCCTGCGTAAAGTTGACGTGGCGAAACTACAGGAAAAACGCGATACACCCGAGGGAAAGCTGGACAAGAATGGCAACCCCCCCTGAAATCCTGTAGGGATTCAGAATCTGACTGGACAGTGAAAAACGAAAAGCCCCATTATGGGCTAAAAGAACATGCCTCGGTGGATGTTGACAACGGTTTTATCCTCGCCACGACTCTGACCCCAGCCTCCGAAAGTGATTCCACCCGAATATCTCAGACAGGATGTATAGGATAGTCAGGATTAAAGCAAAGCCCCGGAAATTTAGCAATCATGTACAGCGGATAATTGAATATCTTTTTTTGTCTGTCAAAGCCAAATTTATTTCCTGTGAATTTAATCGAGCAACTCGGGTCGTATTTATTTATGAATGCCTGCAGGCTTTTGGCTTTGGTATTGAATCCTGATTTTACCTCAACCGGAACGATCTTCCCGTCAATTTCAAGGACAAATTCGATTTCAGAAGTCCTGCCGGACCAGGTGACAATTTTATTCAATCCATAAGAGTACAATTCCTGTAGCACAAAGTTTTCGGCAAAATAGCCCTTGTAGGAACCGTAATCGTAGCGCAGAATACTTTCCGGGGTCAAACCTATCATGGCGCCAAGCAAGCCGATGTCAAATAAAAGGAGTTTGAAAGTGTTTTCCTTTGCACCGGCCATAATAAGACCTTTGCAGAACCTACTAAAAATTGTTTAAATAGACCCCAAGAGAGAAAGTCGAAGATGTGAGGATTCATAAATAATGTTTTTTGGTTAAAATTTGTCTAAACTGCATGAATGTATTGACCATTGCCAGCTGCCACACGAAAGGGTATTATCAAGAACGCAAGTGGATAAACAAAAGGCGACCCGTAACCTCGAAAAAAACCGATCAGAAGTTGGAATTTCTGATGGGTAAAGTGGACGTGGAAAAGAGGAATGAGGTCAGGATTTTGTTTGAAGAAACTCCGCTCTGGTTTGACCGATATGAGCCCCGAGAGCTGCCTTTTTGAAGGGAAAGCCTCCAAACAATGGGGTCCACCTTAATTATCTCCATGAAAGATCGGTTTTGCTGGAAAAGATGAGCTTTCAGTGGAACAGCGCCAGACCATTATGCAAGAAGAGGACAAGTGGTTAGAAAGGGAGGAAACAAAAGAAACGGAAGTGGAAAAACAGTTGACATAGAGGGCCGTTTTTATTACTTTGGTATGAAATTGATCATACCAGGAGGGGCATATGGGTAAAGCTGTTAAAATCGCAATCAGCATTCCACAAGAAGCGTTCAAAAAATTGGAGGCTAACAGGAACAAGGAAGGGATAACCCGAAGCAAGTTCGTCCTGAAAACGCTTCGGTTCTGGCAAGAAGAGAAAGAGAAAGAAAGGCTTGTGAGTATATATGAGGAAGGCTACAGGAGGATCCCTGAAAATCCGAGAGAATTAGAGGCCTGGGAAAAGGTTTCCTCAGGTGTTTTTTCTCAAGGTGAGTGGTAATGCGTAGAGGAGAAGTATGGTGGGCGGAATTACCGAGGCCGATAGGTCGGCGGCCAGTGGTATTGCTGTCCCGTGATGAGGCTTATGCTGTGAGAAATGCTGTGACTATAGCAGAAGTGACAACCACGATTCGAGGCATTCCCGTTGAGGTTGAGCTTGGCCCTGAGGATGGGTTGCCAAAAAACTGTGTGGCAAATTTAGATACCATCGCAACCATAAGGAAGGATTTATTGACAAAAAGAATCACCCTTCTTCGAAATCAAAGATTGCAACAAATAGATGCAGCGATAAAATTTTCCCTTTCATTATGATAATTTGCCACCCTATTATAGTTCTTTACTAATAAGATGCCGAACAGTATCTGGAGATAATTAGCCACAGACACACACGGACGCACACGGACAGGGCAAGAAGGTGGGGAAAGCATAAGATTACTTATCGTTCGCGTTTTAAAAATCACTTCTGCGAATTTCTCGGAGGAGGCGGGCGAAGCTCATTTGGCGGAACAGTACGTCTACGTTTTTGTGAGTTCAGCGGCGTTGATAGCACAGTCCCGGGACAAATATGCATTCCCGTATGGAGACTGCACCCAAATATTTCAGACAGGATGTATAGGATAGCCAGGATTAAAGCAAAGCCCCGGAAATTTAGAAATCATGTACAGCGGATAGTTGAATATCTTTTTTTGTCTGTCAAAGCCAAATTTATTTCCTGTGAATTTAATCGAGCAACTCGGGTCGTATTTATTTATGAATGCCTGCAGGCTTTTGGCTTTGGTATTGAATCCTGATTTTACCTCAACCGGAACGATCTTCCCGTCAATTTCAAGGACAAATTCGATTTCAGAAGTCCTGCCGGACCAGGTG
>Ga0233431_1005301_pt1 | contig 12705 bp, 12 predicted proteins | sample SI_118_April2016_FD_179867 | JGI IMG/M metagenome (GOLD analysis project Ga0233431, IMG submission 179867) | Seawater microbial communities from Saanich Inlet, British Columbia, Canada - SI_118_April2016_200_MG | ecosystem: Environmental > Aquatic > Marine > Inlet | place: Canada: British...
GATGCCAAACTAGACAAATTGATGAATTCTGAACTAAAAGAAGAATTAACAAAATCAATATTGGATTTCTTGAAACCTATCCAAGAAAAAATAAAAAACTACGAACAAAATCCTGACAAAGTTTATAAGATTCTAGCAGATGGAGCCGCCAAGGCCCAGCAAACTGCTGACAAAACTTTACTTGAAGTAAAAAAGATCGTTGGATTAAAAAAATAATTTTACAAAACAAAAAACCGTCTCTAGTGGGCGGTTTTTTTGTTTATATTAGCTTACAGATTTGATAGCTTTTTTCAAAACTTTTGCAGAATTTTTGAATAGCACCTGCTCTTCTTTGGATAATTCCAAGGGCAGTGTTTCTGCAATACCTTTTCTGCCAACTATGGCTGGTGTAGACAGACAAACATCTTTGACGCCATAAATATTTTCTATCAAGTGTGAAACTGGTAAGATTATTCGCTTATCATGTAATATTGCCTTGATCACATATGAAGCAGCTGAGCCAATACCATAATAAGTGGACTGTTTGCCAGCGATAATAGCATAGGCCGCATTCTTTGTTTGTTCAAATATTTTTTGCTGATCTTTTTTGTTAAAATTTGGATGTTCAAGCAATTTGGAATTACCAATTCTAGCTGTACTCCAAACTGGAAACTCACTATCACCATGCTCTCCCATGATATAAGCATGGATACTCTTGGCATTGATGTTCAATTTTTGGCTAAGTAGATGTCTAAAACGAGCAGAATCAAGAGTTGTTCCGCTACCCATGATTTGATATTTCTTTTTAGGATACATTTTGATAGCCGCATAAGTCAAAACGTCTACTGGATTCGTAATCATCAAAACGACTATATTTGGGTTGGCCTTAAAAATTTGAGGCATTATTTCCCGAATAATCTTGGTATTTTTTTCTATCAAATCCAAGCGTGTCTCACCTGGTTTTTGAGCAGCCCCGCAAGTAATCACCACCACACCACTATCGCGACAATCATTGTAGGTGCCAACTTTTACATTTGTCTTTTTTGTAAATGGCACTGCGTGTTGCAAATCCATCACTTGAGCTTTTGCTAGTTTTTTGTTGAGATCAACTATAGCAATTTCTTCGGCACTGTCTTGAGTCACTAGGCTATATGCTAATGTAGAGCCAACCATACCAGCTCCAATAATCGTTACTTTGTTCTTCATATATTTTAAGTTAATTTAATTGTTTTTGATTTAATTTTTCTACCCAAAAATTTTTCAGCGGCTATATCAAATTTTTCTGTACTATTGGTTGTCAAAAATTTCCTAATCGGCTCACCCGTAGCTGGAGATACTATATTAGGATGATTTTCCAAATACTCTATCCATTTTTTGGCAACTACTTTACCACTGTCCAATACTTTTGTATTGTCGCCAAAGAAATTTTGAATAGCATTTTGAAGAAATCCATAATGAGTACAACCCAAGACCACTACGTCTGGCTCCTCTTTTTTGATGGGTCTCATATATTCCATCAAAACTATACTGGTCTCTGGAGAATTTTCTTTTGACTGCTCTATCAGTGGCACCAAAAGTGGGCAGGCCTGTTGGATGACTTTTATATTTCTATCTATATTTTCAAACTCCTCCACATAAGTACCAGACTCTACTGTGCTGGTCGTACCCAAAACGGCTACTTTAGAATTTTTTGACAACTCGCCCACCTCTTCAGCCAATGGCCTGATTACTCCCAAAACATTTTTACCTTTATGATGTTTTGGTAAATACTCTTGCTGTATTTTTCTCAGAGCTAAAGCTGAGGCTGTGTTGCAAGCCAAAATTATCAAATCACAATCATGTGAAAATAAATAATCAACTGCCTGAGTTGTATATTTGTATATTATACTCTGACTACGCTCTCCATAAGGAGTCCTAGCATTATCCCCCAAATAAACAAAATCATGTTGAGGTAATTTTTTCTCAATTTCCTTAAAGATTGTAAGTCCGCCATATCCACTGTCAAAAATTCCAATCATCAATTATTCTTTATTTTTACCCATTCCTTCAAAGGCTCGTAAGATTTCTAGAGGTAAAGCAAATATTACTGTGTTTGATTGATCAGAAGATAAGTCATTGACTGACTGCAAAGTACGTAAATGCAAAGCACCTCTACTACCCGCCAATGTCTTGGCAGCTTTGGCCATATTTTCGGCAGCCATTACTTCACCCTGCGCCTTGATAATCACAGCTCTTTTTTCACGCTCTGCTTCTGCTTGTTTGGCAATTGTACGTTGCATATCTTTTGGAAGCTCAATATGTTTCAAATCAACTGAAACAACTTTGATTCCCCATGGATCAGTAGCAACATCAACAATTGTCTGAATACGTTGAGAAATTTGATCACGCTTGGTCAATAATTCATCCAAGTCTACTTCACCAACTACATCTCTCATGGTAGTTTGAGCCAATTGAGACACAGCATAATAAAAATGTTCTACCTCTAAAATAGCCCTATCAACAGACACTACTTTATAATAAAGCACTGCGTTGACATTGACTGACACATTATCTTTGGTGATTGCATCTTGATCAGGCACATCTACTGCCTTGACCCTGATGTCTACCTTGGTCATTGATTGAAAAATTGGAAAAATCAATCGCCAACCTGGTTCAACTGTTCTTTTGTATTTACCCAATTGAAATTTTAATCCTCTTTCATATTGATTGACCTGTCTAATAGAGATCAACAATACAAAAAGTATAAAACCGATTACGATTACAAAAAATACTCCCATATTATTATTTTAATTATTTAATATATCCAAAATCTCTTTTTGGTGATTTTTGAGCTCAGCTTCTGCGTTGGCCTCAACGGTAATACGTAACAATGGCTCAGTATTTGAAGCTCGAACATTGAACCACCAATCCTCAAACTCTACGGTGATGCCGTCCATCTCATCCAATATATTGGCTCCATAATTTTGTCTAATCTTTTCCAGACTAGCTTCTATATCTGCTACCTCTATATTTATTTCGTCACCTCTGACATATAGGCGGTATTCTTTGATAATCTCTGAAAGCGGACGACCATCTTCGGTCATGGTTTGTAATACCAATATCAGTGCTATAAAAGCATTGTCGGCATAATAATTGTCTCTAAAGGCAAAATGAGCTGACACTTCACCACTCATGATTCCGCCTTGTTCGCGCATATGTCTAGCCAAATTACGATAACCAACTTCACTACGGATTGGTTGACCGCCCCATTTGGCTACCAAATCTTTGACCGCATGAGAACATACTACGTTGTAGGCTATGCCCATGCCAGGAAAACGCTCCAACATAGGTTTGGCGAGTAGCAACAATATCATGTCACCGGTAATAAAATTGCCTTTTTCATCTACCAAAAACATCCTATCACCATCTACATCAAAAATAACTCCCAGGTTTGCTTTTTCTTTGAGTACTTTTTCTGTTAGTTTATCGGCGGCACCATCGACGAGTGGATTTGGTGGACGATTTGGAAAACTACCATCCAAGTCTTTGAATATATGCACAAGTTTTGGAGGCATTTGATAAAATAAGCCTGGGATCAAAAGTCCGTTCATGCCATTGCCGGTATCTACTACAACTTTAAAATCTTTGAGTTTTCTATAATCAACAAAAGATAAAATATGCTTGATGTGTTCTTCAATAATTTCTTTTTTGTTAATTTTGCCTTTTGACTTTGGATCTTTGATTGGAAATTTTATTTTTTCCATTTCTTCCAAAAGCTCTTTGCCTCCAATAAAACGAATATTGTCTCTAGTCTCTGGATCAATATAAGTCATCTTGAAACCTCCGTATTCTGGTGGGTTGTGAGAGGCAGTAATCATCATCCCGCCGTCATATTTGTAATAACCATTGGCAAAATAAAAATCATTGATAGACATCAGGCCATAGTAATCTACCTCTACACCATATTCCATAAATACGCTCATGATTGCTTCTTTGATGGGCAGCGAAGACTGTCTAATGTCTCTACCTATACAAATTTTCAAGTCCTTGATCGGTTTGTTCATTTGATGAGAAACAACCCTTAGAAATGTCTGAGCAATAAATTTGGCTGCCTTTTCATCCAAGTCTTTTGGATAAACCCCCCTAATATCGTATGATCGGAAAATATCTCTGTTCATTTTTTTATTTCTTAGACTTTATAAAATAACTTACAAAAGTACCAAGGGCTAACAAGAAAATAATCACAGCAAAGATGGTTCCGATAAATGGAATCTGTCCAAGTAGCATATAAACAAATACACCAATTGCTAAGATATTTATCTTTGCTATTTTCTTTTTCTCAAAAAACTTACTCTTGATAAATTGACCAGTCAACCAAGCAGCCACTACTTTGGCTAGATACAAAAGCATCAACCAAGTAACAAACAATAAACCAGCCATTGGTATACCAATAACAGTAATCAATAATATAATACAGATAATAGGAACAACAATCAAAAACAATAAGCCTTTTAGGAAAGTAGGTACTGTGTTCTTATAAGCTTTGTCATAGGCCTTGCCAAACATTTTTGGCCAGAGATAAAGAAATACCATACCAACCACCAATAAACCAAAGAATTTGATGAGTAAGCTAGTAGCTTTACTTGTCCAAGGCTTGGCTTTTTTATCTTCTAGTTTTTCAAAAAGTGGTCCACCTTTGATGACCGCATTTGGATTGATAGCTAGCTCCTTCCAAGCACGATAATGCAAGGCACCATTGATAAAGGCTTGATCCTCAATATTTACATTACCTTCTTTTGTATTTTCCAAATAAACATCTACATTTTTACCAACTGTACCACTCAATGACAAGCTATCCATACCACCTTCAACCTGTCCGTTTACTTGTCCACGTAGACTCAAAGCCTGTCCCCAAAAAGTAAGATGTCCATCCAAAATACTCTCTGGATCCAATTTTAAATTTTGACCAAAAGACAAAACATTGTCCCGGACATATCCTGAGACACTCATATGTTGACCCGCAAATCGAACCGAGCCATTGATCTTACCTTTGATAGTAATACTTTCACCAGCAGCAAAAATATCGCCATTGATGTTTTCTGAATCAATTGTAATGTTTTTACCAGCTAAAAATAAATCACCATTGACTGTGCCGTAAATTTCTATGGTCTGTCCAGCAGCATAATAATTGCTGTCTATTACGGTATCTGCTCCCAACAAAACATTGTCACCATTGTGAGTTTCTATGGCCAATACTGATAAAGGCAATAAAAACAGAAAAGACGCTAATAAAATCTTTATTTTTCGAGACATAAGCTACATTGCTTAATAATTAATTATCTACATTTTACCATAAATATGAGGAAAAATGTAGTAATTGCTATAAGCTAATTTTTGGGCTAAAATAAGGGTATATGAATGGCTTTGAAGGACAATCTAAAGAAAATGTATCTTATCCTGAAAATTTGACCCCCCAGGATATAGCCTTGGTATATAGACAATGCGAAATCCAGCATGCTACCAGCGTCGAACAGCTAGAGGGTTTTGCCAATGCCTACTCCAAGGCCAAGGAGCTGGCTCAGACCCGAGAAAAATTAGACCAACTAACTCCAGAACAAATAGAAGGATTGATTTTGGAATTAGGAGCTTTGACAGAAAAAAGAAATCAAAAAGGATTCCGGATTGTACCTGTCACATTTGCAAATGGCTCTCGAGCTATAGAGGCAGACAAAATTCCCCGAGCAATCCAAACATTTGCCCAGGGATTCAAATCTTTTTTAGAAAACCCCACTGAAGATGAAAGATTAAATACTGTCTTGTTGTACAAACAATTTGAAGAAATCCATCCATTTGAAGATGGTAATGGTCGAGTCGGTGATCTTTTGTGGAAAATATTGGAAAGCAAAAAAACAAAACAATGGCCAGAAAAATTGCCACCAGACGTCTTTGGTGAAAACAAATAAATATATGAATCAAGTAATCTGTAAAAAACTAATAAAAAACTTAGGTGAAGCCAAGACAATTGTAGGGAACTTTGATGCAACTAAGGTGGCCTCCACAAAATCTATAGAGGCTAGAAATAGATTGGTTTTTTTATTGGATGAAATAAAATTTTTATTATTGAACAAAGAGTTTTCTAAGCGATATCCTGGAGCCATGATAGAAAAAATAGACCCAAATAAAATTCCCTCGAACATAATGGATTCATTTGAACATCAAAGTACCATGTATATCCATCCCGATGATTATGAAAAAGGAAATTTTATACAATTTTATATTATTCATCGGGTCGACCCTCCTTATACTACCTATGTAGCCGAACAAGATAAAATAATTGATAAAGATGAAAAAGAAGAGATGACTGACAAGCTGCATTATTTTATAGATAACCCCGACGACCTGGGGGCCAAAAAGTTAGATGAAATTAGGTTTATCATAGACAATGATAGCTCTTATTTCAAAAATAAACCTTTTACTTTTTTTTCAAAAAATGGCACCGATAGATTAAAACTAATGAATGCTTTTTGCCAATCAAGACTAGGACTACCTATGTACTCGGGTACTATGTTAGAAGATGAAGAACATGAATTTTGGAAAGAGCTAGTAGAAGAAGGGCTAGCCCAACAATACGAAGAAGAGTCTGGAAGAGATTTAAAAACTAGATACAAATTTAAAGATTAAAATTATGAGAACACCAGAAACAGCCCCTGAAAATAGGGAACTCATCGATCTAGGCAATGAATTAGATCGATTACAAGCCCAAGAAAACCAAGGCCGAGGCATTAGCTGTGTCAAAACAGTAATTGCTTATTTGAAGATGGGCAAGCTAGAAGAGGCTCGCACTGTTTGTCATACCGAACATGACAAAATAGTCAGCTACCCTGAAATAAAAAAATTTATAAAAGAAAACCTATTCAAAGGAATGGAAAATCATCCCTGGAAATTTCTCGATAGTTTATAAAAATAAAAAGACCTACTAAACAGTAGATCATAATATAAAAAACTCAATTTATTAAAAGTTAAAACCGAGCCTTTCTTTTTGGTTTTTGAACAAGGCAATTTATATTCCATTTTGTTTTGTAGATTCCCTTTGGACTCAATACAAATCCCGTCTTACCCAGTGACTCTACTAGTTCATTGGTAGTAAAGCTATGATAAAATCTATATACCACCTCTCCGTTGTTTAGCTTCCATGGAATATAAAAATCACTCCATGAATTTTTTTTCAAAAAGTTCTTGAAAAAATATTTCATATACTTTTTTTGCCACAGATTCCAGTTTGTCATAAAAAGATAGCCTCCTGGCTTGAGCCATTTGTTTACTCTATAAAGTAGCTTTAACCTTTCGACTCTATTTGGCAAATGATGAAAGCTGGCAATCATCAAAACCATATCCATGCTTTCGGGTGGAAAATCTATCCTAGCCATATCATGTACCTTAAAATGAGCTTTGGGATGTTTTATTCTAGCTTGTTTTATCAGCTCTTCACTAAAATCAACACCCATATAATGATATTTTGTGTCCGTATCTTTGAGTAGATTGAGGATACGCCCATTACCACAACCAAGGTCTAGTATCTTGTCTTGATCCTTTATATATGGTATAAAGATTTGTAATTCCTCCCAAGGAAAAACACGGGAAGCAGAAAACTCCCCTGAAATCAGATTATAAACTTTTTGTAAATTATTTTTGATCAAATCACTTTTATCCATAATGGAAAATAATAAAGAAAAATTATTAGAAAAAATAGTCCTCGAGCTGGCTGATAAAAAATATCCAGTTGATTTAGATTTTATGAAAGCCTCACGACAAGTATTTAGTAAATACAAGCTCACTCCTGTACCAAAATCTGAACTCATTAAAGTATATCGCAGATTGACCAAAGAGGGCAAATTGAAATCCGACAAAAGGTTTACCCAGCTCCTCGTCAAACGAGCGGTGCGCTCACTTTCTGGTGTTTCTGTCATCACCGTCTTGTCAAAACCATTTGTCTGTCCAGGCAAGTGTGTCTACTGCCCAACTGAACCAGACATGCCAAAGAGCTATTTATCAAATGAGCCAGCTGCAGCTCGTGCCAAAATAAATCTTTTTTCTCCAATCAGGCAGGTAACCATGCGCATCAAGGCACTAGAAAACAATGGCCATCTAGTAGACAAGCTAGAGGTGCTGGTCTTGGGTGGTACCTGGTCTGTTTATCCAAGTAAATACCAAGATGACTTTATAAGAGATTTGTTTTTTGCTGCCAATACTTATGGAGAAGATAAAAAACGTGATCCACTGACCCTAGAAGAAGAACAAGCTATAAACGAAACAACCAAATACAAAATAATCGGCCTAACCCTAGAAACTCGTCCTGATTATATAAATGAAACTGAAATAAAAAAACTTCGTCGTCTCGGTACTACTCGAGTTCAAATCGGAGTCCAGCATACTGACAACAAAATACTAGATTTGATAGTACGTGGTCACTCTATAGAAGAAAGTATCCGAGCTACCAAAATGCTCAAAGAGGCTGGCTTCAAAGTAGACCATCACTACATGCCCGATCTACCCGGCTCTACACCCAAAAAAGATTTGGAGATGTTTGAATATGTTTATAGCTCCCAGGACTTACAACCTGACCAAGTAAAAATCTACCCCTGCGTGGTCAATGAATATGCCGAGCTATATGATTGGTACAAAAAAGGTAAATACAAACCTTATTCTGAGAGTGAGCTTTTGGAATTATTGCTAAAAATAAAAATCATAACTCCTCCTTATGTCAGAATAAACAGGTTGATACGAGACATACCCGAAGAAAGTATTATAGCCGGAAACAAAATCACAAACCTACGACAATATTTACAAAATGAATTACAAAAACGTAATCAATCTTGCCAATGCCTGCGTTGTCGCGAAGTCCGTGGTGATTCCCAAGACGCAGACAAGGCTATTTTGGTAAAAAGAGAGTACAAAGCTTCTGATGGACAAGAAATATTTTTGAGCTACGAAAGTCCTGACAACAAAAAGGTCTATGCTTTTTTGAGACTTCGTATAAATGAAAATCCAAAAGAAAATATTTTCCCTGAACTAAAAAATGCCTCTATAGTCAGAGAGCTACACGTCTATGGTCAGATGATACCAGTCTATAGTGAAGACCAGGATGATGAAGTCTCTCAAACCCAGCACTTGGGCCTAGGTAAAAAGCTAATGGCTGAAGCAGAAAAAATAACTAAAGAAACCAAACTAAATAAAGTAGCCGTTATCTCTGGGATTGGAGTCCGAAATTATTATAAAAAACTTGGGTACCAACTAGAGGGTACATATATGACCAAGTCTTTATAATTGACAAGGCCCTAAAAATAATATATATTACGTAGTTCGTACTTTCCAAATAGCCAACTAACCAGGAGGTTTCCTTGTGAAACAAAAGATGAAGATGAAGATCCAAGATGGCGTTGTCTCGTTTGACAGCAGTGATACTCGAGATGAATTTCTCGGTTTCCTGCGCAAGCTGGCTAGTGATGATCCTCTGATCAGACAAGCAATAATCCCCATCATCGAGCACGAAGGTATCATCCCTGATGCTGATATGAGTTTTACGGAACTAGTCCGTAATCTCGGCACCAACATCCACAAAGTTCCTGAAAGAATATTTGCCCTCTGGAATAAGATGCACGGTCAGACATCTGACCCTACTAGTAAACATGTGATGAACACTCGTCAAGCCGCTGATTATACCAAACGCGACCCCTCTACCATGGCCCGCCTAGCTCACACAGGCATCATCCCCGCCACCAAAATCAAAGGTCGCTGGCAATTTACTCGCCGTTCTCTCAACACCTTCCTAAGCAAACATGGCTATCTAACCTCAGCTCGAGGCTAAAACAAAAACCCCCGTCAATGAACGGGGGTTTTCTATTTTACAAAATTTTATTGTTGAGATGGTCTAATACTTGGATCTACTGGATCCACCGGATCTATATTGTCTAAGATATCTTTTAAGTCTGACCAATCATCTATACATTTTTTATCCAAACATAACTGACCAGTATTTATTCCTTGTTCTGTAAAAGTTACAGCATTGCTTCCGTGCCAAAAATTTAAGTTTCCAGATCTATTATCTTGATAAATCCCCCAATGAGTATTGTCTCCTGATTGCAGATCAATTTCTGCATTTTCTGTTTCAGAATATATATCCAATGTTCTTTCTGGATATGCTTTATTAATACCAATCTTTCCACTAGAGTGAGCTGTAAACAATGGTTTACTTGGTGCTCCAGGAGCATCGCTATCAGCCACTACTCTAAAAGCAGAAACAGGATCATCGTTGTTTGCGTCTATAGCTATTCCTACATCCAAAAATGAACTAATCATCAAACCGCCCCAACCACCACTGATTGGTCCAATTTTTGATTGATTACCTTGTCCAATTAATAGTTCTCCACCGTTGTCTACTAGTAAATCACCATCAAAGTAGCCTGCATAAGAATTTTCCCCATTTGCCTTGGCATAAACTGCTAATGAATCATCGCCATTTGATTTAAACACACCAGCCTTACCACCAAGCACCTCTGTCTGGGCCATAATAGCCGCACTATAAGGTCTACCTGTATCTGTTACTCCTAAGGCCGCTATTCCTGTTATTGGATTTCCTTCTATGGCAGATAAATTACCAATCATTACATCACCATCAAACCAACCAGCCCAAGCTCCACCCGTTGCATTAGCAATCAAGGCTTTACTATTTTCACCACTAGCAGAAAGAGCCGCTGCTGATGAACTAGCCGCGCCTACAAAGGAACTAAAGTTATTTCTATTTGGCTCTATTGTTCCTAATGTTATATGTTTTGCAAATAAGTCTTCTGTGAAATTGGCATCACTACGGAAATACACAGCCTCAGCACTTGATTTTATATTGTCTACTTCTAGGTCTCCATTTGTTATTTTTACTGGCCCATCAAAAAATCCAGCCGTACTACTAGAGATAGCATACAAGGCTGTACCGCCCACACCATTAGCTTGAAAAAATCCAGCCTTGGCATCATTACCATTGGCGCCAGCACTAAGTGCTATACCACCTGGGTTTTCATCAAGGACTGTCAATCTACCCGGAAGAGCTGGGCCCATGTGCAGGTCCTCGGTTATAACTACACTACCATCGAACTTACCAGCTAGCTCTCCGGCAAAAGCCTGACCATAAACACCAATGCCGCCTGGATAATTGGCTACACCAAGCACACCAGTATGCCCAGATCCAAATAAACCTGCTCCACCTGTCTCACTTGTTGACCAACCACGGACAGCGTTGCCATATGCATGTACATTTAAACCTGTATCTCCTTCATAATCTATCTCAACTTGACCATCAAACTTACCAGCATAAGAATTATTACCATCCGCATGACCATAAATTGCATTTGAATCCTCAGCATTAGCATAGGCCATTATAGCATCTTGACCAAAATCTAGACCTACTGCGCTAACGCGTAAAGCTCCTTCTTGAGCTGAATCATGAAAACTACCTATGGTGGCTCCATTTTCTACACTAAGAAAATTTTCCACTCCCCAGCTTCCGTATAAAAAACTTTTTTCACTTGCTGAATTTGAAAATGAATAACCACCCAAGTCCAAATCGACCGTCATCGGATTGTTCACATAAGAACCAGGCAATGTATCTATACCCCCATCATCAATAGAAATTGAGTTGATTTGATTTTCTAAAGTGTTTATTTTCTTTTCTAAATCAGAGACATCCTTCTGAAGAACGCCAGTAGTATCAAGTGCTTCTACAGTATTGAGCTCCAAAGTACGAGCTATCCCAGCATTGTAGCCCTGATAATAACTGATTCTTTCTTTGTCTTTTGAACCAAAAAAATCTACCGCCAAACTTTGTTGTGGTAGAGACATGGTCACAAAAATAGTTAGAACTAAAAATGAATTAAATAATTTTGTGCCTTTCATAGCATTTTATTAATTTTAAACAATACTATTATAGCATAAATGACCTATACTTGCCTACACCTCGAAATATGATACACTATATATCGTACAATTAACCTAAAAAAGCATGGAAAATATAAACTCTACAGATCCAAAGATCGCTGAGATCTTGAAAAAAGAATTGGATCGTCAAAGACACGGAGCAGAGATGATTGCTTCGGAAAATTTTGTTTCCCCTGCTGTTTTAGAGGTTGCCGGCAGTGTCCTGACCAACAAATATGCCGAGGGCTACCCCAACAAAAGATATTATGGTGGCAATGAGTTTATCGATTTATCAGAACAACTAGCCATCGACCGAGCCAAGGAGCTTTTTGGAGCCGAACACGCCAATGTCCAGCCTCATGCTGGTAGTCCAGCCAACGCTGAGGCATATTTTGCACTAGCTGAACTTGGTGATACCATCCTAGGCTTTTCACTAGCCCATGGTGGTCATCTGACCCACGGACACCCAGTCAATTTTTCAGGAAAATTTTATAACTTTGTTCACTACGGAGTAGACAAAGAAAAAGAGCTCATAGATATGAATCAAGTGCGTGAACTAGCCCTAAAACATAAACCAAAGATTATCTTGGCTGGAGCCTCTGCTTATTCTCGTAAAATAGATTTCAAGCCTTTCCGAGAAATCGCTAATGAAGTTGGTGCTTATCTGATGGTAGACATGGCTCATATCGCTGGACTAGTAGCTGTCGGTCTCCATCCTGACCCTGTACCATATAGTGATGTAGTGACAACGACTACTCACAAAACTCTACGTGGTCCAAGAGG
>Ga0233431_1005302_pt1 | contig 12703 bp, 11 predicted proteins | sample SI_118_April2016_FD_179867 | JGI IMG/M metagenome (GOLD analysis project Ga0233431, IMG submission 179867) | Seawater microbial communities from Saanich Inlet, British Columbia, Canada - SI_118_April2016_200_MG | ecosystem: Environmental > Aquatic > Marine > Inlet | place: Canada: British...
TTCCGATCGTGGGGATCGAAAGTTTGGAAGTTATTTCTCCTGCAAGCGCCCTCGGGATTTTTTCCATAACCACCGCAAACGCCCCGGCCTCCTCGACAGCGAGGGCATCATCGATGATCCGATTTCTGTCGTCACGGCCCTGAACTTTATATCCGCCCAGCGCATTCACCGACTGGGGCGTCAGCCCGATATGGCCGAGGACAGGTATGCCGATATCCACGATCCGGCTGATCGTGTCTTTGATCGCAATTCCGCCCTCGAGTTTCACCGCGTTGCATCCAGTCCGTTTCATGACGAGCCCGCAGTTCCGCACCGCATCCTCTGCATTGACCTGATAGCTCATAAACGGCATATCGACGGCAACAAAGCTCCGCGGGATCGAGCGCGCGACAATTTCACCGTGATAGATCATTTCCTCGAGCGTGACAGGGATCGTTGTGTCGCGTCCCTGAAAAACATTGCCGAGCGAATCTCCAACAAGGATAATATCTACATCAGCCTCATCCAGAAATGCGGCAAACAAAGAACTGTAAGCGGTCAGCGCGGTTATCTTTGTTCCCTCGGCTTTCATGCGCTTAAAGTCATCGACATTCAAAGATGTGGTCTTCATTATTTACCTCTCGGATTATAAAAAGTGATACCGCTGTGATTTTCAACAATTTTTCCAATGAGATCGTCAAGGTGTTCGTCACTTTCGACAAAATCTATCTCATCGGTATTGATAATGAATACCGGCGCATCGGAATAATGAAAAAAGAACTCGTTATATGCCGTGTTCAGCGCTTCGAGATATTCTCTTGAAATGGTCTGCTCATACTCTCTGTTGCGTTTCGCGATATTCTTCAGAAGCCTGTCGGTCGATGCCTGCAAATACACCACCAACTGCGGCGGTTTGATTTTCGGCGCAAGAACATCCCATACGGTATTATACAGATCAAGCTCGTTATCGTCAAGATTAACAGTCGCAAAAATTCTGTCCTTCTCGAAAAGATAGTCGACAATGAGCGGAGAATTGAACAGGTCCGGCAGCGGCAGCTCAAGATGCTGTTTGAATCGCGAGATGAGATAAAACAGCTGTGTTTTAAACGCGTACTGTTTCTGCGATTTATAAAAATCTATTATAAATGGATTGGATTCGAAGTTTTCGAGAACATACATACCGCCGAGTTTCTCACGAATCAGCTTGCAGAGACTTGTTTTTCCGACTCCGATGACACCCTCGACAACAATGTAATTATACGGGCATTCCAAAGATTTCTCATCTGTGTTCGTATTTTTCATTCACTGCGTCCATTCTTGTAAGAATCGATTTTATAATAACAGTTAATCAAGTTTCACACCATGCAGCTTCTTTATTCCGGCATCTCCGGCCCTGCTCCGCAATTCACCAAGGGAGATTCCCAGTAACGGGTGAACAGCGTCCGGCGCGATCCCTGCAAGCGGATAAAGTACAAAAACACGTTCCGCCATAAGCGGATGCGGAACGATCAGATCAGGAGTATCGATAATGCTGTCGGCATACAGCAGAATGTCAATATCAATGACCCGCGGCCCCCATTTTTCCGCTCTGACCCGGCCCAATTCCTGCTCAATTGAGAGGCAGGCGCCTAAAAGCGCTCCGGGCTCCAGATCAGTCTCGATCTCAATGGCGGCATTATAATAGTCCGGCTGCTCGACTCCGCCGACCGGAGCGGTCTCGTAAACATGAGAAACGCGCGTTACCGCAATTCCCGGCTCGCTGTTCAGCCTCTCAACCGCCGCACGCATGTTCGCGGATCTGTCGCCCATATTCGACCCCAGGCCGAGATATGAGAGTACTCTTATATCGTTCGTTTTAATTCGACCTCAACGGTATCAAATGGAATTTTCAGCGGCGCGTTCGGCTTGCGGACCCGCACGATAATGTCACCGGAATGTACAAGATCGCTCACACGTTCTATGATGCGCCCCGCGAGATTTTCAATAAGGTCGCAGCTTCCGCCGTTCATAACCTCCGTAACTCTCGTTACGATCAGAGAATAATTCACCGTGTCGTCAAGATTATCGCTCCCCGCGGGAACGGACAGGTCTGTGTTCACCTCCACATCAACCTCAAACGGCTGCTCCGTCACCTTTTCCTCGGGCCGGACGCCGTGCTTTGCGGAAAATTTCAACCCTATGACACGAATAGAATCGCTCACCATCACTCCTTGTCGCTGACACGCTGAATAGAATTAGTACAATCTGTTTAAAATACAAAATTTATCGTCAAATTCCAAAATATCAATAAAATGTTTCATCTGCAAATAAATCCGGCCCGCACGGATATAAATCTCACCAAAATCAGTACTTCGGCAGCATATCCGCAAGTATCCCCAATCCCTCGAGCACAATGCCCGGCTTCATCACTGCGGGAAACGGCAGAATGTTTTCAAGATCTCCGGCATTGCCGCCAGTCAGCATCACGCGTGATCCGTTTCCGGCACGGTCCGACGCAGATTCGATAAGATGCCGTACTGCGGCCCGGTATCCCATCGATATCCCGAATTCAATGCATGTTTCAGTACTGTTCCCGATTCCGTTCAAAATTCCCGCGCCGGAGACGGAAGGCAGATCGGTACCGTCAGAAAGCGCGTCCGCAACAACGGCTTTCCCCGGAAATATATATCCGCCGATCACAGCGCCGTCACTGCCCACGGCATCGACAGTAACCGCGGTGCCGGCGTCAACGACAACGCACGAATCGCCGAAATAACGGTATGCGGCGAATGCCGCAAGAGCACGGTCAACGCCGTAGGTTTCGGGATTTTCGTATGGTACTTTCACACCGATATCCTCCGCAGTCCGCGCCACAGCCAGTTTGCCGGGAAACATCTCATTCAGCGTTTCAAATAATTCCCCGCGCCATTTGGAGGACACCGAACACGCTGCGATCTTTTCGATCTTTCCGCCATAATCATACAGGCCGGACAGTATGGTCCGCAAAGAATCAAGCGATTCCGGATACGGCACACTCACCATATCCGTCAATTCAGACGATTCCAGAAAATCATGTGCAGAATAATGTAATCTTGTATTTCCGCTGTCGATGACTGCAATCATTTCGTATCCGTTCCTTACTGCACGTTGACCGGCCGGGGGTATCTTTGAGCGCACTAAATACTATTCGCCGGTTTCGATTCCGAACCGGAGCACCGAACGCTCATACATCGGCTTGAAATGCCTGACAAACGATTTGAGAAATCGCCCGCGCTCAACCTCGGTTCCGGTTTCCATAAATAATGACGTTGCCTCGAACAGTCCGCATTTTTCAAAATCCCCGGCGGTCTGGCAAAGATTCACGCCCATGCCGAGAACAACTGAAACCACATTCATGCCGCTTATTACCGACTCGAAAAGGATCCCCGCGATCTTTCGGCCGCCGATAATCACATCATTGGGATGCTTGATCTCAAAATTCAGATCGGTATATTCGGAAAAACACCGTATGAGCGCCTGTGCGGTCAGGACAGAGAGATTATCAAGATATTCGGGCTTTTCCGGCGGAGGAAGAACGATCGATATCCAGAGGCCCTTGCCTCCCGGAGATTCCCAAGACCGCCCGTGCGTACCTCTGCCGTTGAGCTGTTTTCGGGCGCTCACAATCGTCCATAGACCGCAGCCCTCTTTCGCCAGGCCGGCAGATATATCCATTGTGGACGGCGTCTCGTCAAGATCGTACCAGTCAGCGTTCTTTCGACCGGCTCGAACCGTTTTTTTGAAATCGTTCAGTGTGTCCCGGATGTTCGCAACAGGTAAGGATGTGCCGTCATTCCTCATCAATCAGAGCTCATCAAAAAGAAGTGTAAAGTCATGATTATCAACGGAATGTGTTAATGAGCCGACAGAAATATAATCAACGCCCGTATCGGCGATCTCTTTAATATTACCAGACGTAATATTTCCCGAAACCTCGACAAGGATTTTTTTACCGTTCGAAACCGAGGCATCACGTATCGCCTCTGTCGATCGCACAATTTCAGACAGGTCCATATTATCCAGCATGATAATATCAACGGGCGTATATACCGCCTCGAGGACTTCGTCATACGACTGGCACTCGACCTCGACTTTAATGTCTTTATTATCTTTCAGGCTCGACATAACGCTGTCGACCGCGATCCTGATCGTGCCCGCGATCGCAATGTGATTGTCCTTGATAAGCACCATGTCAAACAATCCGTAACGGTGGTTGGAGCCGCCGCCGATCCGTACTGAATATTTATCGAGATGGCGCATCGTGGGAATTGTTTTTCGTGTATCAAGGATTTTCGCGTGGCATCCGTCAATAATTTCAACGACCTGAGCGGTTTTCGTAGCAATCCCGGACATCCGTCCGAGGAAATTGAGCGCCGTCCGCTCCCCTTTCAAAATTGAGGAAACCGATCCGGTGATCTCGGCTATTTTCATACCGTTTGTGATCTTACATCCATCCTTGCAGTGCTCGATGATCTCAAGATCGGGATCAATATGATGAAACACCTTTTTGAACACGTCAATACCCGCAAGGATCCCGGGGGCCTTATTAAAAAGAAATGCTGTCGAATTAAGATTGGCCGGAACAATCGCATCTGTTGTCAAATCTCCCGTACCGAGATCCTCGGCAAGGGCTTTATCAATCAGCTCATCGGTTCTTTTCACCCAGTTCCGTTCCATTAATTCTCCCATTCCTCTGCTAATTTTCGTATTACTTCAGGATATATCTTATGCTCCTCTATCAACACCCGTTCCTGAACATCTTCAGCTGTATCTTCAGGATATACAGGCACTTTCCTCTGCGCTATTATTTCACCGGTATCATAGTGGCCGTCAACATAATGGACCGTCGGGCCGCTCTCGGTCTCTTTCGCTGCGACGACCGCCCTGTGAACATGCATCCCATACATCCCCGCGCCGCCGAATTTCGGAAGCAGCGCCGGATGAATATTTATGATCCTGCCCGCGAATGCCTTTATCAACTCGCTCCCGATACTTTTCATGTAACCGGCGAGAACAATAAGATCGACGTTATGATCAAGCATCCCGGCAAGAATACGTTTGTCCGCATCCTCCTGGGATCCCTCGGTAATCGAGCTGACATGTAGTTTGTCGATCCCGTGATTTTCGGCTCTCTCGAGCACTTTCGCTTTTGAGTTGTTCGAGATGACCAGAACCACCTCGGCATTGACCGTGCCGTCAATGGAACTGTCGATAATGCTTTGAAGATTCGATCCGCCGCCGGACGCAAGCACACCGATTTTAAGACGTTTCAATAATTCCTCCGGAATTTTTTTTAAGTAATATATTCGTGTAATATATTTTTCGTAAAATAATTCATTCTAAATGATGCCGCGCATTCGCTCCACTACTCGGCAATCACACCGCCCAGAGCATAGTTTCCCCTGTTCAGATATTTATTCCCGACGCTGACAATATCCGCAGCGGTTACGGTGTCGATCCTGTCATTATATTCATCGACCGTTTCATAGCCGTTTCCGAGCAGTTCATAATAGCCGTATTGCGAAGCCTGGCCGGAATTTGACTCCTGGCTCATCGTGTTCATGCCTTTCAGATAATTTTTCGAGAACTGAATTTCTTCAGTTGTCGGCTCTTCAGCGGCGAGCAGCAAAATCTCATCGATGAGCACTTTTTTAGATTCCTGATACGATTCCGGTTTCGTGCCGATGTATGAAAAATATATACCGGATTCTTTCCGGGCGTCGAACGAAGAACCGACCTGATACGCAAGGCCCCGCTTCTCTCTGATCGCGACAAACAATCTCGAACTCATCGCTCCGCCGGTAATGGAATCAAACACTTCCATGGAAAAATAGTCCGGGTCGTTCAGCGCAGGAGCCTCCCATCCGAGAACAAACCATGTCGCCGAGGTTTCGCGAGTTTCAATTTTTTCAACCGGTTTCGGCCGCGTAAGACGGTTCCCCTCGGCATACTCAACCATCTTGATCTCATCCGACTTCGAGAGCGCTCCAAGGTTTTCAGTTATATTGTCAATGATCTTCTGCTCGTCGAAATTCCCGACGACGGTGATCACCATATTGTTCGGCACATAAATTTTCTTGTGCATCGCGACGATTTCATCGCGGGTCAGTTTTTCGATTACCTCGGGATATCCGGCTCTCGGCTTATGAAACGGATGAGCGCCGTAATGAGCGTCGATCATGAAATCGACAGCCTTATATATCGGCTGGTCATAACGCGCAAGAATACCTCTGATTTGAAGATTTTTCTGGAGATCGACCGCATCCCCGGGGAATGTGGGATTGAGCATGATGTCATAAAGGATGCCGGCGCTTTTATAAATATTATCCATTGTCGCCTCGATCTCGACCGTGCCGTGCTCCCTCGAGGAATATGTCGACAGGCGCGTCCCCATGCTTTCGAGCTCAAGGGCGATCTGATCGGACGATCTCTTCTGTGTCCCCTTTCGGAGCGTATCCTGCATAAGGCTGCATAAGCCCGCAGTCTCGTCTGTCTCGTATAGCGATCCCATTTTCAATGTAACCACAAAAGAAACAATGCTGTTCGTTTTCACCGGCTTTGTGAGTATTACCAGCCCGTTCGGCAGTTCTGTTTTCTTCAATGCCAGTGCCTCCGATGTATATAAAGTGTTAATTGTCAGAAAAGTCAGTATAAGCAGAAAGAGCAATTTCATTCTATTCACCGCGTGCCTCCTTCTCGCCCTCGTCACGCTGATTCACAATAACGATCGAATACGAATCGGGAGTTAATGTTTTATTAACATAGGTATTTAACTCCTCAATGGTGACCATATCGATCGATTTTTCGTATTCGGTCGCTTTTTCGAGCATTCCGATCGTGCTGTAATATCCAAGCGTTTGAGCGATATCCGAATTCGTTTCGTTCGAGAACTGGAAATCGGCTTTCAGCATGGTCTTAACTTTTTCAAGTTCTGCCGGATCGGGAGAACCGCTTCGCAATTTTTCGATCTCATCAAGCACTACCTCTCTGAATTTCGGGACGTTCTGTTCGTCCATCGTGCCCGATACCATGAACATCCCGGTCCGCGTCATGGGATTGATATACGCCGAGACCGAGGACGCGATCTGTTCGTCCTCAACGATCCGTTTGTAAAGGCGGGAACTCCGTCCCTCGCTTAAAATGGAACTCGCAACATCGAGCGCGGCGTTTTCACGTTTATCGGTCAGTCCCGCTGTCTGGAACGCCATAAGGACATACGACATGTTCACATCCTTTTCAAGTATGAGCTCATGAACACCCTCCTGCCGTGGAACTTCAAAATCCGCAAGCCGTTCCGTGACAGTTTCATCCGGCTCCCATCCCTCGGTGAGTTTCCGTATCTCCTCGACCGCTTCATCGGTATCAACATCGCCGACAACAACGGCGGTCATATTGTTCGGGACATAATACTTTGCGAGATAATTTTTAAAATCCTCGGGAGTAAGCCCCGAAACACTCTCGCGGGTTCCGAGCACCTTATGTGAATACGGCGTATCCGGGAACAGAATTTTGTATATCTCATCGCGCATGAGTCCGGAAGGATCATCTTCACTGCGGTTGATCTCCTCTTTTATGACGCCGAGCTCCTTTTCGACTTCCGCCTCGTCAAACGTTGAGTTACGGATTGCGTCGACAAGAATATCGGCGGCAAGCGAAAAATTCTCCGAGGGAAGCGCAACATAATACAGGGTAATTTCATGCGAAGTTCCTGCATTGTTGTATCCGCCGAGACCGGTGATCTGATTGTTCATTTCGCCGACGCCGCGTTTTTCCGTGCCCTTAAAAAACATATGCTCGTAAAAATGCGAAATACCATGCTCGCGGTCTGTTTCATTAATGCTGCCGGTGTTGCACCAGAAATGAACCGCCACGATCGGCACGGAATGCACTTCTTTGACAATAACATCCAACCCGTTATCAAGAGTGGTCAATGTATACGGCATAATCGGTGATACGGGGTTTGCGTTGTTATCTGTCATTTCTGTTCTGTCTCCCGCACAGGAAAATAATACAGTGGCAATTAAACACACCGCAACTGTAATTAATATACGAATTTTCATAGCAGCCTTTCTTTGTTATTTGCAAAGTCTGTTACTTCCTAATATTATAGAATATAAAAAAACAAAAGCGAGGAAACAAAACAAAATTGCTTCACACTCAATCAGATATCACAGACCTAATTTTTTGCGTAACATATCGTTTTTCCTCACCACGTAAAAATCCGGAAAAATAAAACACTATAAAAGGGATGAGAAACAGCAAACTCTTATAGATAAGCGCCCCGATAAATCCTCCCGGCGCATACACTATCGACAAAATAACAGGAATTGCCGTTATGAGAAAAACCGCGCCGAGCCGTTTCAGCTCGTATTCCACACGATAGATCCTCCGTGAGAAAAAATACAAGATAATAACCATGACAGCATACGCTATTACCGTTGCATACGCCGCGCCGATGATACCGTATTTCGGGATAAACACTATATTCAATCCCACATTGACCGCCGCTCCGGCAAACGTGGCGACCGGCAGGATCGTTGTTTTTTCTTTGAGAAATACGCCGGCAAGCATGATTACATAGAATCCGTATATGACATACGAAAGCGATACGAACGGCATAATGTTCGCCAAAGAGACCGGATATTCGCCGCGCGTATACAGCGTGAACAGTTCATTTCTGAAAAGCGTAATCCCCAAAAACATCACCGATATGAACATCGCATAGTATGTGGCGGTTCTCGAAAAGATGCGTTTCGCATCGGGATTGCTGCCGAGGGTCAGATAAAACGGCTGCCAGGCGATCCTGAACGAGTTCACGAATACCATAATCCCGACCATGCCGAGCGTATACGGCACCGCATATTCGCCCACATGCGATTCATCGAAATAATGAAGGATCAGCCGTCTGTCCGCAAGATCGATAATGCGGAGAGCAAAAACGGTGAAAATTGTCGGAACGCCGAAATACAACAGTTTTTTCAGTATTGCGAACGAGAGCTTTCCCGAGAAATACTTTGCGTACACGGGCAGAAGTATCGCAAAGACGACCAGAACGACGATGAGATTGGCCTCGAAAACGCCGCGAAGTCCCCGTCCGAAATATCCGATAAAAAGGATATTCAGGACGATAAAGAGAACAAATCGAGTGACGGAGATGATAAAATAGTATAAGAACCTGTTCTCAGCCCGCAAAATAAGGGTGGGATAAATGACGACCGTATCGAGAATAAGGATCAGAAACAGCAGGTGCGTGATATAGACATAGGAGGAACTCTCCGCGATAAGTGACGAGATGGTCGGTCCCGCGAAAAACGCCGCGGTATAGAAGATCACTCCGGTAAGAACGGTGAAATAGAGCGCGGTGGAGAAAATCCGGTCTTTTTGATCCTTGAACCCGTCATCCATAAAATAACGCAAAAAAGCGTTATCGAGACCGAGCGTATAGAATAATACGAGAAATGCCGATGCGGCGTAAAACTCTGTTCTGATACCAAGTTCGGCCGCGGTCAGGGCTTTGACATATATGAAGACGAGAACAAATCCGGTGCCGCGTGAAATCGTCTCGGACAATCCGTATAGAACAGAGTGCTTAAAAAGGCGGTTCAGGTGTTTAAACACCGTCTATCTCCTGATTACAACCATTTTTTCTTTGAACATACTGCCGTTTTTGTCGACGCCTGTGAAGAAATATACTCCGGAAGCAACAAATTCATCTCTGAAATTACGGCCGTTCCAGACGGCAGTGGAGGCTCCGTTCTCCGGGGAATCCAGCTCATTGACAAGCTCGCCTGTAAACGTGTAGATTAAAATGGGTTCATCTGATTTAAGATTATTGAAAACGGCCTGTGAATTGTCACCCCAGATCTCAAACGGATTCGGATACATATGGAACTGCTGCGTTACACCGCCAGCGGATTCACCTGAGATATCCAGCCGATTCAATCCTTTAAAGGTTCCGATCCAGAGATATTCTCCGTCTTTGTCTATTGTCAGCGATAAAATAGTGTCGGAGAGAAGCCCGCTGTTATCGACAGTATATGTTTCTTCAAGCACATCCCCCGCATTCAGCTTGTAGAGTCCTTTTGCGGTGCCGATCCATTTATTGTTCTCATCATCGACCACAATGCTGCTCACCTCAATGGTCACTTCTCCGAGGATTGTATTCATCTCATCGATCTTAAGCGATTTATCGCTCTTTTTTGTAATCCGGTTCAATCCGCCGGTCGATCCTACCCAGACATACCCGTCTTTATCGATATCAAACGCAAAAACACGCGAACCGAGAAGACCGCCGCCGCCGTCGACATAGGGAACGGCTTTCACCACATCATCAGAGGTGTCAAACGGATCCGTCCCGATATATACACCGATTAATCCGGTATCCCAGGTACCGAGCCAAACCCAGCCCTCATTGTCCGGGAATACTTTTATTATGTAATTTACGGAAGAAGATTCATTAAATGTGAAATGATTGTATTTGTAGGCTTTTATCGGCAGCCTGCCGTCTAAAACGTACATACCCACGTCATATCCCGCGACCCATATATTATCCTGGCTGTCGGTAGTGACATCGTACAGAAAGACATTCGTAGACGATTCGGTCCGCTGAAGAATAATTTCCCTATCGGGATCGACCAATGTAACGGTATCGTCAAATTTACTCGATGTGTTTTTATCATCGATCGTATACAAACCTTCGTCCCATGTCGTGCCCCAGATTAAACCGCTGTTGTCTACGGTAACAGACGTTGTTCTGAAACTCGGGAGCCCGTCTTCTTCGCTAAAACTTTCCCACTCGTCATTTTCCAGGCGGAGCACATATCCCCCTTGATCACGGGGTGAAGTTGCAATCCAAAGGTTATCATTACCTGAAAATGACATTTCCCGCAACGTTGAGCTCCGTGGAAGATTCATTTGAGGCAATCCCCAATAACCGGACGAGATAAAAGATTTCAGGCCGTCAGAGGACGCCACCCACATCTTACCGCCACTCCCCTCAATCACAGCGGTCAACAACGTAACGGAAGGATTCCGAAGCCACTCCCCACCTGTTTTGCTATAAAGGCCGTCACTTGCTGCAATGAGAACCGAATCCAGTCCTTTTGCCATGTCGAAAATCCACGAGCTTGTTATCTCCGTGTATAACGAATCTTTCGCGGCCCAATCAAACGTGAACAGCCCCAATCCGTTCGTCCCCACATACATTAACGAATCTCCGTTCTCATCCACAAAATCCAAAATGCAGTTAACACCTCTTGCGAACTTAAAACTGTCCCATTCCTCTTCGGATTCGAGATTTTGGTTATCCAGATCGGCCCATGCAAGCCCCTCGAGCGTACTCGCCCAAATTTTACCGTAAAAAACGTCAACACTGTTTACCGCCGTATCTTCATTAATGCTGCTCGAAAGTTTCGAGAACGTGCGTATCTCCTCGGAAGAGATATTGAGCCGGTCAATACCTTTCGAATGACCGATATAGAGTATGCTGTCGTTTAAAGCGTAAATATCTTTCACCGCAATCGTATTTGTCACATCGTCCTTATCAACATATTCGGGAAAAAATATCGGCTCGAACGTTTCGGATTCAGGATCGAACCGCATTAATCCGTCATACCGGAAACCGATGAAAATCTCATTTGAGGTCGCGGCGATGCACAATGCATCGGAAACGTCAAGACCGTGATTTTTATAAAAATATTCATATTCTCTCGAATCACTGTCATAGCTTAACAAACCGCTATCAGTTGTGCCGTAGAAAATGCCCTTGAATTCAATGACATCGGTCATGCCGGTCATAGGCGGATAGCCGGTCCAGTCTGAATTTTCGACATCGGCCAGAACATAAGAAGAGCATACACAGATAAAAATAATTACGGCTTTCATACTTATTTTCATTTTTTTTACACTTTTCATTTTTCACACTTTTCTTTTATGAATATTTATGAGGGTCTCTCGAAATTGACATGTTTTTTATAAATGTAAAAAATATTTGCCGCTAATGAAATAACTAAACATAAAAGGCTGAAAAAATTACCGAACCGGGCAAAAACCGTTTTGTGTGCGCCGGGAGTGATATCTCCGATCAGTATATCGCGTTCAAATGTATTCGTTTTGCCGGTAACTCTGCCGTAACGGTCGATAACCATCGATATTCCGGTATTTGCACACCGCACGACCGGTAAATGAAACTCTATGGCACGCAACACCGATATCATGGTATGCTGGATGGGCGACGAGTGCGGCCCGAACCACACATCATTGGTGATCACCACAATAAATTGCGACCCGCGCACGATAAATTTACGCATCAGATCAGGAAATATCGACTCGAAACACACCGCAACATTGAACGGCGGAAGCTGCGGAGAATTAAACACCACCGGTTTCTCCCCCTGATCCCAGTTCGCCTGCCCGAGCTGTATTTTATTCAGCACAGGCAAAATATTATTGAACGGTATCGCCTCGCCGAACGGCACCAAATTAATTTTATCATACTTCTCAACTTCAATGTTGCCGGGAATAAAATATGCTGCGGAATTCCACTTTTCTCCCGTGCTGTAATCAATGGAGGGCGTCCCGGTCAGGATCGGCACATCGATCGAATCCGCAAGCGACTGCACCATGTGCCGAAATGACGGCGTCTCAAGCAGATACAACGGCGTTGCGGTTTCCGGCCAGACAATGAGATCGGGTTTTTTCTCTTTTT
>Ga0233431_1005303_pt1 | contig 12701 bp, 11 predicted proteins | sample SI_118_April2016_FD_179867 | JGI IMG/M metagenome (GOLD analysis project Ga0233431, IMG submission 179867) | Seawater microbial communities from Saanich Inlet, British Columbia, Canada - SI_118_April2016_200_MG | ecosystem: Environmental > Aquatic > Marine > Inlet | place: Canada: British...
TAGAACAAATAACAACATTAAAACAAGATATAGAAGTAAAAATATACCATGATAACAACCAAAATTATTTTGAATTTAAATGAAAAAAATATGATTTAGAAAAAATTATTTTAGATATAGCAAAAAAAGAAAATATTAAAAATATAATAAAAAAACATTATAAATAATATAGATATTTTCATCGTCAAGTTCTTTTATTTATTTTGATAAAATATTTGTGATATACTTAAGAATATATTATATATATTTTACCAAAAATAAGTAATTTTTTTATGTGAAACAAAGATATTATAGAAAAACTTCTAGTTAAAAAAGAAGTACCAGATATGATCTCATATGTCAACCAAATATTCAAAGATGCCATAGATAAATGATGTTCAGATATACACGTAGAACCAAATGAAAAATTTTTACTTATTAGATTTCGTAAAGACGGTGATTTTTTAATCATAGATAAATTAAATATAAACGATGTAAGTGCTATTATAACAAGATTAAAAGTACTTGCTAAAGTAAAAATAGACGAAAATAAAAAACCCCAAGATTGAAAAATAGTATATTACTATGAAAAAGACAATCAAAAAATAGATATACGTTTATCTACACTTCCCACAAAATTTTGAGAAAAAATATCTATGAGGATATTAAAACAAGATTCATCACTTACAAATATAAATGCCTTATGATTAATAGATGTAAATCTAAAAATTATTGAAAAAGCATTAAAAAGTACATACGGTATTATATTAATAACATGACCTACAGGTTCATGAAAAACCACTACACTTTTTGGTATATTAAAAAATTTTAATCCATTAGAATTAAATATATCTACTCTTGAGGATCCTATAGAATATAATATAGAATACGTAAATCAATCTCAAGTAAAACCAGAAGTATGATATACATTTGCAACTTGATTAAGGACACTACTAAGACAAGATCCAGATATCATAATGGTATGAGAAATAAGAGATAAAGAAACGGCAAATCTTGCTGTTGAATCCGCCCTTACTTGACATCTAGTATTATCAACTATTCATACAAACTCCGCAGCATGAACAATACAAAGACTTATAAATATGTGAGTAGAACCATTTTTATTGGCATCAGCTACAAGAATGATTGTATCTCAAAGATTATTAAAAAAAATTTGTGGAAATTGTAAAGAAGAACATGAAATAACAGAAATACAAAGAAAAAAAATAAAAGAAATACTAGGTCCTATAGTTGATAAGAAAACATTAGATAATATACAATTTTATGAGTGAAAATGATGTGAGAAATGTAGTAATACATGATATAAATGAAGACTTTGAATACATGAAGTATTACCAATAGAAGAATATTTAGAAACCTTAATCTTAAATGAAGAAAGTGTAACTAATATACAAAAAGTAGCAATAAAAAATTGAATGATAACAATATTGCAAGATGCCCTACTAAAAGCACTTTTATGAAAAACAACAGTAAAAGAAGCATTTAAATTAATTTAAATTTTGGAAAAATGAAAAAAGTTATCCCCCTAGCCCCCTTAATAAGGGGGAAAATATAAAAAAAATTAGTTCCTCCCCTTATTAAGGGGAGGTTAGGAGGGGATTGTTTTCTGCAAAGCAGTTATATTAGAAATAATAAAAAGAAATGTTTAATTTTTTGTTCAAAAAAAATAACACAGATACAAAAAACATAAGAGCTTTTAAAGATGCAATTAAAGCAATTAAGGTTTTTATATTGGTTTCAAAATGGGATAAAGCTAAAAACTCAATTGAAGAAATAGAAAAAAAAGAAAAAATATGACTAAGTAGATTTTTATTGAAATATTGAAATGAAGATTCAGCAGAAGCAGAAAAAATTAGAAATAATCTAATTATAAATCATAAAAAAAGACTTTCAAAATTAAATGAATTAAAAAATTTTTTGATAAAAAAAGAAAATGAATATAACAAAAAAAATGAAAAAGCAAGATTTAAAATTAGAATTCAAAAAGTTGAAAATGAAATAAAATATCTTATATGAAATAAAAAATATTCAGAAGCATTAAAATTATTACAATCTTTTTTGGAAAAAAATAAAAATTCCACCTATATCATTAATTTTTATAATAAACAAAAAAAAGAAATATTAAATAATAGAAAAAAAGAAAATTTAAAAGAACAAAAACTTTTAGAAAAAAATGTTGAAACAGAAGCATTAGAATTAATATGAGAAAAAGTAAATATTGATAAAAAATCATATGAAGAATCTTCTAGTTTTTTGTGATTAATCAAAAGAAAATTAAATTTTTATAAAGATTTAAAAGAAAATATTATAAAAAAAAGATTACTTGATGAAATCAATATGCTTATAGAAGAAGATTCTAAATTTAAAAATGATTTGGCATCTGAAAAATTGGCAAATATACATAAATGACTTATAAAAGAAATACAAGATAATAAAATGCTGTGATATGAAATATACTGAAAAATATTGTGAGCAGATAAAATCTCATGAGATACATTTTGAATATATAAGTCAAAACTCAAATACAATTTCTTTTTATGAGATGCAACATGACATGGATTAAAAGCCTGACTTATTATTTCTCTTTTAAGTAAATTATTTAATGAAAATGTGTCAAATAATAAGATACAAACACTTTCATATGAAATTAATAATTGATTAAAACAAAGTATAGAATCTAAAAATTTTATTACATGAGTATTTTTTGAAATAAATAAAAACGAAATAAATAGAATTAATTTTGTATGAATGTGACATGAACCAATGCTTTTATATAAAAATAATGAAAAAATAACTGAAAAGATAATACCAGGTTGACTTGCTGCCTGAATAAGAATGATCAAAAATAAATCAGATGTAAAAGTCAAATATACAGATTTATCTAATGGTGATATTTTAATGATTTATAGTGATTGAATTATAGAATGTAGAAATGAAGAATCAGAATTATATTGAATAGAAAGATTAAAAAATACTTTTCAAAAAGTTGCTACTTTTGAAAAAAATATAAAAAAAATATACGAACATATAATAAATGACATACAAATATTTATATGAGGTAGTAATTTTTCTGATGATACTAGTGTTTTATTGATAAAAAGAGAAAAAAATAACGATATTCAAACTCATTGATCCAAATATTTAAAAGATATATCAATAAAAGAATGATTAACAAAAGAAAATATTAAAAAATTAGAATGAAAAACAAAAGAAGAAATAGATAAAAAAATAGAAGAAATGGTAAGAAGTAAAGAAATAAAATCAATAATAAAAAATTTGGAAAATTTATTTTATACATGAGAATTATTAAAGCTAAAACAAGAAGCTATTAGATTTATTAAAAAATGATTTATACATAAAAAAATAAATTATTACTTAAAAAAAGCTATAGAAAATGAAAAAGGATATAAAATAGAACAAAAAGATATAAAACTAAAAAATAGATATAATATTTTAAAAGAGTTAGAAAAAAAATGAGATTATGATGCAGTTATAAATGAAATAAATGAAATAATTGCGCAAGATTGAAATTATTAATTATTTAAAAAAAAATAATGTTTTGAATAAATTATACATTTTATGACAAATATTGAAACTTTGATAATACCAAATTTGTTAAACTTTTAGAAAAAACAAAAAAAGATAAACAAAATAAAGTACACAAAAAAATAGGAAATCTAAATATCAATATTTCATTATTTGATAGAGTTTCAAGAAAAGAATTATGGGAGTTTTTAAATAAACTATCAATTTTTATAAATTCTTGAATAGATATCAAATGAGCTCTTAATATATTATCAAAACAAATTAAAAATACATATCTAAAAAAGATATGAATAGAAATGAAGACAAATATAGATCATGGTATAAAAATAAGTGAAACTATGCAACAATATCCAAAAGTATTTGATCCTCTTATTGTAGCTCTAATATGAGTTTGAGAAGTTACATGAAAACTTTGAGCAATCCTATCAGAATTGGAAAAAAACTTACTTGAAAATATAGAATTAAAATGAAAAATTAAATGAGCAATGATATATCCAATAATATTAGTATTATTTACATTACTTATGGTAATATTTATGATGATTTTTATAGTACCAAGAATAACTGAGTCTTTTCAAAAAGCAGATACAGCCCTACCAGCACTTACACAATTTGTTATAAATGTATCAGATCTTTTTGTAAATGATTGGTTGAAATTATTAATAATAGTTCTATCTATATTTGCTTTTTTCAAGTTTTTAAACACAACTTATTTTTGAAGAACATTATTTGCACATATATATTTAAAATTACCTGTTTTTTGATATATGATAAAACAATCTAATATAGTTTATTTTATAAAATCTTTTACTACCCTACTTGATTCCGGTGTCCTATTACTTGAATCTATAAAAACATCAAGTAAAGTCGTTCCTAATTTAGCTTATAAAAAAGAGATTATTAGAATAAAAAATGAAGTAGAAATATGACTTACTATTTCAAAATCTTTGTGATTAAATATAAATTATGATTCTTCTGTATATATTAATAAATTATTCCCTGAAGATTTTGCTTATATAGTAAATGTATGAGAAGAAACATGAACTCTTTCACTTTCTATGCAAAAAATATGAAGAAATTATGGTTTGGAACTTAAAAGATATGTATGAAATTTATCAAGTATGATGGAACCTTTTATAATAGTTTTGGTTTGATTTTTGGTTTGAACTATAGTAATTGCGATAATGTTACCTTTCTTTGAAATGTGAAAAATAGCAAAAAATTTATAAGTTATTATAATGTTTCGGAAAAATTGAAAATTTTTATAAATTGTTATTTTTGTAGATTCCTGCCTACGCAGGAATGACAAATCCCTCCCCCTCCTGGAGGGTACTCCCTTTAAAAAAGGGAGAAATCTTATTAAATTTTTACGTGAAACAGTTATTTTTAAAAATCATTTTATGTGAACAAATATATTATATACCTGGAGTTTTGATGATAAAAAAAATAGATGAACAATGTGGTATATTATTGCCCTATCAATAATAATATGATTATCAATATGGGGATTTTTGACAAGACAATATTGAATGAGTTTTATAGTTTTACTTATATCGTGACTAATATATTTCGTAGAGAATAATTCTGATGATATAGTAACTATTACAATCACCACCCTTGGTATAAAAATATGAAAAGGTTTTTATGATTTTTCCAAAATTAATTCCTACTCTTTTATATATAATTGAGAAAATTCTATATTTCTTAGACTAAACTTAAATAAAAAATGATTTAAACATATTGATTTAATAGTAAACAATAGTATAACTAATGAACTAAATCAAATATTACCAAATTTTTTAAAAGAACAATCCAAATGAGAAATAAGTATATCAGAAAAAATTATAGATAAACTTAAATTATAATAAAACCATGAGAATAATAATATCAATTATAATAAACGCATTTATATTATTTGCGATGACATATCTGTTATCAGAAAATACACAAATGTGAATAAAAGCATGAATTACAGTTGTATGATGATTAAAAACCTATATACTTTGAGGTATTATATTATGAATAATAAATGCTACAATAAAACCAATCCTCAAAATATTATCCCTACCACTGTTTCTTATATTTTTTTGACTTGTAAGCTTTATTATAAATTGAATAATACTGAAATTATTTGATTTTATAGTTAACAAAATATTAATAATACCAGACATATCATATACTATTGTATGATTTGTAAACTTTATAATTGCTGTTGCAATTTTCACTATTTTAAATATAGTGAGCCAATTGTTATTTTCTAAAAAATAAAAATGTTAAATATATTAAAGTTTACAGAAATTATATTAAGCATAATACTTATATTTATAATACTAGTGCAAAATAAAAATGTAAGTCTAAATCTTGCTAGCATGAGTGGTTGAATGTGAAAAGTCACCAAAAGATGAGCCGAAAAAATCATACATAATATTACTACAGTTTTGTGAACACTGTTTATACTAAATTCTCTTTTATTGTTTTTTTTGTATTAGACTTGTTGGTAAATTATGAAAAATAAAATTTTAAAATTAAAAAAATATTTACTACTCATTAGTATAGTATTTTTTTTATTATCATGATTACATCTAACATATACATATTTATATCACGATGCAAAACTAATAGCCGATAAATGATGAACTATTTCTGAATGATTAGTATGAGAGTTTCCAAATCTAAACCCACTACTACCCAATAATTGAAATAACAAATATATAATAGATTTATTATATAGATCTATATTAAAATATGATCTAACAAAAGATAAAATAGTATCAGACATAGCAAGTTGTGATATTAGCAATCTTCTTTATATAGAATGTTATCTAGAAAATAACATTTTGTGGTCAAACTGAAAAAACATAAGCGAAGAAGATATAATATCAACATATAAAATGTTACAAAACACCGATACCAATCCCATAATAAAATCATTATTATCAGAAACAGAAATAATAGCAGAAAACAACATAATAACATTTAAAAATAAAAAATCAGATATAAATTTTTTAAATGTATTATTCCAACCAATCCTGCCAAAAGAAATACTAGATAATATATGAGAAAATAATTTAAAATGAAAATTTTCAACCATCAATTGAATATATTCTTGAAAATACTCAATTATAAATGTATCAAGAGATTCAACTATATGAGTAACAAAAATTATATTAGAAAAAAATGAAAACTATATAAATAATCCTGTTATAATAGACAAATTAATATTAAAACTGTTTGCGAATTCAAATGACCTACTAAGAAACAAAGAATCAATTAATATATTTAATGATAAAAATAATATTTTATGAAAAAGTATTCCAAGATTTGAACTACAACAGTATTACCTACCCCAATATATATCACTATTTATAAATAAAAATAATATTCCAGATGTATCACTAAGAAGTTTTATTTTAAATCAAATTGATAATAAAAATCTTTTAAAAATCTTATGAGAAGATAAATTTAAGATTGTAAACAATGCTTACTTAACAGAAGATTCAATCAAGTTTGAAGCAAAAAATAAAAATCTAGAAAATATAATATCAAAACTTTGATATTATAAAAAATCAAGATTATTATCTGATATAGAAAAGAAAAAATACAAATATTCAAAAGAAGTTACAATAAGTCCAGAGACAAAAGATAAAAAACAAAAAACTATTGATGATTTTCAAAAAGATTCTGAATATATAATACTACCGGAATTTATAGATAAATATAATTTTGTAACCAAAGATAATATTATATTCAAATGAGTAACACCAAAAGATACTCAGGAAGTATATATAAACGAACAAAAAATAGAAGATTTCAAAAAAAATAGTAGATATTTTTACTACTCCATTAAAAAAAACATAAAAGAGTGAGAAAATTCTTATAAAATATATTTTACTATAAATTGAGAAAAAAAATTATTTGAAGAAATATTTCTTTTGTATTTTACAAATAAAAAAACATTGGAAAAAGAAAAAATAAATTTTGTAAATAAACTTATAAAAGAAGAAAAAGAAAAAGAAAAAGCAAGAATACAACAAGAAATTATTGAATTCAAAAATAAAGAAGAATTTGATAACATCATAGAAACAATTAAAAAATTAGATGATAATGGTTATTATAACAAAAATATGGAAAAATTTTCACTTAATATTGTTTATATATTATGAAAAGATGAAATTGAAAAAACAACAACTTATATAAAAAATTCTTTAGAAAGTATAGGAATACACATAAAACTAAAACCAATAAATTTAAGTCAATTAAAACAAGTAATAAAGGATGAAAAAGAGTATGATATGATTCTTGCTTGAATTAATCTTGGATATTTTCCATTTAATTTATTTCCATATCTTCATTCAAGTCAAGTAAAAAATTGATATAATTTCAATAATATTAAAAGAACAAGTTTGGATATTCTTCTTGAAGAGTTGAAATGAGATGTTTTATCAAAAACTAGAATTGAACCTATACAAAAAAAAGTATTAAAAATATTAGAAAAAGAACAGATAATAAAAACTCTTTATACTCCAAAAATAAATATACTCATAGATAAAAATATAAAAAACACTAAACTAAAAGAATATATACCAAATAGGTCTTTGAGATCTGAGATTTTGAATAATATGTATTTTTTAGATAAAAAAACCATAAATTTTGAAAATAAGTCAGTAAAAACCTTTTTTAGTTTTATTTTCTCAAAGATGAGAAGTTTTTAAAGCCCAACCAGTAGAGACGCGATTAATCGCGTCTCTACTGCAAAATTATATTTCAAAAATAAACAAATGTCTATTTTAAAAGAAAAAATTATAATTCCTGCTCGGGATATTATTAAAAATGATAGTAAAATAAAATTATTTTATTTTATTCCATGACTTCTTTCTATTATATTTCTGAGTGTACTTTTGGTATACCAATCAATATATACCTATGTTAAGATTTTTTGAAAAAAAGAAGAAGCACTAGAAATAATATTACAATTTTTTCATTCTGATTATGTTGTGGAAGTAATAATATCACTTGTTATATTTCTTATAGCATATTTTTTACTTACTCCTATATTTGAATGATGACTTATAAAATATATAGCTAGCAAAAACAAAGATAATATGTTTAGTATGAGTGAGTTTATATCCTTGGGATTGTATAAATTTTTACCGATTTTTGAATACAACAATATATTTAGTGAATTTAAGTTTATTAGCATATTAAATATGTATCTTTTTACTATAAGATTTGTTGGTGTTGAATATATTCGCTACATTAGTTATATGTTTTTAGTAGTAATGATTTTTGGTACTATCATTAATGTATTATTTTCTTATGCCAAATATGAAATTGTTCTTAGAGATAAATGAATTTTTGAATCTGTAGGTATATCTTCAAAAATAGCCATTTTTAATTTAAAAACTACTATCAAACTTCATATTCTTATATTTTTTCTAAATATAAAAGTAATAATAAACTTTATAATATTTTTAAGTTTTCCTATAATAATAATTATAGCAATATCGTATATTACTTCAAAAATATTTTTATTTATTTCTATAACTATATTAAGTTTATTGTTTATATTTTTTATACTTTTATTGTGATATTTAGCTGCAGTATTAGAGATCTTTGTTAGATCTATTTGGTATTTTGCTTATATTGAATGAGAAAATCAGATGAAAAGAATAAGAGATATTTAGTGAGATTTTTTTAATAAAAAATAAAAAAATTAGTAAAACACAAAAAAATACATATAATATATACTAAAAAGGCATAGCTTTTTTCAAAAAAGACATCTAGAACAGGCTTAATTGTCAGGAGAATCACTGTTTTAGAGTTACTCTTCAAAAATAGAACTTCATTTTTCGTATATATTTCATGTAATATGCTATAAAATTCGTTATAGAATTTCTATTTAGGTCAACGCCTTTCTTTTTTAAAAAAGGTTTTAGTTTTTTATGCATTTTTTTAAAAGATATAGAATTGTTTTTTTCTTGTATAAATTCAAATTTCGGATTTATTTTCTTACAATCCCTTAGTTCAAACTTTTTCAAAATCAAATTCTTGTTTTCAAGTTTTAAAAATCCTTTCTATCTCCCATCTCTCTAAATATTTCTCAATATTTTTATTATCATTTACATTTGAAATTACTCTAATTGGATTTTTTTGTCATTTAAGTGTTTTTACAAAAATAAATAATTCTTGTTTTATTCATGTTATTTTTACTGTATAATTTCACTCTTTTAAATCTCAAGATTTAATTGTTTTTCATTTATTTTTTCATTTAATTATTTTTATATCTCTATTTGATTTTAATCTAATACAAAAGAAAAATCATAATTTTATTAATAATTTAAACTTTTTATAATCATCATATCATCTATCAGCTAAAACCCAGTATCACTTTCAAAAAATATACAATATTTTGTTTATTTGTTCTGTAAATATATCCATTATTATTGTTTTATCTTTATTATTCCTTTTTATTCTCTCTCTTTTAAAAAACAAGGGTATTCATTTTATACTCACACTATGCCATTTAAATCACATTCACATTGTACCTTTACTTCAATCTCTAACTACTTTTAATCATTCCATTTTTTTTGCTGAATTTTTATTTGTATCTACTGTATCAAAACAAAAAAAGTTATTTTTTTTATCTATATTTCAAATAAACTTTACCATTATTTTTTCTATTTTTTCTCATAAATTAGACCATTCTTTTTTTCATAAATGTTTCGAATAATAATTTTTTAGTTCTTTGGCTGGTTTCTCATCTGTATCTCATAATTTACTTAATACTGTTGTTTTATGTTCAAGCATATTTTCTAATATTGTTCTAAAAAACTTTTTTTCTGGTTTTTGCATTCAAAATGTTACTGATTTGACTGTGTTTACTATTGTGTGTTTAAGTATGTCTATTTTCATAATAATAAGAGTTAATAATATAATTCACTCTCATTATAAGCTTCGTAGCTTTGTCAAGCTTTTTTAGACTTTTTTTACAAAAATTTTAATGCCTTTTTAGTTATCTGTAGTATTTTAGAATGTTTTATTATAAGACCTTAACGCTTTTTGATAAATTCTTAACGCTTTGTCGGGGTCTTTCTCTAAAATAGCATTCATAGTATTTATATGTCATATATCAATCAAGAAATTATTAATATCTTCTTGACTTATTTGCTTGTCATTTTTAAATAATTCAGCTAGTAAATCATAATCATTATTTTCTATAATTTTATTTATTTTACTTCCTTCTAATTCCCTGTATTTTTTCGATTTTATCATAAATATTACAAATGTAAATTTAATTGATATTCTTTTATATTGGATTAAATTATTTATTAAATTTATTTGTGGTTCTTTTAACACTTTAAAATCATTAGATTTTATCAAATCAATTATTGATCTCCAATCCTTTGTTTTATTTGATAAATAATTAATTGATTTGATTTCGTATTTTTCTAAATTTTTTATTAAATATATATCATCTATTTCTAATAGTTCTATATTATTATATAAAGTTTCTAATAAACCCATACTTGATAATCAAGAAATTTCATTAACTATTTTTTCTCCAAATTTATTATATAACTCCTCAGCAATATTTTTTTCATATTCATTTAATGATGAAAATTTATTTTCACATAATGCTTTAAAATCTCCATCTATTTTTTCATTTTCTAAAAGTATTCTAAATTTTAAGAATTTATAAAATTTCTTTACTTTTTTAATACCATTTAAATGGTATCATATCACTCACTTTTACTCAAAAAATTTAACTTTACATATGGCGTATATTATATATACCAATGAAAGGTTGCACTTCATTTTTTACCTAAAGTTCCCTGAATTTATTCTTCAATCGTATTATTTTGAAAATGAAGCTTTTTTTCTTTTTTCATTTTTTTAAACCAGTCATGTTAAAAATTTTGATGCACTTATAATTCTAATTCATTTTGTTTCTACATCAATGTTTTTATCTGAAAATACAACTTGAAAACATTCTTTTACTCAAAGTAATTTTTTAAAATACAATAGATTTTTTGATACTTTGGTATTATTAGTTTTTACTTCAATTAAATATTTCACTTTTCAATCCATAGTAATTACAAAATCAACTTCTCTTTTTTCTTTATCTCTTAAATACTTTAGTTGAATATTATAACCAAATACATCTTCCAAAAAGTTTACAAATTTAAGTAAACTATTGGCAATTATATTCTCATTTCTAGCTCATATATTGGAAACTTCAGTATAATCAATTAAATATATTTTTGCTTCTTTTTTTAAAGATTTTAATTCTGATTTGTAATATGGATATATTTTGTGGCAATAATAAACTTTTTCCAAAATATTTATCCAATTTGTAATTGTTTTGTTGGTTACTTGTAAATCTTCAACAAGAGAGTTGATAGAAAAAACAGATGCAACTTTTGTATGTAATATACTTGCAAGAATCTCTAATGTAGATATATATTTGATATTACTCAAATCTCTTATATCTTCATAAACTATTCTTTTGATTCTATCTTTCTTCCATCTACTAAGTGTTCTTATGTTTTGTTTAAATAAAACTTCAGGAAATCATCAAAACTTTATTAAAATATCTAATTTTTTTTTGTAAAAATTATCTCTAAAAACTAAACTTAATCAATTTTCAAAATTATTTTCTATTCAAACTAACTCAGCAAGAGAAAATGGGTGTAATCTATAATAATAATACCTTCATAGCATACTATCTCATCATTTTTGATATATATCTAGTCTAGCACTTCATGTAATTAAAAATTTATATTTATTTTTTAATACATCATATTCTCATTTTAAGTGACTTTTCCATTTTGAATATTTATGTATTTCATCAAAAATAATTATTTCACTATCAAAATCATATTCTCCGGAAATTATTTTTTTTCTGTGTTTTATATTATCCCAATTTAAATATGTGTATTTTTTGTAATTATTTTCTGACAATGATAATGACAATGTTGTTTTTCCAACCTGTCTAGCTCATCATAAAAAAACCATTTTTTCCTTTAGATCCTGGGTTATATATTTTTCTATGTATCTCATAATTTTGGTATATTACTCCTAAAATATCTAGATATTTTAGTAATTATATCCTAAAAAGTCGAGTTTGCAAAAATTTTTCAAAAAAACAATTACTT
>Ga0233431_1005304_pt1 | contig 12700 bp, 8 predicted proteins | sample SI_118_April2016_FD_179867 | JGI IMG/M metagenome (GOLD analysis project Ga0233431, IMG submission 179867) | Seawater microbial communities from Saanich Inlet, British Columbia, Canada - SI_118_April2016_200_MG | ecosystem: Environmental > Aquatic > Marine > Inlet | place: Canada: British...
GCAAAAATGCTGCGGGCCAATTTCAATCCATAACGGGTGATGAAATACACCACTGCCAGAAACAGGAGGTGTGGGATAAAATCGATGACGGCATCCACCATGCCGCCAAGGGGCCCCGCCACGAATTTGAACAGGGTGTGGGCGGTGTACCTTGTCTGTGGAAACAAACTCAGGGAGAAATTCGCGAATGTGTAAACCAGAAATAAAACGATCAGTGCCCGCAATATCCGCAGTGCACCGTGCAGGAGCTTCCAGAACTGCTCTCCCTTGAAGAGTTGTTTAGACCGCGTTTCAAGTTCCTGCGTACGGCGCTTGCCGCGACGTTCCAGGAATTCGTTCAGGTGCCGAAAGCCCCAGAACAGACCGAACAAGAGCGCAATCAGCAATACCGTGCTTCCGATCGCATACAATATTTTTTTTGTTAATACGGCCGGCTTGCGATCATGACGATAGCCCTTGATGGATTCGGCAATGCTATTTCGCAAGGTCTCGACAAGCACCGTCCTGTGGACCCCTTCGAACTTGGCATCCGCTTCCAGTACCGATAAGATGTGCTTATCACTCTTGCCCGGAAAGATCTGGTGATAGGTGCCGACATCCTTGATCCGGAGCGTTTTGGGGTCGAACTTCGGATCTTTCGCCAACGCCTCAATACGTCGGGCGATCTCATTTGCTCGGCGTTTTGCGGGGTAAGCCGAAACCCCCACCACATGAAACCGCATCTTGCCATTAACCACTACCGGGGCCGAATCCACTATTTTAAAATGGTCGGATGGTTCGCCGCCCTTGATTGCGGTCTGGGCTTCAGCACAAACCACCGTTGGCAGCAACAAGGTGATAACGAGCAACAGAAACGATCCGAGCCTGCGCGCAACCGGATTGGCAAACCTTACCGCACCGCAGAATGGCTGAGCTGCTTCAGAATTGCATGAAGTGATTCCCATTAAGAAAACCCTCCCGTCTTGAGATGGATCCAAAGGGCAGCAAAGTCTGTATCATTGCTTCCGTTCAAAAAAGGCCTTATGAAGGTTAAACGCATACAGACGCTATTCAACGGCCTGCGGTTTCGGGAATGCCCAGCTGCCGTTCAGGATCTCGGGCCCCGGCTTGTACATCCTGGCGATGTAATTCCAGCCCGGTACGATCGGCAGGAAGTTGTCCGCCTTGGGGTCACCGCCGAAGTGGATGGTAACGCTGCCGTCTTTGTCCTTCTTGGCAGTGACGTTGTTAAACGAGTAGGCGTTGTATTTGTTGACCGGCATCCAGCCCTTGTCGTCGTAGAGGGTCACGGACCAGAAGGCGTCCACCGGCACGTCCTTGACGGTGAGGGTGTAGGCGGTCTTCCCGTCGTTCTTCTCAGGGACGTTGATTCCATACATGGCATCCTGCGCTGGCAGACCGCCCCAACCCATGGCAGTTCCAAGCATCCAGTAAACTGGATCGAGCTCATCTTTCACACCGAAAAACTTTGTTGAATCGCTAACTGTGGATGCGACGGCCATAACCTTGTTGCGTATCTCCTCAACTTCATCCTTCTGCCAATCGGGGCCTTCAAAACGGCCTTTTTCGGCTTGCTCAATACGCACCGCATCCTGGAGCCGATACGCTGCCTTCATATCTTTCTCATCGTTCGGATCCGCAAACGTTCGAATGACAAGTAAAACATATCTCGTGCCGACCTTTTCTTCTGTCAGAGTTCCTGTCTTAGGACCGTAGAGCCCCCAGATCGAATGATCCTGACTCACTATCATCAAGGACTGATAGCGTCCCTTGGGATCTGGAAGCGTGACCGTGAGCGGAGACTTTAAGTCAAAAACACCCCAAGAGTAAAGCGTGTCCCTTTGGCCGCGCACCGTGACCTGATTGTTCACGTTGTAGGGTTCCCGAACAGGAACCAACTTTCCGAAGCAGTTGAACTTTTCGATGTAGCCTTTCATCTGGAAGTCCGACTCGGCACGGACGTAGTTGACGGCGGTGACCTTGGGGGCATCCGCCGCATGGGCCGATGCCAGGGAAAAGATTGAAATCGCTGTTATTAACAGGGCTTGCAGTGTTCGTTTTAAGGCTGATTGCATTTTCATTTCTGATTCTCCTTTTAAAAAGATTTCTGGCTCATTTAACCGGTTCCAATTCTCCGGGCCGCCATGTTTTGTCGAACCAGGGCTCCAGCGGGCCATAAAGGCGCAGGGCAGCGAACCAGCCTTTTCCGGGAACCGTTTGGATCCAGTTCGCCTCCTTTCCCTCGGGTGCTTTCGCCCCGAAGTAGAGATCCACCGAGCCATCCTTGTTGATATCCAGATTATGCCGCTTGTTGTTCTTGGCGGGGAACGGCTGACCCGTCTGAAGCTGCGAGCGGGTTTGCGGGTCATACACCACGACCGACCAGAAGTCCTTGGCCGGAACGTTGGCGGGTATATTCAGTTTGTAGTTCTTGCCGCCATCAAGATAGTCGCTGTTCTTATCGACTGCGATGATCGCGTACTGCGAACCGGCTCCCACCATTTTGTTGACCATCGCCGGGGTATTGACCGTTCCCATATAGAAACAGAGGGTTCGCGCATCGAGGTAACGGCCTCCCTGACCTTTGTCCTTCAACCACTCATGGCTGCCCCCGACGAACGCGGCAAACCAACCGCTATCCTCGTAGAGGAATGCTTCCTTCATTGGGCGGAAGAAGATCGCGCGTGCGGTTGCGTTCCCGACGGCCACGGCTTGGGTGAGCAGTTCTTTTGTCCGCGCATCCGGTTTGAACGGTTTTCCTTTCTCGATCCCGATGGAAGCGATCAATCCGCGCAGTTCCGGATCAATCAGTGAAAGGGGCTCGCGTTGGATGATGTGGTCGAGTTCCTCGTAGAAATGGAAATCATTGGCGTGAATCGTGTTGAACGGAACTTCCGAACCGCTGATGAACTTCATCTCTGGCGGGTTTTTCCTGTCTTTGAGCGGGTAGATCTTCAAGCCGTTCTTGAACATGGCATTGGCTGCATCCGGCTTGCCGTCTACGAGGAATCCACGAAGGACCAACCAGTTCACGTACGTGGGCGACTTGGCCACGATATATTCCTCGCCGTCCACCATGGCGAACTCGCCACCGACGGGTGGATCGAGGTCTCCTTTGTAATCAGGCGGCAGGATCAGGTACTTTCCACCCTTGCCCTTGTCGAGACCGGGGGCGCCCATATCGACCACGAAGCGCTGCCAGGCGTCATCCACCGTTCCCGGACCACACTTCGGCGGTATTACAACGACTGTCGGCCCATCCCGATCCAACTCGAGGATAGCCGTCGCGTAAACCGTATCCGTATTTCCGGTGAGGAAAAGCGGGTCTGAGTCCATCAACTTATCAAAGATGACCACGTCGTTAGCCCGCTTCGCGCCAACTTCGGCATTACCCAGGCGAATCGCCTCGATGGACGTGGCGGGAATACCGCTCAGGAAGGCCTCGACCCCGCGCATGAAAAGCAAGTTGTCGTAGAGCTTCCGAACGGTTGCCTTATCCGGCATGCCGTCGAAGAAATTCAGGCCTCCGATCGGTGTCTTCACATGGTCGGGTGTCAGGATCGACTTCGGTATGTTGTTGTAACCGGGGGTGTTTTGCGCAAGACCTGCCGCGGTGCCCCCCAGGACTAGAAGGCTCGTCAAAAACAAGGCGTACAGTTTTTGGATCTTAGGGTTCATGGTCTTCTCTCCTTGTTTATTAAGATCTGAAACGACGTCTGTCGTTCTAGCTTTCTTTCAGCATCTGCATCAACTCTTCTTCCAACTCACTGACAAGCTGGGCGTATTCTCTGCGACGAACAGGGGCAACATCCGTAGTGTTATGGGACCAAAACCGATGGGCATCGAGGTAGGTCAAATAATCGTTGTAAATATCTCTGAAGGTCTCATCGGCCTGGAATCGTTTTTCGATGTAGCCTTGGATTGCGGAAAGACGATCTGATATTGTAAGGGTCATAAGATAATATAAATATCTTGAAAAATTCAATAACCTACGTTAGGTTAAACTAGACTTAAAACAGACTGTTTAACAGATCGTTCCCCGGCTCAATCCCGCACCCTCAATCCGGCAGGTACGCCAAAATGCACAGTAACCCTGTAACAGACCCAAAAGCCATCGAGGAAGCGCTCAATCGGATTCTGTCCAGCCCTGAATTCGAGGCTACGGCCCGCCAAAAAAAATTCCTGCGCTTTGTTACTCAAATGTTTCTTGAAGGGCGGGCCGGCGAAATCAAAGGCTACACCGTTGCAACGGATGTTTTTGGCCGCAATGAGGACTTTGATCCCGGCACGGACCCCATCGTCAGCGTCGAAGCCGGGCGGCTTCGTCGGGCCATTGAGCACTATTATCTGACAGCAGGCAGGCGCGACAGGGTGCGAATCTCCATTCCCAAGGGCGGCTATGTGCCGTCATTTCTTTTTCAGACCGGTTTGGATTCGAGCCTTTCGTTATCGGAAACTGAACCCCATAATAAGGAGCCGGTAGATCCCTGGCCGTCAGTGCTTATGCGGCCATTCCAAAATCTTTCTGAAGGTGCGGGACAACATTACATGGCGGAAGGATGCATGACCGAATTGGCCATTGAACTTTCCCGTTATCAGGATATCCGAGTGCTCATAAAGCCTGCGGATCCGGAGGGGCAGCCCGTCGACGAACCCATTGCGCGGTTTTCAATCAATGGCAGTGTCCGTTACGGGCCCCGCAATCTTAATGTGGCCATTCAGCTTTTCGACCAAAAAACACACCGGCAGGTTTGGGGCGATGTTTATGAATGCGACATGAAGACAGAGGATCTGATTGCCTTTCAAAGAGAGACAGCGCAAATCGTTGCCGCCAAGATCGCCCAGGAACAGGGCCACATATCTCAAACCCTCTCCCTTGAATCACAAAGCAGGCTGCCGGCGGAAATGGACACCTACCAGGCTCTGCTGAAATTTTATAAGCACGAAGTAACCTTCACAGGTAAGACGCTCAAAGATGCCCTGACTGCGTTAGAAGAGGCTGCGGTCAGAGAGCCTGAATGCTCTCAGGTCTGGACATTTCTGGGCCTTCTGTATTCTGAAAACCTCACGCTGGAATCAATTGAAAGGGAGACCCCCGTCGAAGAGGCCATCCAGTTTTCCGAAAAAGGGGTCCGCTTGAATCCGTCCAATCAAAGGGCTCGCGTGGCGCTGTCTATGGCTCGCCTGCTGAATAATCAGCTGACCGAGGGACTTGTGGAAGCCAGGAACGCGTTGGCCCTGAATCCCAATTCGCTGATTTTTATGGATGTGATCGGGCACGTGTTGGCGCCTCTGGGCGATTGGGAGTTGGGGACGGGTTTAATAAATAAGGCGATAAAGCTGAACCCGTATCACAAACCCTATGTCTACCATACCTTGTGTGCTGACTGGCTTCGGAAAAAGGAGTACGAAAAGGCTTACCTGGAGACCCTGAACTTCAGGCTTCCATCGGCTTTTTGGGACCCAATGCTTCAATCGTCCACATTAGGCCACCTGGGAAGGACACAGGAAGGAAGTCGATTTGTTGAAGCCCTTCTGACGATAAAGCCCGATTTTCCAGCCCGTGGCCGAACATTGATTACAAATTGGGTGAAATCTGATGAATTAGCCGAGTGTATGATTGACGGTTTGAAAAAATCAGGCCTTGAGATTAACTAGTGTCCGTGCACAAATGAGAAAGTTTGTTCGAGTTCAAGCAAGGCGATAATTGTAACCGCAGGAATACATTTCAGTATTTCGAGGATTACAATTAGAGTCTGACGCCGAAATCGGGTTAATTGGGCATTCGTGGATGGGCGCTAGATATGGATGGCGCGGCCGCATAGTGCCTGGGCCGCCTCCATGAGTGATTCGCTGAGCGTGGGATGCGGGTGAACAGTATCCCCCCACTGATGGGCGGTTGCTTCCAGGGAAATCATGCCCGTGGCGCCGGCCAACAGTTCGGTGACGTGTCCGCCCACCAGGTGTACGCCCAGGATCTTCTTATTTCCCCTTTCTGCAACGATCTTGACAAAACCGCTGTTGTCATCCATGGCCACCGCCTTGCCGTTGGCCGCAAAGGGGCATCGGGCGGTGATGACATCATGGCCAATTTCACGGGCCCGGGCCTCGGTAAGCCCGACGGAAGCCACCTCCGGATGAGCATAGGTGCATCGCGGAATATCGGTATAATTGAGTGGCGTGGTGGTGTTCCCGGCAATGGTTTCGGCGGCGACGATGCCCTGGGCCGAGGCCACGTGTGCCAGCCCCATCTTGCCGGTTACGTCCCCGATGGCATAAATGTGCGGTTTGCTGGTGCGCATCCTGTGGTCCACATCAACGGCTCCCCGGGAGACAGTTACCCCGGCCTTTTGAAGGTCCAGCGACCCGCTGTTGGGGGTGAAACCGATGGCCACCAGCACCATTTCCACTGCAAGCGTTTCGGTTGCATCATCCGATTTTAGCGTTACCGCCACGCCGTCTTTTGTGGACGCAGCCCCCTCCACTAGGGTTTTGGTCTTGATGGTGATGCCATTTCTTTTAAACTGCTTCTCCGCCTCGGTGCTGATCTCAACATCTTCGAAGGGGAGGGCGTTTACCATGGCTTCCACCACCGTCACACGACAGCCATAGCGGTTCCAGAGGGTGGCAAACTCCATGCCGATGGGGCCGGCCCCCACAATGAGAGCTGATTTCGGTACTTCAGTCAGTTCCAATGCATTTCGATAATGGATGATTTCTTCCCCGTCAAAAGCGAAACCGGGGAGTTCCCGGCTGGTAGCCCCCGTGGCAATGATGATGTGCCCGGCATGAAGGGCGGTGTCTGACGGTGAAACTTTGATGGTGCAAGGGTCGGTAAAGCGGGCCATCCCATCGTAAACAGTAACGCCGGCATTTTTCATGAGGGCGGCAACGCGACGATTCTGTCTTTTGACCACCTGGCGGCTCCGCTTGTGGGCCGCCGCGTAATCCACCACCAGGTTGTCAAAGGAAAAGCCGAAGGCACGTCCCCGGCTCAGCAGATGAATGACTTCGGCATTTTGCAGCAGGGATTTCGTGGGAATGCAGCCCCAGTTGAGGCATGTGCCGCCAAGGGCTTCCTTTTCAACCAGGGCCGTTTTCACTCCCAGCTGAGCGGCACGCGCTGCCGCCACATAACCACCCGGACCCCCACCGATGACAATCAAATCATACGCATCCATGATTCCCTATTCCTTATGATTGGTTTTCCAAGTTTATAATCCAAGGCGGGCTATGCCCGCAACCGAAAAGAAATGAATCCAGGGGTCAGGGGGCAGAATCGAGAAAACGGAAAACGCCTCCCCTCACAATTTCTATCCTTTACGCCGGACGTGAGGTATTGTAAAACCATATCCGGAACGATGGTGCTTGCGGCTGGACGTCCTTCAGGGCCTGAAGTGGAAAGTGGAAAAGCCCGGGTCCATGTTTGTTACTTTTGAGCAGTTCAAGAGAGTTTTTTCTTCATTTTATATTATCTGGAGGCTTGTTTAATATGAGTCGAGAAACCTTTGATCTTATCGTTATCGGTGGCGGTGCGGGAGGTGTCCCCGCCGCGATTCGCGCTGCGCAACTGGGAGGTCGGGTGGCGGTCATAGAGCAGGGGCACCTGGGGGGGTTGTGCATGAACAAGGGATGCATTCCTTTTGGGCATATGATGGCCGCTTCACACATTTTGGGTAGTCTGTCTCTGGCTGGGGAAATGGGGATTCATTGCTCGCAAGTAAACAAGGATTACCCCCGTCTTATGGAGCGGCAGACGGAACTGATCGCGTTCATGCGCCAGGGTGTTAAAAGCATGTTTAAGAAACACAAGATTCAGTGGGTTAAAGGCCGTGGAAAACTGAAAGGGCCCGGCGCTGTTTCGGTGGATGGCAAGGTCTTGTCCGCCCCGAAGGTTATACTGGCTGGAGGGGGGAAGTGGTTGAACCCTGTTTTCCCGGGTAGTGGCCTCAAGGAGGTTTCAAACAGCGACGACCTCCTGAAGGCAAAAAAACTGCCCGGGAAATGCCTTGTATATGGAGACGGTCTTTTTATCATCCAGATTGCACAGTTCCTTCAGCGGTTTGGCTGTGATACGACTCTGGTGACAACACAGCGTTCTCTTCTGAGTAATGAAAGCAAAGCGATTCGCACCCGGCTTAAAAAGGTGTTGTCAAAAGAAGGTATCCACATGCTGATGGACACCCGTATTGTTTCGGTAGAAAAAAAGAAATCAGACCTTCATTGCCTCCTGCAAAAAGGCGGCAAAGAAGAAACAAAGGTTGTAGAGAGGGTTATTGTATTGAACAGGGGGGGGGCTCTTGAAGGGTTGGGACTTGATACGGTGGGGCTGGACGAGACAGCCGAATTCATCGCTGTGGACGACCACATGAGAACAACCGCTGAGGGCATTTATGCCATTGGAGATGTGGCGGCACCTGAAACAAATCATTACTCCCATTCAGCCACTGCGGGGGGAATTGTTGCCGCTGAAAATGCAATGGGCTCAAATGCCCGCTTTGATAGCCGTAGCGTGCCCAGGGTGTGCTTCACACGACCACAGGTGGCCTGCATCGGTTTTACAAAAAAGGCGGCAAAAAAGGCGGGGTACGATGTGATGACAGGCTCCGCGCCCTTGTCCATGAACCCGTTTGGCATGTTGACTTCACAGAACGAAGGGATAGTCGAAATTATTTCTGAAAAGAAATACGGCGAGATTCTGGGTATTCATATCCTGGGCGACGGGGCCTGCGAGATGGCTGGCCAGGCCGTGCTGGCCATACAGATGGAGACGACCCTGGAGGAGCTGGCAAAGGCGCAGTTTCCACATCCGACGCTCAGTGAATCATTGCCCGAAGCTGCAAGAGACGCTCTTGGGTGGCCCATTTATCTTCCATAGCGGACCCTTAGGTTTCAACTTCGGGCTTCCTTCTCCCTGATGGCGGCGAGGATCTTGTCCGGCGTAAGCGGAAAGGAATCCAGATGGACGCCGATGGCATTGCTGACGGCGGCGCTGTACCCCTGGGCAGCGGACATGGCAATGGACATGCCGGACTCCTTGGCACCGTACGGCCCCTTGGGATCAATGGATTCCACAATGATATTGTTGATTTTCGGCATATCAGAGGCCAGGGGCAGTTTATAATCAAGCATGGTGGGATTGAGGCACCGGCCGTCCAGCCACTCATGATACTCGGTGAGCATGCCGCCCTGTCCGCCCATGGCAATGGAGCCTTCAAACTGGCCTTCCACAACCAAGGGGTTCAAGGCATACCCCACATCCTGGGCCGCGGTTGCTTCCAGCACTTCCACCTGACCCGTTTCGGGGTCGACCTTCACTTCCACAATGGTGGTGCCGAATGAAAAGGCTTCGCACATCTGCCCGTAGGGGTTTTTGACCCATTCCCGTTTCATGTCCACCTTGGGCCAGTAGCCGCCTTCGGCATTGACCGAGTTGAAATTGAGCAGGCTGATTCGGACCACCTTTCTAATGGGTATGGATTTTTCAGGGTCGTCTTTGACGAAAATGAGGCGATTTTTAGCAACCAGTTTCTCAGGGTCGACTTTTAATACTTTGGATGCCACCGCAAAGAGTTTTTTCCGGCAGTTTTCAGCGGCAATCTTGACGGCGTGCCCGCCCACAAAGGTTGAGACCTGGGAGTATGATCCCGGGTCCGAGCTTGTGGTCTCCGTGTCGGCATTCACCAGATGGATGTCTTCGGGCAGAAGCCCCAGCTCCTCGGCCGCGATCTGGACAACCATGTTTTCATTGCCCTGGCCGTTATCCACAACGCCGCTCATGACCGTGGCTTCCCCATCTTCGTTGAACTTGATGAAGGATTGGGAACCGCCCCGGATGCCCATGGGGAACCCGGTCTGTACGGAATTGGTGCCGATGCCGATGCCATGAAACGGCGGCAGCTTCCCCCATTTTTCCTTGAAACCGGATTTTTGGGCGGCCTTGAGGATGGTTTCATCCATGGCGCAGGAGGAAACATACGATTTGGTGCTGGTGTAGTCCCCCGGTTGCCGAGAGTTTCTCAATCGCATCTCCACCGGGTCTATGCCGAGATGATCCGAGATCATGTCCAGTTGGGTGTCGACCCCGCAGGCAAAGCCTCTTCCGTGGGTCCGTATCATTCCCCGGATGGGTTTGTTGGTGTAAACCCGGTAACCGTTGTACCTGACGCTTCCCATTCGATAGGCCTGCTCCATGGAGAGAAATGGAACGCTGGTGGCAATGGGGCCCGTGCTGGAATAAGCGCCGCCATCCATATAGCAGGTGGTTTCACGGGCAATGACCCTGCCGTCTTTGTCCACGCCCGTTTTATGGGTGGTGATCATGGCATGCCCCTGGCGAGTGGCAATGGTGTTTTCTTCCCGGGTGAACACCATCTTCACCGGTTTGCCGGTCTTTTTCGCCAGAAGCGCGCAGATATAGTCGGCCGGGCATATTTCAGACCGTCCTCCGAAGGCGCCGCCAATGGCAATCTTTCTGATCTTGACCTTGTGTAGCGGAATCTTGAATGAATTGGAAAGGGGTTTGGATTTCATGTGGGGTCCGCCATTGGGACACCAGACTTCCAGGCAGTCTTCGTGATCAAACCGTGCCGCCACCGCATAGGGTTCGGCGTGGAAATAGGATTCTTCCGAAGCTAGAAAGGTATCTTCCTGAATATAATGGGCCTTTTCAAAATTTTCATCCACATGCCCCATATCGATATTCACATGAATATTCACATTATTGGGAAAGTCTTCATGGATCAGCTCCGTGTCCGATGCCATTGACGCCATGGGGTCATATACGGCCGGCAATTCTTCGTATTCCACCTGGATGAGATCAAGGGCCTTGAGAGCAGTTTCTTCATCTACTGCTGCCACACCGGCCACTTCATCTCCAATGTACCGGGCTTTTTCAGTCTGTATGAATTGCTGGTCCCGGGTATAGGGAAAAACACCCCATTTGACACCTTCCGTATCTTTTCCCGTGACAACGCTTTTGACGCCGGGTAGGGCTTCAGCCATTGATGTATCAATGTTGATGATGCGGGCATGGGCAAAAGGGCTTCTCTTGATTTTCCCCACCAGCATGCCGGGGAGTTTCAGATCGGCCGTATACTTTGCCTTTCCCATCACCTTGGCCCTGGAATCAACCCGGGGCATTCGCTTCCCGATCAGGGTGTAATCAGACATTTTTTTACTCCTTTGAGCTGCAATCGCTGCAATGTCCCTGGGGCTGGGCCGTATGAAGCACCGCTTCCACAATTTTTGTATATCCGGTACACCGGCAGATATTTCCGGAAATGGCTTTTCGAACGGTATGTTCGTCCGGCTTCGGATTATCCTTGAGCAGTGCGTCCGCACTCATGAGCATACCGGGGGTGCAGAACCCGCACTGGACGGCACCGTGGTCCACGAAGGACTGCTGCAGGTCCGACAGCTCATCTCCGTTGGCAAGGCTTTCCACTGTTTCGATCTTCGCCTCTATGGCTTCCAGGGCCAGGGTCAGGCATGACCGGACCGGCTTTCCATCCATTTGAATGGTGCAGGAGCCGCAAACCCCTTCCCCGCAACTCTCTTTGGAGCCGGTGAGATCCAGCTTATCCCTCAGCACATCTAAAAGTGTTTCATTTGGATAAATCATGACGTGATGGGGTTTGCCGTTGACATTCAGGGTGATTTCTCTCTTTTCCATTTCAAAACTCCATTATGAACGATTATCCATTTTGATTCTTGGCTGCCTGTGCTGCTTCTTTGAGGGCCCGGATCACCACGGTGGGTACCATTTCACACCGGTATTCAAGGGTTGATCCCACATTGTGAACGGCAAAGGTGGCGGCACTGTCCATGGAGGCGTGCGCGGCTTTTTCGAAGGCATCTGTATCATCAAGGGTTTTGCCTGTTAAGGAAGATGCGGCCTGGGCCAGAAACAGGGGGGCTCTCCCCATGGCACCCACGACGATTCTCGCCTCATCTATTCGATCTTTTTGTTCGTGGGACGGTTTTAGCAAAACCCCTGCGCAGACGATGGGATAATCAATGGCGGATCGGTAGGCCAGGCGTTGGTAAGCGCTCTTGGCATTGTTTAAGGGAATAATGATCTCTTTAAGCAGTTCATGGGGTTCCATTTGGTGGGGCATGATGCCCTCAGATGTATAGAACCGGTCAAGGTCCACGGTCCTTTCGTTCCCTTTGCTCATGAGAACCAGTTTTGCGCCCAGGGCCATGAGGGCCGTGGCGCCATCCGATTGGCAGGTGGAGTTGCACCGGTCTGCGTTTTCCCTTGCATAGCAGATTTTTCCGCCGTCCTTGTGGCAACTCTGCCGACCTGAACGGTGAAAATCGGACTGGTTGTAGTGGTGGCACCGGTTGTCCTGAAGGATATTCCCCCCGATGGTGCCCCTGTAATGCTGTATGGTGATAGCCCCCACTTTTTCACAGGCCTGGAAGAGTGCCCGGGCGTTATTTTGAACCGGTTCAGATACAATAATATCGGCCAGGGGTGTCCGGGCGCCGATTTTGATCCAGTCTGCTCCTTCTGAAATATAGGACAATTCATTCAAGGATTTCAGGCTGATCAAAACTTTCGGTTTCAACAACCCTTTTTTCATCCTCACCAGAAGATCCGTTCCCCCGGCAAGAAGTTTTGCATCCTCCCTGTGATGGGCCAACAGGTCAAGAGCGCCTTCAAGATTTTCAGGCTCTGAATAATCAAAGGTTG
>Ga0233431_1005305_pt1 | contig 12699 bp, 9 predicted proteins | sample SI_118_April2016_FD_179867 | JGI IMG/M metagenome (GOLD analysis project Ga0233431, IMG submission 179867) | Seawater microbial communities from Saanich Inlet, British Columbia, Canada - SI_118_April2016_200_MG | ecosystem: Environmental > Aquatic > Marine > Inlet | place: Canada: British...
GACATACTCAAGATCGCTTCCTCCGCCTGTGCCAAGTACGGGCAACTCGGCGATGGTTTGGATGATCGAATCCGTCAAGGGCTCAAGTACGTCTTGAGGAACCAATGCTGCATAGGCTTGCAGGGAACCAAGAATGAGCACGCGTGGGACAACGCGGAAGTTATCGAACGTTTTGGCCAAGCTGCCATCCTCATCATGCCACCAGGGCGCGTGAGGAAATTCGTTAGCATCTGCAGGCACGGGGCGCCATGCAAGGATCTTGCGGTCGAGGGTACCAAGAAGAAAGTCGATCGCCGCAGGCACCAAATCATCTGCATCGGGGCAATCCAACTCAGCAATCGTTCGGAGGGCAATTCCTGTAGCCAGTGCGGATGAGCTGGGCGTCTGAACATCGGGTTCCAACGCGTGACCGAATCCACCATCATCATTGCGAAATCGAACAAGCTCGGCGACGACATCTTCTTCAGCGCCGTCCTCGAAGTGCACGCAAAACAACGCCCTCTCGAGAGGGCGAGCCTGTGTACGAAGGTAGTAAACAGCTTGCTTACGTGCCTTTGGTGTCAGTTTCTTCATCAAGGTCCCCTTCATTATGCAAGCTAGCAACGAAACAGCTCGTAATGCGATTGCCGAGCCACACAGAATACACAATACCTACTTCGTTGCGAGGCCCATTCTTGCTTCTGAAGTGGCGCGGCCGTAGGGAGTCATTCTCAGGTTTGGAGTTGGGGGAGTGTAGCTGGGAACGGGAATGGCTTGCTCATCTCGAGACGTTTGGGACATCTCTGCGCAAGGGCAAGTCTACGTGAAATCGCGCGTACGCTCCCTCCTCGGTCTCAAGGCTTATCGTACCCCCGTGATCAGCAATGATGCCGTGGCTAATAGACAAACCTAATCCTGTTCCCTGATCCCGCGGTTTGCTCGTGAAGAACGGATCGAAGATACGATCTCGAATTGCCTGTGGGACGCCCAGCCCACTGTCTTCTACACTAATCCTAATCCACTGGGTCTCCACCTTTGATAGAGTTGTTGCGCTGACTTCAAGGCGTTTGCTCTCATCAAAGCCAGGGAATCGCTCGTTTAGAGAGGCTTGAGCGTTCGTCAGCAGATTCACAAGCACCTGCTGAATCTGCTGGCTTTGACACACGACAGGAGGAAGGTCCTCTGGGATATCTACAAGGAGTGTGATCTGGTCCTTCAGCAGAGAGGTTCTTAAGAGAGACACCGTTCGTTCCACGATACTCGCAATGCGCTCTTCACCATAGGTGGCATCGTCGCGCCGCGAGAATGACAACAGATTCTTGACGATCTCTGCAATCCTATTGCCCTCACGAATAATCTCAGTGGAGTATTCAAGCACGCGATCCTGCGAAGCCACTCGATCCTTGATCAGTTCTGCGTAATTGATCATCCCAGTCAGTGGGTTGTTGATTTCGTGAGCCACGCCACTCGCCAACGTACCGATGGATTCCAGTTTCTGCTGCTCCCGCAGAAGAGTTTCCATCTGCCGAGTTGCCTTCTCCGCCTCCTTGCGCCGGGTAATGTCCTCCGCAATACCGGCAAGTCGAACAACTTGACCATTTGAGTCAGTCACGGGATAGGCTCGTGCCAGTATCCAACGAATGCGGCCATCAGGATGCACGACCCGATACTCGGGAAACTCAATGACCTCGTAGGTGCCATGGCTATGTCGATTTACAGTCTCGTGGATTGTTTCTTGATCTTCTGGATGAACACCATTCACCCAAGAGAGAGGATCCGCATACAGGCTTTGGCAGGATTGCCCCCAAATTTCCTCATAGATTGGGCTGACATAGTAAACCTCGCGCCAATCAGAGGATCCGATCCAGAAAACCTCCCGGATACGTTCTGCGATTTCGCGGAATCGACTCTGTGCATCCACAAGCTCGGCGCGCGTGGCCTCGAAGTAGACGATGAGCATGCCCATGGAAACGATGAGCTCGAAAGCGGCGCCAAGCATGAATCCCCACGGAGCGAACCACGGGACCGATCTCAATAGCGGAAAATCTGCCTTGTGAAGCCCCCACAGAATGAGAGTTCCCCCAGTCAAATACTTGCTCGCCCCAGCGACCAATCGGGTTCTGATTAGGGTGACGCCTGTCCAGATATACACTGCAGCCAGGAACGTGAAAATGGGCAACGTGGTCTGTAGGAGCGAAGCGTCACGGAACGTCGATGCTCCAATCCAGAGGATCCCAGCCACTGCAGCAATCCACCATGTTTGTCGGAACCGCTTTCCGGAGAACTCGTGGGTTCCCCACAGAAGGAGCATGCCGCTAACAAGTGTGCTCGTGTGATTGAGAATCGTTAGCCAAGGCGAAGGCGCAACTGTCAATCCGGCCAAGATGAAGACAAACCGCATGCAATACACGAGCCATCCGATAGTCCAAACCAAAAGAAAGCGTTTCTTCTCCTGGGCATAGAGGAACGCATAGATCGCGGTCAGAACAATGGAACCCAACAGCGTTGCCGTCACCGCAGGCTTCAGCCAATCCACTTCGTCCTCCTTTGCCCTCCCGACGAACACCATAATAGGACACGATGGCTGGAACAAGAAATGTCGGAAAACAAGTTGACAAACAGAGAACGGCTTTGCGCAATCCCTACGGACCAATCTGCTCTATTCTTTGCGCAAGCCCTATCGATGTGTCTTCATCCTGATTGCTGCTGTCCTTAGCACGGCATCCATCGCTGCTTCCACCTGCACCAGCTTCGCTGTATATGGCGACCGAACGTTGTATGGAATGAACTTCGACTACGCTCCCAACGAGATTCGCTTCTCGATCGAGCAGCACGAAGCAGGTACCGTATTCATTGGAAGTTTCAGGATGGGGGATGGTCACGGGAACAGGTTCAGACAGTGATCCATTCGAAACCCTCTCGATTTCGCATGCGACTTCCTTGATTAGCGCTCGTGTGTTTATGATAGCGTGACTAGCCTATGGCTCGACGGAAGGCGATTCAGGTTGCTGCAGAGGCAGATCCACGTGGAATCGGGTGTATTCGCCTTCACTGGACTCCATGCTGATATTGCCGTGGTGCTCTGTGACGATCCCGTGGCTCACGGCAAGACCTAGGCCTGTCCCCTGGTCACGTGATTTGCTGGTGAAGAACGGATCGAAGATGCGACTTCGAAGCTCCTCCGGAATCCCCGTACCGTTATCCTCAACAGTGATGCGGAGCCACATCCCCTCGTCGTCGTAAGCGAAAGCAGAGATGGAAAGGATCTTGTTCTCGTCGTACTCGGGATAGCGCTCGTTGAGCGAGGACTGCGCGTTTGTGATCAGATTCACCAACACCTGCTGAATTTGCTGGCTGCGGCAATTCACCTTAGGCAGACTCTCAGGAACATCCAACTGAACATCAATCAGGTTCTTCAACAGCACAGCGTGTAGCAAGGACAATGAATCGGTGACGATGTCGATGATTCTGGCTGGGCTGTAATCAGACTCGTCTTGTCGGGCAAAGGACAGCAAGTTCCTTACGATGGTGGCGATTCGATTGCCCTCAGAGATTATTGCCTCGGCGAATTCCGTTGCCCTCTCATCAGCTGTGACTCGGTCCTTGAGAAGCTCTGCGTAGTTGATCACCCCTGTTAGAGGGTTGTTGACTTCGTGAGCAACGCCGCTCGCCAGTGTGCCTATGGACTCCAGTTTCTGTGATCGGCGGAGCTGCACTTCGATCGCCAGCTTCTCCTTCTCTGCTCGGATGCGGTCTGCGATCTCTCGTTGCGCTTGCTCGAAAAGCCGTGCATTCTCAATACTTGCAGCAGCTTGAGACGCGACCGCAGTGAGGACGTCCAAGTGCTTCTCGCTATGAGCTTCCCCTCTCTCCCAGTTCCGAACTGACAATACGCCGATTACCTTCCCCGACGAGATAATCGGGACACCAGCAAACGAGGGAACCGGGCTTTGCGTCGGAATGCCCATGTCGTGATACTTCTCGGGCGTCATGTTGCGGAGAAGGAGTGGTTTTCCTGTTCGGACAACGAACTCTGATCGGCCATGTACAGCGGGACGTTTCAGCGAAGGCTCCTGGCGCTGTCCCTTCTTCATCTTGAAGGCCGATCGGAGCGCGTGGGTGTCGGGATCAAATAGCCGGATCCTGAAGTCCTGAGTATCCATCAGCTTGCTCACCTGTTGATAGATAGTCATCAACACTGCATCCAGTCCTATGTTTGCCCCCACTGCCAAACCGATTTCGTTGATGGCTGCCAATTCGGCTACCTTCTGGCGCGTCTCCTCCTCGGCAAGCTGTCGCTGGGAGATGTCCCTAGCGAGGCCAAGAATTAACGTGCGGCCGCTGATCTTGACTGGATTGGTTCGAATCTCTACGGGAATCCTGGTTCCATCTCTGCGATTCAGTATAAGCTCGTCTGGCCCGGAGGCTTTGCCCAAGGCATTCCTCGCAAGTATTGCGGCTGCCTTGGCCATCTGACTTGGAGATAGGAGGTTCAGCTTCAGGAAGCTCTTGCCGACCAATTCCTCTCTGCCATACCCGGTTACTTCTTCGGCGGCCTTATTCCCATCCACGAAATAGCCCTTCAAGTCGCATAAGTAGTAGGCGTCCGGTGCTTCCTCGAATAGTACTCTCAGACGTTCTTCGGAGTTCCGGAGATTCTCCTCCACCTGCCTGCGCTCAGTGACGTCCTGCGAGATGTTGGCCAGGAACTGTGGCTCGCCGGTACTGGGATTGTTGACTGTGAATGTCACGGCATGCACGTCTGTGAGTTTGCCGGTCTTCAGATTGCGGTACTGCAGATCTCCCTCCCAGGTATCTCCTCTCATCAGGGTCGGAATGAGGTCGTCCTCTACCAGCTCTGTCAAGTGATCGGGAATAACTTGCATGATGTTCGTGCCAGTGACTTCTCCGGGATCTATCCCCAGCATCCTGCCGCCGGCCTCATTCAGGAAGGTCATGATCCCGTCAAGAGTAGACATGTTGACAAGCTCGCTGCTATGCTTCATCGCTAGAGCTAGGTCCCGTGTCTCCTCGTCGACAGACTGCAGTTGGGCATTGAGGATCTCAAGTTCGCTGATTCTCTCACGCAACGCGCGATGTTCATCTTGCTCATTCGATTCATCTCGCTTGCTCTTTCGCATACCAGCTACCTCGTCTGAGAAGGATATCCGGTTAGCAAAGATCTGTGAAGCTCGGGCTGCGCGTTCTAGCGTTGGATGCCGATTGCTCATACTCTATGGCCATGAGACCCCAAAACTTGGTTGCTGTTTCCCTCATCATCATATTCGTCGCCATTTCAACTGCATCGGTTCTTGCCTGCACAAGCTTTGCCGTGTATGGCGACCGAACGTTGTATGGAATGAACTTTGACTATCCTCCTAACGAGATCCGCTTCTCGATCGAACAGCACGAAGTAGGCGCTGTATTCATTGGCAGTTTCTGGATGGGGGATCAATATGGTCGAACAGTCGGTATGAATGAACACGGCCTGTTCTCATCCGATCAGATGATTTCGCCACTAAGGGCTCCGGCCGCCACTCTGGACGACGGTGAGATGTACATCTGGAATGCCTACTATGAAGGCCTGAGCACCTGCACGTCAGTCGCTGAAGTTCTGGACATGATTGGCGAGCGCCGACTCGTTCAGTATCCATCCCCTGCACTACACAACCTATTTGCCGATCCAAGTGGCGATGCGATGGTCGTCGAAACAGGAGCTGCTGAGAACGCGATTACGCGAATCGACGGCCCGTTCTTGGTGATGACAAACTTTCACAACAGCGACTTCTGCGACTCACCATTGGGTGCCATTGTCGGAGGTGGAGCAGACCGATACCGAACAGCCCATCGAATGATTGAGGGCAGTGAAGTGACCTTCGACATCGACCAGGCATTCGCTGTTCTCGAGAGTACATCCCAACCGTCGGGATCCTACAAAACCCGTTGGTCTTTGGTGGCAGACCCAGAAGCACTGGGAATTTACATCGCCCTGGAACGAGACTACGACCATATCTGGAAAGTCTCTCTCCACGAGAGAACGATCGAGACCTTTAGAGGCTTCGCGACACAACACACGCTGCCTCTCGACGATGTTGGAGTTACTGGCCCGGCGCTTCAGGCCATTGCCATGGAGAGTCCTGCCCTCACGGAACAAGGATATGGGAGAGCATGGCTTCGATGGACACTACTTGCTGCAGGTCTGCTCGCCCTCGGGTGGCTTGTCATTTACTAGCTTCAATCTGTTGAATCACTAATTCGTCTCACACAATGCTGGCCGGGATCCCTCAACGGGTCTCCGCGTGCCTGCTGAAACCATTCTCCATAACCCATGAGCGCGTCTTAGACCGCGAGCATCTCTCGAGGAACAGACACGTGTCAATCCTTCGATTCTTATGCCCAGTTACTCTTGGATGGATAATCGGCAGTTTTCATGAGAAGAGGTAAGGGCCCGGGGAGAAAACACATTATGAAAGACCTTGCAGGTTTGCGGAATGTCTTGAGAAGCAACAACGCTAGAGGAGTCGCAACAGTTTGTTTGGCATCCTTTTTGGTATTGGTTTTGGCGAGCGGCGCCTGTTTTGGCGCATGGACTGATCTACCTTCCAATCTCCATGCCGTCATGCCCATTCTTCATCACGAAGCAACGGACAGCTCTGCTGCTTCTGTGCTCTTGATGAGCAGCTGCCAGGCCACTTTTCAGAATCTGTACAGAAATTCTCATTGGACTAGTGATGAAGTTGCCAGGTACTGGCAGCGTGTTTCAGCAACGTGTACCCAGAAATGGGGAAGCACATCCAATGTTCTGTATCTGATGGTTGTTCCAACCATCGGACGCGAAGGCGAAGCCTCGTGGTGGCCGTGGAATCTGACTGTGACACAAGACAGCGTCAGCTACTCCATCAATATGAGCGATTCCATTGTCGGGCTATCCCTCGCCTTCCAGGGGCGCATCTACAGTACGATGGATGGCCTCGTTCGCCTCCCCAGTGAAATCGATGGTTCGAGGTCCTTCCAGGTCAGCTACGGAATCACAGAAGTCACCATCGGGCCATTCTAGGCTCCAAACGCATCGGCAACTGGATCGAGGTCCTCAGGTCGAGGCCCTTGAGCGCGCTTATCGGAAGAAAACGTTGCCGCTGTCCCAGACAATGTCTGTAACAACGTCATTCCGACCATATACGAAGTCCCCGGCGTCGTGTCCAGGGCCATTGCTGCCCGTCCATTCCACAAGAATCCGGCCATCGTCTCGAATGAAGCCTTCACCGTTCTCGGCGAATTTGCCGTTGTACCAGCGGAAGCGATTGCCTTCTTGCCAGATCTCATATTCATACCCATAGCTGCTTTGCCAGATGCCACTGATATCTGGATAAACGGGCTGCGCTTCCACATCTTGCACTTGAGGCATCGGTGGCATGGGAGGAAGACTTACAGCTCCCGTCCAACGAACCTTCAATGAGGAGATCTTGTTCTTCACATCCCAGTTATTCGCAAAGTGCCCCAAGTCGAACCATATGCCCATGCTGGATGTATACCAGGCATTGCCCCATTCGGAAGGGTTGTTGTTGATGGTTAGCTGATGCTTCCCGCCGAAGTAGACGTCTTCATACAGGGATGCCGCCAACGTCGGTCCCGTAAACAGAATGTAGGCTGCGTCATCATTGATATCGCCAGCCACGACAGGGTACTCGGCTTCGGTATGCCCTGCGTTTTCCGGCAATGGATAGAACCATCGATTCGGAATCTTGTTGGTTACGGAATTTGTGTACGGCCTATCGCTTAACTCCACGCCATAGGGTCCATCTTGCGATTTGGGATAGATAATCAGCGAGGACGTTTCGTCATTCATGTACGGGTACACATTATCGCTAGACGAATACACGACCGCCCAGCCGCCAAAATTGGCATGCTTGAAGATGAAGACAGCCACATTGGAACCAATCTCAAGCGATGAAATCACGTCATTCATGTGCCCGGGCAAGGCAGAAACAAGCCTGTGACGCATGTGCGATTCCACAGTCCACGACATGCTCGTGCCTTGGAACCCGGCAGCCGTCCATGCGATGACTTCATTCGGACCCACAGCAGCCACTGATATTCCAAGACAAACCACCAGCAGTCCGACCAACCATGCACTTCGCATCCCGTTCATGCCAACCTCCTGTGTCTTGCTTCACCTACAAGAGAATTGCCACACAGTTTCACGAGCTTGTTCCATGATGGAATGAATCTGTCTAGAGATAGCAGATGAGCTTGCCTTCCGGCAATGGATAGCTAGAGCTTTAGAAGCCGCTGCAGATTGCCTCCAAGAATGAGTTGCCTATCGTGATCAGAGAGGGGGAGATCTCTTACGCGGCGGACATTATCGCGCAGATTGTGCTTCCCGTATGGTGAATCGGATCCCAGAATGATCTTGTCTGCCCCAAAATGCTCAATGGCCTGAAGCACTCGATGGCGTGAAACAAATGGGGGAGCTGAAATGTCAAAATAGGTGTTTGCCAACGCTACTCCGGACTTGATGTAGGTCTCCAATCCGAACAGATGCCCGATGATGAAGCATGTCTCGGGATGTCTTTGCATGAATGCAGTGTGATTGCGGACGTCACGGTTGGATCGAAGGTGGATAAAGATGGGCAGATCCTTCTCTGCCGCAAATCCCGCAACGGCCTCGAATGCGGGGGAGTCAAGAGCAAACCGCTCCCATACTTGATGCAACTTCAACCCCTTGAATCTCCAAGCCTTGTGATCTCGCTCGATCTCTTGGCGAATGTTGGGCCGCTGCAGCAGTGCCCAAAAGAACTGAATTACACGATCAGGACACGCTTGGACAAGGCTTTGGACATAGGCGTTCCCTTCAGGGATTGTCTTTGCATCGCCAGACAGCGCCGTCGACAAGCCAATCATCTTGTTCAAATAGGGTATGAGGTCGCTCTTGGGGAAGAGCGTTGCCATGTCTGGCAAGCGATACGTTCGCGTACTCCCCATCTGCCCCGGAACGAGAATGACCTTGTCGATTCCATCCTTATCTAGACTTCGGATGATGTCTTCCGGCCGCAAGTAGCCGCCACACGCATGAGCATGTCCGTCGATTAACATCAACCGTTCGCCCTCCTCGCGGATAGAAAATCGTTGGCATATTCTAGCGCCAGACGCAGCATTCTACCTCAGCGGGCGGAATCACGAGCTGCTCCTGGGAATTGGATTAATGGGTTTCCGTGCTCATCCCGCCTAGCCAGAGTTCTAGCTCATCTGTCAAGCCTGTTGCTTCTTCGATGGCTTCCTCGGCTTGGTGCACAGTTACATGAGTGGAGCCTGTGTACAACTCCTTGTTGCGGAGCACGCGAAGTGCTTGGAAGTAGTCGACTCGCTCCGGCGAGATGCCAATGGTATCCGCCAACGACTCTAGCGTTGCGATGTGATGCCCCGGTCGATTCGTTGGTCGTAGGTTGCTGGCACGAAGACCGACAAGGGCACAACCAAGTATCGCGTGATACGCCTGCTCCAGGCGCGTTTCTGGGTAATTGGATTCGACGGCAGCATCGTGTAGGCGACGGGCAATTCCTTCGCGGAGCCGTTCGATCTCACCAGGAGTGAGGTTTTCACGGCGCAACTCATCACGGAGTAGCAGCTCCTCCAGACTCACGAATCACCTCCTAGCAAGTCGATTCTCGGGCCGTTATGTACACGATGGAGGAACGAGCCTTCCGTCTGCAATTCGTCTCGGTATTCAGCGGGCGTGTAGATCGTCGGGTTCACAACTCGGTTTAGGCTCTTGCCAGCCGAACGAATAGTCGAGCCAAGCTGCCGCAGCGAAAGTTCACCGACGAGCATCAAATCGACATCACTATCCGAACGAGCATCACCCCGCGCATTGCTGCCATAGACATACGCTAGCTGGATCTTGTTGGCGAACGGTTGAAGTTCTTCACGAAGCCGGTCAGCCAATCCGACAGTCTTTCGGATGATAGCTCGCAAGTCATCATAGATTGGGCATGCTGGATTGAGACGGTAAATCACTTGATTGCCCACCTTGCGATCCAGGAGTATGCCTGCATCACGTAGCGAATGGAGTTCTCGCATCAGATGTCGGCTATTAACGCCCGACCGTCGCTCAATCTCGCGAAGATGCAATCCCTCTTCATTCAGGAATAGATGCTGGAAGATTGCGCTTCGTGTTCTTGGAAACAGACTCTCAATCAAGTTCTTTGCAGACATATAGTCTACAATTGTAGACATATTGTCTTCGATGTCAAACGCGAAATTGGCCGATTCCCTTGGCCGGGAGCTACTGATCGACTACGGTCTATCGAGATGAGCTCTCGACGAAGCAAACGGACGGTTAAGATCTACTGTGCCAGCTGCAGTCAGCTGCTCTACAAGTACCGAAAGGGCGGAGGGGGGCGATTGGTCAAGTGCTTCAAGGATCTAATCGTCCAGGACAACACCGAGGGTGACCTGCGCTGCCAGGGCTGCGGCCAGGAGTTCGCTCGGGAGACCATGGTGTACGGCCGTCCGGCGAACAAGATTATCCAGGGGAAGGTGACAGTGAAGGGCTGACGACCGAGGGGAGTGTCTACTCGGAATTCGGTGACTCCCTCATATAGAACCGCTTGTTTAGGCTCCTCAACATCAAGCGGAGCATGAGCCTTGCAGTAGACGTCTTCAACGGGTTCACCTTTGTGTCGTAGAAGAAGGAACTCTTGTTCTCGTAGAATTCGTAGTCAGCAGGACAGTAATCTCTGGCCATTTCAGACATGTTCTTGAACACTTGAAACCAAATGACGTTTAGGAATGTGGGAGGAAGAGGTCTACCAGTTTTGAGCGATTTGTAGAACTTCCGGGATGCCCGATCAACGTCTCTAGCAATGCTTTCTTCATGTTTGGGTTTGAATCTGTACGGCGGTGTCTTCACAGCCAGTTTGGACACTGAATCGCTTCCTCCTATCGTTTGAGTAAGTGCCTTGAGTGTTGGCTTCAGTCCGACTTCTCCACTCGTTACCAGCCGCATGAGTTTCTGATGAACGAATATCGGACGGTGCATGGTGTACGAGAATCTGTCAATGAAGTTCTTCATCAACCATGGCACATTTGCCGAGTAGACAGGTGATACAAGAATCACGCCGTCAGAAGAGAGAATCTGTCTCTCGATATCGGCTCGGTCATCCTTCAAGGGGCAGTTGCTCTCTCCGTGGGAGATACAAACGAAGCATCCCTTGCACAACTTGAGGTTGGCATCCGCTAGAAAGAGATAGTTGAACTCCAGATCGGATTCTCCGGCGCCATCCTGCTCAGCATATGACTTCAGCTGAGCTTCTACCTGTTGGGTGATTCCGTAACTGTTTCCTTTTCGTGGGCTACCGATGATTGCTAGGACCTTCATGCTATCCCTCTCGCTTAATTAATGGACTCGTCATGTGTACCATGCATCTCCACGAGCCAGTTTCCCCTAGTTATTGCATCCTCTCCCGTTCTTCACTTCTCTGCAAGTCGATCAGCCGGAGACTGGGACCTTCACTCGACGATTCCGCCCATATTAGGGTGCAGAGCCATTCCAACACAAGCCCGCAATAAGGGGAAGTTGATTGCCGGATTGGATAGACGCCCACGCCCAATTTGGACGGGGCTTGGAGCCCGGGGGACTGTGAGAACCGCACAGTTGGCTGTCTCGTGGGGAGCTGTGCCCACGCTCTGGGTGGACGGCCCAGTAGGAATCCCGGCTGAAGCCTGGCCTCTCTGCCTCTCTCGCAGAGGATGAGGGGATTAGGCGCAACGCGAGCCTTGCGCATATTGAAGCATGTCAGGAATGGTGCGAACCAGTAGGTGCCACAATAGCACGAGGCAGGAACTACGAGGCCGCGGAACCGATTTACTCCGAAGGGCCGACCAGAACCCTCGTGAGATGGGCCGCAAGATAGGGCCAGTAGATCGAGAACGTGCGGGTGTTGGCCGGATCCGGGGTGCTCGCGATTCCGACGTGCTTGTAGGTGGCGATCGGATCGGGATCGCCAGGCACGTGCAGAGCTATCGTTGTCTGGCCAACGTGCCCCTTCTCAATCTGCATCTGCAGCCTCTCAGACGGATCCGACAGGTGTAGGGTTGCACGAAAACGAACTTGGACGGGTGTGACGTGACAGCAGTCTCGGCCAACGAACAGCGTGGACAGAGCCTCTACATCAAGTCCCTCCGCATCGGATCCCATGAGAATCTTCTGTTCGTGAACTACGACCTCTCCACCTGCGAACCGGACACTGCTCCAATCGGACGTTGTTGTGAGTACTATTTCGATGGGGTAGGTCTCACGTGCGATTCCATCGGTAGAGGTTGTTTCGACAGCACCATCGGTCCTCCCAGTTTGCACAATAGCGTATCGGAGTGCTCCACCTTGGGTGTATTGCTCGACGTCGACGATGCGACCTCCGGTGAGGTTAACCACTTCCGTTACATCGGAGCCGCTCAGTCCGTACCACCACCACCAGGGCCAGGACTCGCTACGTGGGCGTAGAAGGATGACCGCGAAGCTACCGTCCGACATCCGTTCTAAGTCAAGTATGCGCACCCGATTGGAGGAAAGGATGGCAGAGAGGTCGCCAGACGAGATTCCGGTGTGCCAAGACCATGAGCTCTCGTCATCTCCAGTGTTGCGGGTCATCACAGCGGCATACAGCAACTGCCCTGACTCCTTCAGCACCTCAAGATCAACGAGGCGGGCGTTGTGTTGAGAAA
>Ga0233431_1005307_pt1 | contig 12695 bp, 10 predicted proteins | sample SI_118_April2016_FD_179867 | JGI IMG/M metagenome (GOLD analysis project Ga0233431, IMG submission 179867) | Seawater microbial communities from Saanich Inlet, British Columbia, Canada - SI_118_April2016_200_MG | ecosystem: Environmental > Aquatic > Marine > Inlet | place: Canada: British...
AAACTCGGTTCCAGCCATGCAAGCGCTGTGGGAGATTCCGCCGCATTTCAGGATGGTGAAGACCTTATAACACCTTCTTCTTCATCTAGCGGCGGCTAAACGCGGTGGATTAATCCTTCACACACCGGACGAGTTTCTTTTTGTTCTTATCCTCAGACTTTACGGTTCCGTCTTTGAAAGAGACGGTGAACCTTTTGTTTTTGTGGACCGGATCCTCGTCTGCGGTCCAGTATTTCTCGGGATAGAAATTGCTGAAATCGCCTTTTCTGGCATACATATTAACCAGCTCGTTTTTTGTTGGCAGTCGCCAGACAAGATAGTTAACCAGGTTCAGGCTCTGGCAGTACGTATTCGCATCTGCCCATTTTCTACTGATTTTGTTTGTATTATCCTGCCACAGCAATTGTGTCGTATCATCAAAGATGTAAATCCCCGGCATATCCAGGATATACTCGTTTACCGTATAGGGGTAGTCTCCGGCAAGGATAGTCCGGGTCATAAATGCCGTCAAATTATTTTCATCCGTCACTGTAACACGGATCTCGCCGGTTTGTGCATCATTGAAATCCGTAATGAATATGGGATTTCCGGAAGTGTTAAGGCTGGCAAAGTCGCCAGTTCCCTGCCAATCATAGACCAACCCGCTTTCAGGATTAGTGCTGAGCGTTAACTTCAGGGCGGTGGCACTACGGCTGAAAGCCAAATCTGTAATGGCGGGACCGAAAATAACAATCACACCGGAATCGGTCCAGGTATCAGGATCGAAGCTGACCACGTCTAAAAAATAGCTGGCGCCAACGGTATCAGAGGAGATCAGGTCCTTGATGGTGATGGTCAATTCAACGGCGCCTGGTGAGGATGGCGCTGTGAAAAACAGGTCAAGATTGCTGGCCGGGTTGTGAACACCTGACAATGAACTGACAGGTACATCGTCAAAGGCGGCTGCAATCTTACCACTAGTGACATTGATCGTATATGAGACGTCTGCGGTATAATTGATATTAAATGAAATCAATTGCGGATCTGAGTCGATCAATACCTTCTGAGGTATACTTACTGAAACGATGACCGGGTTATCAGGCTGCACGCCATCATCAATAGAAGATAAAGCAATTGACACATCGTTGTCAGCCCCCTCAACGAGCGTTTGTGTGAGAGTGCCTGAGTATATGACCTCATCATCCGCATTTAGACCCTTGGCATTGAAATTCAGGCTGAGATCATAAGGTAATTGGCCTAGTGTACCAGTCCAGATTCCGTCAATGTTGTCGAGTGTTGTGGAACTGATCGCCGTATCATCTGATGCATCCCAAGCGTCGACAGTAATTGTTGCAATCTCATCAACTGTGCCCAATGCATTGAAATTTGCCTGGTTCGATTGGGCATTCATATTAATACTGACATTGATGCTGGCTAAATTCGATTCGGCCGCTGTTTCTTCAGTCGTCTCTTCAGTCGCTTCAGTAACTATTTCCTCTTTCAATGTCTCTTCACATCCATAGCCGATGATCATGGTTAAAAAGATCAGAATTATTGCGGCTTTGTTTTTCATTTATTACTCTTTGTTAATGACTTGTGTGTTGTTTGTTTTGTGAGAGAGTTATCTGTTCTTGTTATTTATGATGCAGGGGGTGTGCCATGCTCTAGGTGTATATTAATACATAAATATATCAATAAAATAGAACTTAAATCCAATTCCGGGGATGCCTCTGAGACAGGCGCATTGTCTCACAACTGTCTCATCCGAGACAGTTGTGAGACAGTTTGCGTCAGAAAAAACCGCAATGGGTGTCTTTAGAGGCCAGGGCTGGAATGGAGGACGTCAACTTTAGAGCTTTAATCAGGGAAAACAGGTGCTTTTTTTTCGAGAAAAGCGGCAACACCGTGAATGCATTCGCCGGAGGCGATCAGTGAGACAGCTCTGTCTATCTCGAGTGTCAAGGCATCTTTTAGTGGCAGGTCTGGACTGCGGCGGATCACTTCCAGTGCAGCGCCAATAGCTTTTGGTCCGTTGGCAGCGATTGCTTCTCCCAGCGCAATGGCATCGTTCAGTGATTTGCCCGGGGCACTGAGACGGTTGACCAGTTTCAGTGACAGCGCCTCATCAGCCAGAATCTTTCTGGCTGTCAGGATCAGATCGGCAGCGACAGAAGGACCGACTAGGCGGACAAGGCTTGGGGTCCCTCCAAAGTCAGGCATGAGCCCCAGACGGGTTTCTGAAAAACAGACGACGGCGTTGGAATCCATGACTTTCAAATCGCAACGCATGGCAATTTCGGCCCCGCCACCGTAAGCTTGTCCGTTGATAGCGGCAATGATGGGCACTGGCAGCTCTATTAAACCGTCCACCACCGCCCTCACTCGTCCGATTGATCGCCGTGCAGGGACCTCATCATTGTTTTCAGCGGACGCCAGCAAAGATTCGAACATGGGGTTGTCCGGGTGGACATCAAATCCGGCACAAAAAGCCGTATCGCCTTCTCCCACTAGAATCACAACCCGTGGCAAGTGCTCCTGCAGTTGTTTGATGACCGTTTCCAGGTGGGAAAACATTGCGGCATTGAGTGCATTTCTTTTCTGGGGCCTGTTCAGGGTGATGATAGCAATTTTACCTCGATACTCGAGACTGACGTTTTCTTTTGGCATGACCATTTTCAGGTTACTTTGGGATCGTTCATAAATAACTTCACATAGGGATCGTACAAAAATAACTTGGCATAATCTGTCCGCAAAAGTCCCATAAAGACTGGACATTTTGCAGACAAAATCCCAAGACAACGTGTTTCCTTTTCATGCGACGTGTTTCTTTAACGCTAATGAGAAACACTTGACTAATTTATGAGCCGACCCTTTGTTATAGATGGCAGCGGAATCAGATTTCGATATGCAACTGCTCCAACCGGCGGTAAAGCGTGGCGCGGCTGATTCCCAGCAGCTTTGCAGCTCGGGTTCGATTGCCTTTAGCCTGACTGAGAGCCGTGGTAATTTGCGCAGTTTCATCAACCTCTGTAATGGATGCTGGAAGTCCCGCCGTTGCAACTTGTTCGGATTGTGGAGTAGCTGGTTGTACCGGCATTTGCGCAGTGTTTCTGACTTCTGGTGGCAGATCGTCAGGCTGGATCACCGACTTTTTGCAATGAATAATGCAGTGATCGACGATATTTTTCAGCTCACGGACATTACCCGGCCAGCGGTACCCGGTCAGTATTTGCATGGTTTCCACACCGAAATTGACAGCAGGCTTTCCCATGGAAATGCGCCGCTCCGACAGGAAGGTGTTCAGGAGGACGGGAATGTCCCCGTTTCTTTCTCTAAGCGGCGGCACACGGATCCGTGCCACCCGGATGCGGTAGAGGAGGTCTTCACGAAAAAGACCCTGCTGTACGAGGTCTCCTAGATTTTGGTTGGTCGCCGTGAGGATACGCACATCTATCTTTTTGGGACGATTTTCACCGATACGGATGATTTCGTGTTCTTGTAAGGCTCTAAGCAGGCTGGCCTGCATGCCCATGGGAATGTCCCCGATCTCATCCAGAAAAAGCGACCCTTTTTCAGCGGCCTCAAAAAATCCAGTTTGATCCGAAACTGCACCGGTGAATGCACCGCGGCGGTGTCCGAATAGCTGACTGGCCAGCAGCGATTCGCTGAGTCCCGCGCAGTTAACGGCGATAAAAGGGCCATTTCTACGCTGGCTGGATGCGTGAATACTTCGTGCGACCAGTTCCTTACCCGATCCGGTCTCTCCCTCAATGAGAACTGTCCAATCCCCTTCTGAAACCTGATCGAACATCTCGTACATCTCTAACATGGGTTGACTGTTCCCCACCATATTCACATAGTTAGACTGCCTGACCTGATCGCGCAGGGTGTGAATTTCGGTCATATCATAAAGACAGATGATGGATCGCTCAGGGTGTCTTGGATCTTCCCGGACCTCTACGTCCATCCAGTAGAGTTTGTGAAAGATTGATTCCAGAATCAAAGTGGCTCGATCTCTCTCCCCCGGGGGAAGATTGATGATATGCTGCAGCTGTTCTTTGGAATCGTCGCTCAAAGGCAGTATATCCATCCAATGGTTGTTCAGCGCCAGATCTCGTTTTAGACCCTCTATCTCTTCACAGGACGCGCTGACAAACTGAATAAAACCCGCTGTATCGATGATCAGGGTTTTCACGCGTAGCTGATCGAGGACAGCAAGCAGATCATCCCGGCTTTTTTCCAGGTCTGCCATCGTGTTGAGAACTCTTTTATTGGCTTTACTGAGGTTAATGTGAAGATTGATCCGAACGAAAACCTCTTCACGGATAAAGGGTTTGGTGATGTAATCGCTGCCACCGGCTTCAAAGGCTTTTTCGATGTTTTTGTCACGGGCGAGCGCTGTGACAAAAATAACTGGAATTTGCGCGACCCCCTCCATCATCTTCAATCTGTGGCAGGTCTCGAACCCATCCATTTCGGGCATCATGATATCCAATAGAATCAGGTCGGGCGGACGGGTGGAGACAATTTCCAGAGCCTCTTTTCCACTTGCAGCGACAATGGTCTGATAGCCTTTTTTTCCGATTAAGAGACTTAAGATCTCCCGATTTTCCTTATTGTCGTCGACAATGAGAATGAGTGAGCCTGTTTTGCTTTCCATTATCTTTCCCTATTGTACAACTGTCATTATGTCTCAACCGGATTTTCCGTTAACATTTTTCTTCGTCATTATAGACGTTGCAAATACAGCAGAGGAATGTTGCCGGTTCGCTGCCAATGTTCTTCATTCCATGGGGCTCCATGCTCGGGATATAGACGGAGGATCCAGGGCCGCACACTTTTGCTTCAACGACTTTGTCGGTGCTGGGATCGTACGCGTAACATTCGAATTCACCACTTTCAATGTACATGGTCTGGTGATAAAAATGATTGTGGATGGGGATTTGTCCTCCCGGTTGAATGGTAAAAAACCGCAGTCCATATTCAGGATTCCCATGTCCGTCATCACCTTGTTTTGACAACCAGCGGACACTGGTTCCGATGACATCAAGCATTTCTCCTTTATAGGGGAATTTTTCAATTTTCACATCTTCAACATCCTTCCAGTTTTCAACGCGCATAAGATCCTCTCGGTGTTTGTCTTAAGATATTTTTTTATTTCCCCTATTATGACAGGGAGGTGAGTGCGAACTTCGTCCTTGACCCGGAGAACCATTGTTTAAATAGTGGGTTTAGTTCTTTTGATCGTAAACAAGGCAGTCTTTTTCATCTTGTCTCACTCCGCCTTCCAGTTTCCAGACTTCTATGGCTTTTTCGACCAACAGGACTTCATTTTCATGAATAAAGTTATCTGCATTGGCAAGTTCGATAAACTTGAAGAGTATATCCTGCAGTTTTACTGGATCACTATCGAAGTGGGTGTTCAGTTCCTTGAGTGATATCACAAACTGCTGAGTTTGTGCTTCTAGATTCTCAAGCCTCATATACTTCTGCGCAGTTGCAATAAAAAACGTATCAAATTTATCTTCGTTAACATCCGGCAGCAAATACTTGAACGCGGATTGAATGACATCCTTTTCAGATTCATCAATATCCCTGTCTGAAAAAGCAATGCTGATCAGAGTGTAGAGCATGTCGTTTTCGATTTCCCATTCGCCCTCTTCAATCTGCCGGGTCTTGCGAAGAGAGACTTTATGCTGCAACTCCTCCAACTTCTCCAGATCGATATCATTCAGGAAGCCATCCTGGAGATTTCGCTTATGCAACAGGCTTTCAACTTCCATTGTCAGATATTGGGTATCTGCTTCCAGTTTTCGCAGCCGTCTCTTAATTTGCTCATTGACCATCTCCTTAAGCGGTTGAATCTGGTTTTTTTCCGGAGCAAAGTAAATGTTCATATTACCCCGATCGGTATCTTCCCAGAAGGTGGGGCCGTAGATACTTAACAAAAAGCATTGGTTTTCGACAATCTTCCTGAATTCATTCTCATTAAAATGAGCCAGGTCGTCCAGGTAGTCTTCGATGATGGTCTCCGCAAAATCATCCATCCCCTGTTCCAGATAATAAAGAGCCAGACCAACCTGTACCCTCCTGGTTCCGTTATTGCCCCCCAACATTGACTTGTCCATCTCATCTTTCGAAAAATTAGGGGGCTGATCCAGATCCAGGACAATTTTTAAGAGATAGAGCTGGTCTTCCCGACTCCAATTCTGCTCTTTGACCGCAATTTGGCATTTTTTAAGTTCAAAAGTTAGTGTATCAACGATGAAATAGAGGGCCGGGTTAGTTTTGGCGTTTTTATAGACTTCGTGACCATAAAACCTGATGCGTTCATAACAGACTTTGGTCTGGTCCACCTCTCCTGCTTTGATATAGGCCAGGATCATATTGGCGTAGTGGAAAGCCAGATTGTATAGGTTACGGGGTTCGTTGTTCCGGATGGCATGCTTGATTGCAAATCTGAACAGGGTATTGAACCGGATATTGATATGATTCTGAATCTGCGGGTTGTTGGCCTCTATACAAGAGGTGCCGATATCAACCAGTTCGGCAGGGATCAGGGAGGCTATATCATAGCGATTCATCTCCAGCATTTTAATGTAGGAGTTTCCCAGCAGCCGAAAAACCTTTACTTCATAGAAACTGGCGCTATCCTGCATCTCTTCATATTGCTGTTCGGTATAGGTCCGGTAGGTGGCGTTATCTCTAATCGCCTTTGTTAACCGAAAGAAGTTGTTGTTAAATTTTGATTTGCCTTTGATATAGACCGTAATGATATTTCCGATCTGTCTAATAAGATCTGATTGTGTCTCTTTGAACTCTACGAAGCTCAACAAATCGTCAAGCTGGTCCAAAGAGTCCATAATCTCACGCTGATACCTCTCAACGATAACCTCTTGTTCCATAGCGCCGTAGATTGTCGAGTGAGTCATTTTCTTCAGACACTTTAGGATTTCACCCGAGATGGTGGCAACGACATTGCTGGTTTTTGAGTAGATCAGAATATAAAAGATATAAGGTAGGGCAAGGACATAAGAGAGCGTCAGGAATCCGTATGTGTTCAGGATAATACTAGAGTTACGACCCATGGGTTTACCATAAAACATACTAACAAAAGCATGCAGTGAAGCCAGAACAATGAACCAGATGAAAAACAGGCTCAGCCAGTCCTTCATATAAAGATCGATCAAGCGAGGGGTCGATTCGGCAGCAATGGCGATAACGATGATCAAGGTTCCCAGAACGACTGCCAAAACTCCGGTCCAGATCTCAGGCGCGAACCCGAGGTCAACCAGTTGGTGCAATTCTATCGCTATCCCAAATTTAATGTTCAGGAATTCAATGATGGATGTGTAGAAGCGGTGAAATACCGAATCTGCCAGTATAATGAATATCACAACCAGACAAAATGAGACGGTACGGCGATGTTCATTGATGGCGTTGATGATAGATACCTTAACAAACTGGATGTTGACAGGTTGATTTGTGTCCAAGTTTTTTCCTTATTCAAGAGACAGTTTGCTGACCGGTCGGTTCAATAAAAAGGGTCTGTTTTCGAACCTGTTTTCATTTCCGGTCAATGTATATTTCAGAGTAATTTTTCTGTCTTGTTATTTTTTCTTAATTGACTGACAGTATATTCAAAAAAATGCAAGCTTAACTACAAAACTAACGCCAAATATGTATATATGGCAAGTGTGTCTTTTCCATTTGATTTAAAACAGACTTAATAACCCAATCACGGGTTAAAAATGTTTGTCTGGCAATGGCCGTCGATATGAAAAATCCACTGGGCCATATCGAAAAGCCACTTTTTTCCGCATTAGCAGAAAAATCGAATAAACGTACAATTTTTCTGACAAAGAGTTTGACAAAGAGATGGGAATATATAAAAATCGAGCATATGTTCTATTTTTAATCCAGTAAAATTATTTTAGGAGACCAGAAGATGATCAAGACAAAATTGTGCGATTTATTGGGGGTAAAATATCCAATCATTCAGGCCGGCATGGGTCCTTTCAGCAACAACCAACTTTGTATTGCCACCGCTAATGCCGGTGTGCTGGGACTCCTTTCAACCAGTGGAATCACATCAGGCAACAAAGAGTTTCAGAAAGATATTTATGCACATTATGCCAAAACCGGTGGTGCTGAACCAGAAGATGATATGGAGACGATCCTGCGTAAGGTGATACGCCAAACCTCCGATGCTACGAAGGCCTCCGGGGGGATTTTTGGGTTGAATGTGATGGTCGCGGCCGAAATGAAGGAAGATGCCGAAAAAATTGTCAATACCGCGATTGAGCTCAGGGAAGAAGACCCGGATTTGAAGGAAAGATTCAAAGTGATTTTCACATCAGCCGGTGATCCAGTGGGATGGGGAGATAAGATCAAAGGCGCCGGATTCAAATGGTTGCATGTCGTACCTTCCGTGAAGGGCGCCTTGAGATGCCAAAAAGCGGGGATTGATTTGATTGTTGCTTCAGGACATGAAGGTGGATTTCACACATCATGGGAACCCGTTCATTCCATGACACTCCTTCCGTCTGTTGTTGAAGCTCTGGAAGAGTTTGGAACGCCTGTGGTTGGAGCGGGCGGCTTCTGCGATGGTAAAACCCTGGCAGCAGCTCTATCTCTCGGTGGAGCGGGAATTCAAATGGGGACGCGATTTCTTGCCACCCAGGAAAGTGATTTTGCTCAACTGTGGAAAGAAGGAATTGTTGAAGCAGGTGATCGCGGAACCTTGGTTGCCAGGGGATTTGTCGGACCTGCCAGATGGATAAAAACAGCGACATCAAAAGAACATCAGAAGAACACCCTGCAGCACACTCCCGAGCTGTTTCTGGATACGCCTGGACCAATGACTGAAGGGGCCTTGAAACTTATTGATTTCGAGAATCGAGCCATCAAAGCAGTGAGTGATGGGGATAAGGAGCTGGCCATGTTCGCAGGTGGTGAATGTGCACAACGGGTGAACGACCTGCCAAAGGTTCAGGATCTGGTGCAAACCATCATGAAGGATGCTGTTTCTACCATTAAAGCATTGCCGTCAATACTTGAGACTTAATCTGAAAGCGGTAGATGAGAAGCTTCGAATTTTCTTCTCATCTGCCTCTGTTTTTATCTCTCCCCGCCTTTCACGTCGAAGATCCCCCCTGCCTTGTCCTTTTCAATTGGAGGAGGTCCGCAGCTCGATGATCCAAATAGCCAAATTCATCAGTCGTTCATGTTGTAGATGTCTTTTTTGGAAATGATGTATTTATTCCAGACACGGTCAAATTTGGATGGATCACCAAAGGGCTTTTCAATCATTCGCAGGCAGATTTCCATCTGCGTATCGGTGCTGTTGGCTTTTGAATAAAGTTGTAAAGCGAATTTGGAGAAATCGCGCACGATGATATCGAAAATCTGGTCCAGTATGTCTTCATCCAGGTTCTTGATCTTTGCATTTTCTATGATTAGCTGGCCATAGGCGACCAACGTAAACAGTTCCCCGACGATTAACAGAAAATCAACATCTTTGGCCTGATCTCCGCTCGGAGTCGCTTTTGTCATAAACTCTTTGAACGTTTCGATCTGCTGTTTAAAGATCGAAATATTAGGAAGGTCTACACTGTCGTAGGCAAGATTGAAATCGTGGAACTGGATGCTCCCCAAACCTTTGGTTGGGCCTTGCTGGAAGAGGAAATCGTCATTGGTGGCATCGATTCTCTCAGGGATTTCCGGAAACTGACCGGGGTTGAAGAAATAATTGGGCATGAATTTAATGATCAGTGCCATGTTAACGTGTACGGTACCTTCCAGTTTTGGCAGAGCGCGAATGTCGATGGCTGCCACTGAGAAATATTGATCCTTTTCGAAGCCTTTGGCGGCGATGACATCCCAAAGGTGATTGATCACCTCCTCTCCCTGGGTCGTAACCTTCATTTTAACCATCGGGTTGTAAAGCAGATAACGACGGTCATCCTTAGAGGCTGATCGCATATAATCGCTGGCCCTGAGAGCGAACAGCTTCATTGCTGTCAGGCGACAGTACGCGTCGCTGAAAAGCTTTTTGATGTGGGGGAAATCGGTGACGAACGAGTTGAACAGTTTACGATGCGAGGCGTGATTCAGGGCTTCATAAAATGCATGGCCGCAAATGCCGATTGAGCCCCATCCCAGGTTGTATTTGCCGACATTGATTGTGTTGAGGGAAGCGTCCCAGGCATCTCTGCCGGTATGTAAGATCTCATTTTCTGTGATGGGATAACTGTTCAGAGCGAATTCCGCCACGTAGTTCTGGCTGGAAACGGTATTTTTGACACAATCGTAATTTGGATGCTGGGAATCCACCACAAAAAAGACATATTCATCGGTTTCACTATTTTTGCCGAAAACTGAGACGAGAGCCGCCTCGTTGGCGTTGCCAATGTAATATTTTCCGCCCTCTGCCATATATTTTCCTTCTCCGATAGTGATCAATGACATATCACTGGCGTAAATGTCGGCCCCATGTTGTTTTTCCGAAAGCCCGAAAGCGAAGATGGCACCGTCCTTGAGCAATTGAGCCGTTTTCTGTTTGACTTTCTCGTTGTTGCTCATCCAGATCGGTCCCAAACCAAGAATGGAGACCTGCCAGGTATACCAGTAGCTGAGTCCATAAAATCCCAGAATTTCGTTGAAGTCACAAATCCGCCGGGTATCCCAGCGTGCGTCTTTGTCACCATACCCTGCAGGTGTCAACAGGGTGGCAAAAATCTGGTTTTCCTTCAAAAATTCGAGAAAGTCAGCGTACCAGACCTTATCATTGAAATCATCTATAACTTTCTGTTTGCCTTTGTTCTCAAAAAAATCGATCGTCTTTAACATGATTTGACGGGATTTCTCGTCCAGATGGGCATACGTCTCGGTTTTTGGGTTAAGCAGTATCATGATGTCTCCAGGGGTGCGTGTTTATAGAATGATGCCAACGTGATGTTCTATTCTGATTATGTCTTAAATCGTGCGGAAAATTGGAATCCTTGTCAAGCGAAAGGATTTAACCAGTTTTGTGATTGTTGTCCCAGGGGAGATCACCTCCTTTTAACTATTAATACTGTCTATTAAATGGTAGGTTTCTGCAATATGGGAGTTCAATCACAGCATCATCAATAATCTACTCCAATGTAATTGGGTCTGCTTTCTACCAGGTAAACAGGATAGCTGACACGCACACGCTTGGGGGGATCTGCGAACTAGCGGGGAAGTCACTATTTCTGTTCAAGAGGCCTATGAGGCCGATTCAAATATAGAGTAAGTAGAAGACTGACCGAATTTTATGGATAATGGAACAGACACAATCAGGCATTGGTTTTCCCTGCCTGTCATAACCCGGGCAATTTTGAAGATACAAAAAATTGTTGGCGGCAGAAGACTTGCCAGCCTGGAAGCCACTGAAAGAAGTTATCATGAACTCATTGATGGGCTTAATGTGGCTTCAAGGGCGATTGTCATCACACGCCCTGATGGTCAAATCAGCTTTGCGAATCAACGTATGTTTAATCTTGTTGAACACACAAAGAGCAAACAGCTGGCAGAAGCACTTCATCCGGAAGATCAGGAAAAATATCTCGATTTTCGAAATGATATGGTTGCATCCGGCATAGAAAACACAATTGAAGTGCGCTACAGGGACGAAAAAAACGGTATCCGATGGCTTAAAGTCAATGCCAGACCGATTCGTTTTGAAAAGGTGGAAAAAGGGAGTCATCAACCGTTTCTGGAAATCATTGAAGATATTACTGATCAAAAAAATACAGATGAAACAATCAGAGTAAGTGAAGAAAAATACAGAACAGTAATAGATACAATTTTAGATGAATACTGGGAAACTGATATGGAAGGTCAGTTTGTTTTCTGGAACAGTGCCTTCGCTGAAAGTGTCGGGCTTTCACCTGAGGAGATCAAACTGCTGAAGCCAAGAGACTGGATTGAAAACTATTCAAAGTCAGTCTCTTACAATGGGAATCCAGCCAATTTGGTAACTGTAATTGATATTACGGATCAAAAACAGGCTCAAGAGGAGTTACAGAAATCACAATTCAGGTTGGTCAATCATGTTGAATCCACACCGATGGGCGTGATAGAATTTGATAATGAGTTTATCATTACCGCATGGAATCCAGCGGCTGAAAAAATATTCGGTTATTCAAAAGCAGAAGCTATCGGGCGCAATACATTCGATATTTTAGTGCCTGATTATGAACGTCAGCGAGTCAAAGAAGTTCACTTGCTAACAGATCCAAAATCGAATGAGAATATTAACGATAATCTGACCAAAGATTGGGAGGATTATTACAGTCCAATGGTTTAACACGCCTATCTCGGATATTCATGGCAATTTGGTGGGTATGGCCGCTGCCTGTCAGGATATTACGGAACAGAAAAAACCCCAGGAAATGTTGATTCAATCAGAGAAAATGATGTCTGTCGGGAGCCTGGCTGCAGGGATGGCGTCATAAACCAATGTTATTCCTCATTGGTCTCTGCCGGACAAATGACAAGACTTTGGATTTTATCCCATGCATCATCAACTCTTTGCAAACAGTTCGAGTGCTTGCCCCTCCAGACGGTAACCAACCCATTCGTCTTGTGGTTTTGCACCAATAGATTGATAGAACTGAATAGCTGGCTCATTCCAATTGAGCACGCTCCACTCGAAACGACCACAATCCTTTGAGAAGGCAATTTGGGCC